>OCTX012273135.1_pt1 | contig 10506 bp, 7 predicted proteins | sample 1539691 | NCBI WGS metagenome assembly OCTX01 (sample SAMN02144231, study PRJEB22623) | gut metagenome | biome: sheep rumen | host: Ovis aries | place: New Zealand | reverse complement strand
GCGTAGTTGGTCGAGCGCGCACGATTGGAAATCGTGTATACCCCATAAGGGTATCAAGGGTTCGAATCCCTTCTTCTCCGCCACAAAAGGTAGGTAATTTTGATAGAATTATCTACCTTTTACTTTTGCCTGAAAATGTTCTGAGAACGTCGAAATCCGGCTGTTTCAGAACATTTTTATTATAAATTCCGAAAAGCAACGTCGCCACGGAACCCTTTCCGCAGCGGCGTTTTATTGTTATGTAAACTTGCTGTTCTTCCCCTCCATGCCAAATCGTTCTCACAGAGGGGTATTGTTCAATTTGAGGGGTATCGTTCTCACAGAGGGTAATCGTTCAATTTGAGCGTCTTTTCAACTGCAATGTGTGGCTTTAATCATGCCACCACTCACTTAGAATAGTTCAAACCTCAATTATGAGTGGTTTTCAAGAAAAGTATCACTGACTTTGTTCGGCTAGCTGTATATAATTTTCACGAAGTTTTCGTCAAGGTAGGGCATTTTATGGAGTATATTAGGATAGCACCAGTGTAAATACCGCTCCTCAATACGAGGGTGAAATCACTTTTCAAGCTCGATAGTGTCCGCACGCGGGTTCTCCTTTTCTTTCAGGTAATCTGCTACAGATGATTTAGACAAGCCAAGCTCTTCCGCCAATCCGTTGATGCTTAGATCCTCATTATTCAAACACGATTTCATGCGTCTGGCGATTTTTTGTTGAATAATCATTGAAATCCTTCTCTCATAGAGTTAATTCCTTGTCGAATAGTATAGCAAATGGTCGAGATGCAGGTAAATGCCGTTATACTGGATATATGCAGAATATATTGGACGGAGGGCATATCTGCTTTTGATCTCCGGATCATCTGTTCCCGCTCGCCCTGCTCTGACTGATCCTTCTGAGAGCGCATATTGAATTTGTATTCCGTTTTTTCATCAATTCCGTCTCGTATCTATTAGATCAGGAGCCTCGTCTTGACAATCCCTGTCAAATCTGATAGGATACGGACGCCTCGGGGGCAAATCATTCACAAAAAAATGAACAGGCATAGCAAACCCGAATTGAGATCGGTTTTCGAGGGTTTTTCTTCCGACGACGAAGCCTTGCTGACGCAAGGCGAGGAGGGCACGGGAAAAAGCGCCGAAAAGAGCCGCTGTGAGGCGGCAGGGATCTGGGTCTGCTATGCCTTCGCCGGTTAAGAGAGCGGGATGGACGCCTGCTTCCTTATCCGGCTTTTTTGGAGGATAGTATAAGTGGAACAGATCAAGGACTTTACCAGAGGGCCGATCCTCAAGCCGCTGCTGTCGTTTTCCATGCCGATCCTGCTGGCCCTTTTCCTGCAGGCGCTCTACGGCGCAGTCGACCTGCTGGTTGTCGGGAAATACGCGCTCGCGCAGGACGTGTCCGGCGTGGCGGTCGGCTCCCAGATCATGGCGACGATCACAAACCTCGTCAGCTCTTTCTCTATGGGAACGACAATTCTTCTCGGCCAGAAAATCGGCGCGGGAAAACGGGAAGAGGGCGGCCAAATCATCGGCACCAGCATTGTGTTTTTCTTTCTGGTGGGTGCGGCGCTGACCGCTGCGCTTCCACTGCTTTCGGCCTCTCTGGCACGGGTAATGAACGCCCCGGAAGAGGCTTTCGAAGAAACACGCCGCTACATTGCCATCTGCGGTCTTGGCTCGGTGATGATCGTGGCCTATAACGTACTGGGCAGCATCATGCGCGGTCTGGGCGATTCCCGCACGCCGCTGATGACCGTTGCCATCGCCAGCGTCTGCAATATCGCCGGGGATCTGCTGCTGGTAGCGGGGCTGCACTTGGGCGCGGCGGGTGCGGCCATTGCCACCGTCGCCTCTCAGGCTGTCAGTGTGCTGATCTCCCTGCTGATTATAAAGCGCCGGACGCTGCCGTTCACGTTCTCCAACAAGGACATTCGCATCGAGCCGCCGATTCTGCGGCGCATCGTCCGCTTCGGTACGCCCATCGCCCTGCAGGATCTGCTGGTGGGGCTGTCTTTTTTGGTGATTCTGGCCATTGTCAACTCACTGGGACTGATCGCCTCGGCCGGCGTAGGCGTAGCAGAGAAGGTCTGCGCCTTTATCATGCTGATTCCCGCCGCCTTCATGCAGGCCATGAGCGCCTATGTGGCACAGAACCACGGCGCTGGAAAGAACGAACGGGCGGAGCAGGGCCTGCGGATTGCCATTCTGGTGTCCACGGCTTTTGGTGCTTTGATGTTCTACGCAGCCTTCTTCCACGGCGATTGGCTCTGCGGCATTTTTGCCCGGGACGCCGATGTGATTGAGGCAGGCTATGACTATCTCCGGGCATATGGGATTGACTGTCTGCTGACCTGCTTCCTGTTCTGCTTCATCGGCTTTTTCAACGGCCTGGGTGAGACCGGCTTCGTCATGGCGCAGGGAATTGCCGCTGCCTTCCTGATCCGCATCCCCGTAGCCTGGTGGATGAGCCGGGCAACCGGACGGCTGTTCTTCATCGGGCTGAGCGTTCCCTGCTCCACAGTGGCGCAGATTCTGGCCTGCTTCGTTTTCTACGCGCATATCCGCAAAAAGGAGAGATTGCTTTCTCATGCAAAAGCAGATGTTTGAACTGGATGGGCGCAGCGTGACGGTGTACAGCGCAGCTGCCCCGCGTATTTTGTTCCTTCAGCCGGTGGATGTCCGTGACGCGGAGCTGCTGGACAGCGAGATTGAAGCCATGCGGGACTGTGAGCTGCCTTTTGCGCTGGCGGCCTTCGAGGTGAAGGACTGGAACCGGGACCTGAGCCCGTGGGAAGCGCCGCCGGTATTTGGGAAAAACCCTTTCGGCGGTGGCGCGGAGATAACGCTCCGCTTCGTCACGGATCGGCTGCTGCCGGAGCTGCGTGCGCTTCTGCCTCTGAGCGAAGACGCGGAACTCTGCATCGGCGGTTATTCATTGGCGGGGTTTTTTGCTCTCTGGGCGTCAACCAAGACGGAGCTTTTTTCCGGCGTTGCGGCGGCCTCGCCCTCGGTGTGGTATCCCGGCTGGCTCGATTATGTCAGAGAGCACCCCATCCGCGCGAACAAGGTGTATCTGAGCCTCGGTGATCGGGAGGACCGGGTGAAGAATCCCGTGATGGCCACAGTGGGTGCGTGCATCCGTGAGCTGAATGCGCTTTTGCTGCCGGATCACTATGTCACGCTGGAATGGAATCCGGGCAATCATTTTCAGGACACCGAGCGCCGCATCGCGAAGGCCTTTCTCCGGCTCGCCGGGGAAGAGAACGCTGTGCGGTAATGCCGCCGTTTTCCTGCGCTTCGGGCAGCTCCAAACCGGCTCCGCTTCGCCGGGCTCTGCTTTGGAGTTGGCATCTTTCGTGTTAAGATTCGTCTGTAAAGTGCAGTGTAAATCTGATAGAAGTGCCGTGCTGTTTTTGTCCGGGACTTCGTGCGGGCATGATGGCAGCAAAAAACGAGGGGCAGGCACCATTGTGCCTGCCCCTCGGGGTTTGTTGGCCTGTTTTGGCAAAAAAGTGTACTACCTTTCCGCTGCGTACCAGGCCGGACTTGGGGGGTAAAGCCGGTCAAGCTCTGCGAGAATGCCGCCTTCGGCTTCGTGCAGGACAGCGAAAAGCTTCTGCAAATGAGAAACGGCGTCTTTCTGGCCGTCGGGGAGATAGGAAATGGCAGCAACGCGCTGTGTGAAGCCGGCACCTTCCAGGGAGACCAGGACGTTTGTTTCATTGCCCATTCGCCCTGTGTCAAACTCCAAAGTGATATAATGGCCGTTATCTGTCTGCTTTTCAAGAAAATAGAGACGATGCTGTGACCGAATATAACGATAGGAGTATTGACGGCTTAGGCTCTTCAAAGCAGGAGCAAGAGAAACCGCCCCTCCGCAGATTTGTTTTGTTTGAGCTTTGAGGCGGGTGGCAAAGAAGTCGGAGGCAGCAGCGGCAATCGGCTCTGCGCTTTTATGTATGTCATCTAGCTTGGTCTGCTCCAGCTGAGTGAACGAGACTTCAATTGCTTCTTCGTGCCGCACGCCCGGGAACAATGCGGCCATGGCGTCCAAATATGGCGTGGCATCCAAAATTGAGTCTCCGTCAGTAACGTCAAGAATCAACGTGATACAGTTCCACTGTGGGAAGACTGAGCAGCGCTCCAGCAGAATACACGACCCCTTCACTCCATTCAGTTTTTGTTTAGAGGCATCGATGGAGGTCGGACAGCTCCGGGAAAAGAAATCGATCCCTTGGTAGCACAAAAACGTTTCGGAAAAGCCATAGCGCCGATAGATTTTGCTCATCAGCGGCATCAGCAGGTCATGGGCCTCTCTGTCAGGAGAGGAGACATTCGTCAGGATGCAGTGAGTAAAGCCTTTTTCCGAGCGGCGGATAATCGGGCCGAGCGCAGGGCAGTCTGCAAGCGCACGGTGGCAGGCAGTCTGACGTTGCAGCGCTTTTTGAGCATCTTTTTTACATAAGTCACAGGCTTGCAATTTCTGACAGTTAAGACAGCTTTCACCGTTAAGTATCTTTTGGTTTAAATCGGAGAAATCCAAATCTTCAAGATGATAGAGGAAGCTCTGATAAGAAAGCCCCAGATCCTCCAGATAGCGATCCACCCGCGCAGGCCATTCGGAAAACGGTATCTTAGTTCCGATGAAGAAATAACCGTGTTTATATACGAGCACAGCGATCAGCACCTTTCTTTGACCCTCTTGAAGGTACAATAATAACACTTTTCAACAAGCCTCCGGGAAAAGAAGGCAGGCCAACGCCTGTCTTCTTTTCCTATTTGACAGGAGCATTCCCCAGCTGGATAAACGAGGAATCGGATCAGACTGTCAGACGGCTGTCGAGCATCTCGCCGCAGGCGTCCAGCTGGCCGCTGCCGGCGATGACGCAGGCCGCGTTTTCCTCTTTCACGCGATCCAGCGCCTCGCACAGCCGCAGCAGGTCGGCGGGCGTGGTGCGGACAAGCTCGCCGTACCAGCGGCAGATGTCCTCCTCGGTGATGCCCTTGAAATAACGGTTCTCGGCCGCCGTCATCCGGCTGGCCTCCGTCATCAGCGGGTCGAGCGTGGACACCGCGCCGAGAATAAAGCCGGTCAGATCCGGCTTCTCGGCACAGAAGCCGCGGATGAAGTCCGCCGCACGGTCCATCACGCCCAGCGAGCGGCCCGGCTGCGGGTCGCGATAGGTGTAGAAGCCGAGGTCGCCGTCGTCACGGCCGACAAAGCCGCATCCATAGGCGCCGCCCTGCACCCGGATCTCGCTCCAGAGGTAAACGAAGTTCAGCACATTTGCCAGCACCGGAATGCTGCCGGAAAAGCTCATGCCGTAGCGCTTGAGGCTGCCGCCCCGGGAGGCGTAGCCCACCGCGGCGGGGATCACGATGCCCTCACGGCGCTTGCCGAGAGGCGCATAGGCCGCCTCCGAGGGGGCAGCTCCCCCAGCCTTTGGGAAGGCGTCGATCAGACCGCGCAGCAGTGTCTCCGGGGTATTATCCGTGCAGGAGAGCGTAAGGCGCTCCGCGGTAAAGCAGCCGTCGGCGAACTGGCGGAGCGTCTCCAGCAGCTCGTCGAGCTCCTTGTCCTCCGCAGTGCTCCACTTTTTGAGCCAGATCGCGTATTCCGTGCCTGCGGTGTACTCGCGGGCCGCGCCGTGGGCCGTTCCGTAGGCGCTCATGCGCATCATTGCGTACTGGTGGCCGCCGGACGAGAGTGCCATCTGCGCGCTCATGGCTGCCTGCTGCAGCAGGTCACGCAGCAGGCGGCGGTCGGTGTATTTCGTCTCAGTCAGGATCTCCCGCAGGAGCTCCGCTGCGGCCTCGGCCTGCTCGGCGAGGCACACCACCGAGGCGACAAGCTGTACCCGGCAGTGCTCGGGGTCGCTGCCGGAAAGGATGTTGGGCTTGATTTCGAGCTTGCCGATCCGCTCCTTCACGAGCATCTGCAGCTCTTCGCCGCTGTGCTTCTCCGTCCCCATCGTGCCGAGCAGCATGCTCAGCGCGACGACGGAGGGCAGTTCCTCCAGCTTCCGGTCGGCAATGTTGAACATGGTCTTGAAGGACACCAGCTTGCTGTCGGTGCCGTGGCGAAGAAGCGTGGTGTCGCCCAGCTTTGTCACGGTAACGGGCAGCGGCTCGGGCCGCTCTTTCAGATCGGAGAGCTTCAGCACCGGGATCGCGGCGAGCGCCTCCGGGCTGTCCGGCGCCTGCTGCCAGGCGGTCAGCGCCTCAGCCTGCCGCTGCAGCTCCGCCTTCCGCTCCTCCGTCCAGAGGGCGCTCTCGGCCGCGATGCGTGCGGCCTCCCGCTCGGCCTTTTCCGCGCCGAAAGTATGGGAGGGCTTGAGCACGATGGTCACGCTGTGGCTGTCGTCCAGGAACAGTTCGCGCAGCAGCTCGGTAAAATACCCGCTCTCCAGCTTTTTCTCGAGCGCCAGCAGCGTATCCTCCACCAACAGCGGCTGGGCGGGATCGCCGCCGTAGAGCCAGGCGTCCAGCACGGTCAGCGCCTCGACAAGACTGCGCGGCGCATAGCCGCCGTCACGGTCGCGCTTCTGGAAGGCAAAGTGATTGTAGCAGGAGCGCAGACGCTGCGGATCGAGTCCCTCGGCCGCGATGCGCTCCAGCGTCTCGCGCACGACGCGGCGGATCTCGGGCAGCTTATCCGCGTCGGTATTCCAGACGTCCCAAGCAATGATATTCTGCTGCATGCCGTCTTCGACGCTCACGTTCATCTCCTGGCCGAGTCCGGCGCTCAGCACCGCTTTTTTCAGCGGCGCGTCGTTGTCGCCGGCCAGATAGTCGGCCAGAATGGAAGCGGCGAAGAGGCGCTCCTGCTCGTCAAAGCGGCCGAGCAGCGAGGCGCAGCAGACGATCGTGCGGCCCTCCAGCGGCTCCTCCTGTCCGATCTCATAGGGCATCTCCCGGGTGAAGGCCGCGACGGGCTTCTGCATCGGGATGGTGAAATCCATGTCCTGGTGCTCGAAATCCTTCAGGAAACTGTCGATCTTCTCCAGCGCCGCGTCCAGATTCACGCTGCCGATCAGGGAAATGCGGGAATTGGAGGGGTGATAGTATTTTTTGTGCATGGCGATGAACTGCTCGTAAGTCAGATCGGGGATGCAGGCCGGGTCGCCGCCGGAGACGAAGCGGTAGCAGTTATCCGGGAACAGCACTTCGCTGATCGCATTGTACAGCACCGTATAGGGGGAGCCGAAGGAGCCCTTCATCTCGTTGAGCACCACGCCCTGATAGACCGTGCCCTTCTCGCCCTGCTCATAGCGCCAGCCCTCCTGGCGGAAGATCTCGGGCTTTTGATAGATGGCGGGATGCAGCACGGCGTCAAGGTAGACGTCCATCAGGTTCAGAAAGTCCTGATCGTTGCGGCTCGAGATGGGGTAAACCGTCTTGTCCGGGTAGGTCATCGCGTTGAGGAAGGTCTGCACCGAGGTCTTCAGCAGCTCGACAAAGGGCTCCTTGACGGGGTACTTGCTTGACCCGCAGAGCACCGAGTGCTCAAGAATGTGGAAGACGCCGGTCGAGTCCTCCGGCAGCGTTTTGAAGCCGATGGAGAAGGCCTTGTTCTCGTCGGCCCGCTCGAGCCAGATAAGCTCCGCCCCGGTCTTCTCGTGCTCCATTTCCCAGAGTCTGGCCTGCAGCTCCGGGAGTTCGCGTACGCGCTTGATTTCAAATCCGTGGATTCTGGTTCCAACCTGCATGTTTGTTCCTCCTGTATTTTTTGTCAGTCAGTTTTCCATCATCAGCTGAATGATTTCCTTGTCCGTCTGTTCCATGCCGAAGCGCGCGAGACGCCCCACGTTGTCGATGGTGTTCTCCACGCCCTTTTTCACGATGCCGTCGCCGCCGTAGAACTGGTTGCCGTCGCGGTACATGCTGAGCGCCAGCAGTCCCGCGTCCACCGCCGCGGCGATTTTGGCCGCGCAGCTGGCCTTGGCGCCGTCGCAGACGATGCCGGAGGTGACAGCCACGGTGTTGACGATCACGTGGGCGATCTGATGGAAGCGGCCGCCCTGCAGCCAGGCGATGCCCGCCGCCGCGCCGCCGCCCGCGCTGACCGCGCCGCAATAGGCGGACAGGCGGCCGACGCCGGTTTTCAAATGGATAGTCACGAGATTGGCCGCCGTCAGCGCCCGCAGCAGCTCCTCCTCGCTCTTGCCGGTCTCCCGCGCGTAAACGATCACCGGCACGCTGGTGGTGATGCCCTGGTTGCCGCTGCCGGAATTGATGACCACGGGCAATTCGCAGCCGTTCATGCGCGCATCGCTGGCCGCGGCCGCCCAGGCGCGCAGCTTATAGTCCAGGCAGTCCTCGTGCCCCTTCAGCAGCGTTTTGCCGATGTTGGCGCCGTAGGGATTGCGAAGCCCTTCCTCGGCAATGGCCATGTTATAGGCGATCTGCCGTTCGAGCACCTCCCGCACGTCATCAAGACGCACACTCTCAGCAAATTCCACGATGCCCTCCACCGTGAGGCAGCCGCGGTCAGTGAGCCCGGCCTCCTGCCGGACGGTCTCCTTTTCCAGCAGCGTCTCGCCGTTTCGGCGAATGAGCACCAGATTGGTGTGGTGATCCACGATGCGCACGCAGGCGGAGTCCTCGCCGCGGAAGGCCGTGATGCGGATGTCGAAAATATGGGGTGTATCCGCGTGTCGAACCTCGATGGGCGTTGTCTTGCGATACTCGCCGATGGCGGCAATCTGCTCCTCCGTCACGCGGGAGAGGACCTCGAGCTCCGCCTCGGCGTTCCCGGCCACCGCGCCCGCAGCCGCCGCGGCCGCGATGCCGCGCAGCCCGCCGGTATGCGGCACCACAACGCTTTTCACGTTCTTGATGATGTTGCCGCTGACTTCAACAAGCAGCCGTTCCGGCAGCGCGCCGAGTACCGCGCGCGCCTTTGCGGCGGCGTAGGCGATGGAAATCGGCTCGGTGCAGCCCATGGCAGGCAGCAGCTCCTCGCGCAGGATCTGAACATAGTTCCGATAGATCAAATCGTTCGGTTCCATGGCTCTCCTCCCATTTTTATACTTTTCCATATGGTATTATAATGGGATAGCACGAAAAGGTCAATCATTCCTGCCCGTTTGGACAGATTTTTGTTTTTCTGTCTGTTGCCGTCGGAAGATACCTCTTGAGTGCGGGGCAGCCGCGTGCTATACTTAAGCCGTTCGAATCTTTTGCGCCGCAGCTGACAATGAGGAATGATATTATGGATTGTGATGTTTCGCTCTCCCCCTGCGGGAGCTATGAAGAGGAAGAGGTCGAGGCCGCGCTGCGGCGTGTGCTGGAGCCGATCGACGGGCTCGCCTTTGTAAAGCCCGGCATGAGGGTCGCCGTCAAGCTCAATCTGGTCAGCCCGATGAAGCCGGACAGCGCCGCAACGGTGCATCCCGCCGTGGTCTGCGCGCTGGTCCGCCTTCTGCGCGAGCGCGGCGCGGAGGTCATCCTCGGCGACAGCCCCGGCGGCGTGTTCACCGCCTCCTATCTGCATCTGGTCTATGAGGTCTGCGGCATGAAAAGTGCTGAGGCCTGCGGCGCGAAGCTCAACGACGATTTTTCCCAGTCGGAGGCGGATTATCCGGAGGCCGCGCAGGCCAGGCGTTTTCCTTACACCGCCTGGCTGGGAAAGGCAGACGCCATCATCGACCTCTGCAAGCTGAAAACCCACGGGATGATGGGCCTCACCTGCGCCGTCAAAAACTTCTTTGGCTCAATTCCCGGCACGAAAAAGCCGGAATTCCACTACCGCTATCCAAAGGCCGAGGACTTTGCCGACGTGCTGGTGGATCTCTACCAGTATTCCAAGCCCCGCCTTTGCATCTGCGACGCGGTGATCGGCATGGAAGGCAACGGTCCCACCCAGGGCACGCCGCGCAAAATCGGCTGTCTGCTGGCAAGCCGTGACGGGCACCGGCTCGATCTGCTCGCGGCGGATCTGATCGGCCTTAGTGCCAAAGACGTGCCCACGCTGCAGGCCGCGATCCGGCGCGGACTTGTCCCCGCCGAGGCTTCGGCGCTCTCCATCTGCGGCGATCCCGCGCCCTTTCGCGTGCCGGACTACAAAACCGTCCCTTCCCAGTCCAACGTCTTCTTTATGGTGCTCGGCGACGGCCCCATCGGGAAAATTGCAGATTTCGTGGCCGGGCGCATCCTCACGCCCTTCCCGAAGCTGGACGCGGCAGCCTGCGTCGGCTGCGGCAAATGTGCCCGGATCTGTCCGGCCAAGGCGATCCGCATGGAGGACGGCCGCCCGCACATCAACCGCCGCGTCTGCATCCACTGCTTCTGCTGCCAGGAGTTCTGCCCGAAGGGCGCCATGCGCGTCGGGCGGCACCTGCTGATGCGGGTGCTGGGAAAATAAACGACCAATGAAGAAAAAGGAGCTGCCGTTCGTTCGGCAGCTCCTTCTGAGACTGTCAAAGAACCCTTAAATGGAACCGTGATAGAGACGCGGGGGAGCGCGAGGGGAAGATTCCCCCGGCGGGGGAAATGTCAGCG
>OCTX012249562.1_pt1 | contig 10507 bp, 9 predicted proteins | sample 1539691 | NCBI WGS metagenome assembly OCTX01 (sample SAMN02144231, study PRJEB22623) | gut metagenome | biome: sheep rumen | host: Ovis aries | place: New Zealand | reverse complement strand
TGTATTAGATATTCAAAAAACTGATGAAAGAATCAGACAAATCGCAAAATTATTAGCAAAATACGACCCAGATGACATTTTAGTAGTAGCTACAAGACAATACGGTCAAGCTCCTGTTAAAAAATTCGGTGAAATTACTGGTGCAAAAACTATTCCTGGAAGATTCATTCCTGGAACCTTAACCAACCCAAATTATGCTAAATTCATTGAACCAAAAATCATTGTTGTAACTGACCCAAGATCAGATGCACAAGCAGTTCTTGAATCAAAACAAAATGGTATTCCAGTAGTTGCATTATGTGATACTGAAAACTTACTCAGTTTTGTTGATATTGCAGTACCTGTTAACAACAAAGGTAGAAAAGCTATTGCTTTAGTTTACTGGTTACTTGCAAGACAAATTTTAAGGGAAAGAGGAGACATTCCTGAAGACGGTGACTTAGATATCGAAGCATCTGATTTCGAACTTAAATTTTAAGTGAACTGAATGTTAAGAAAACCTGCTGTTGCCGGAACATTTTATCCGGACAATCCTGAAATACTTAAAAAAACAATTGAAGATTGTTTTATAAATAAGTTTGGTGTAGGATTCATTCCAGAACTGGAAACTTTTGATGGAATAGATTATCCTATAAATGTTATGGTTCCCCATGCAGGTTTTAAATATTCTGGTTCAGTAGCTTCGCATAGTTATTGTCAGATAGTTCAAAACGGTTTTCCTGAAGTTTTTGTTATTTTAAGTCCTAATCATACTGGTTATGGAAGTGAAGTTTCAGTTTTCAATGAAGGAGAATGGATTACTCCACTGGGAAATGTTAAAGTTGATGAAGATTTTGCAAATTCAATAATTTCTTGTTCAAATGTGGCATCTGCAGATTTTGATGCTCATTTATTTGAACATTCCATTGAAGTTCAGCTTCCTTTTTTACAGTATTTTTCCAATGATTTTACTATAGTGCCTATTGTTATGGGCTCTCAATCTTTTTCTGCTTCTAGTGATCTTGCAAAAGCAATATTTGATGCTTCTGAGAAATTAAATAAATCTTATTGTATTATTGCAAGCACTGATTTATCTCATTTTAATAATCAAGAAAAGGCAAATACCGTTGACGGATTTGTTTTAGAGGATATAGAACATATGAATGAATTTAAACTTTATGAAGAAGTTGTTCAATATAACATAACCATGTGTGGTTATGGTCCTGTCATGACTACAATCGCCGTTTCTAAAATGTCAAACAAGCATAATTGTGATATTTTGGAGTATAAGACAAGCGGTGATGTAACTGGTGATTTGACTTCCGTCGTTGGATATGCTTCAGGTATTTTTAAATAGGTGTCATTATGAAGGCTATTGCTTCTGCTCCGGCAAAAATGATTTTATTTGGAGAACATTCTGTTGTTTATGGTGAACCTGCTATTGCGGGTGCTGTAAATAAGAGAGCTTATGTTGAAATAAAGAAATCATATAATGATAAATCTATATTGAAATCTTATGATTTAAATTTTGAAGTTGAACTTGATACAAGAAATAAGTCATATATCTTAAAAAAAGGAAAACCGGGAATTATTAGATATATTTTAGAAGCTTTTTATAGAGTTCATGATCATAGTCCAATTGTAATGACTTTATCTTCTGAAATACCTATAGGTTCAGGATTAGGCTCTTCTGCAGCAGTCACTGTTGCAACGCTAGCTGCATTATATAGATATCACAATATTCGTTTTAACAAGAAATCTCTTGCTCATGATGCGCATATGGTTGAACAGGCGGTTCAGGGTGTTGCATCTCCATTGGATACTTTGGTATCAACATATGGTGGGCTTGTTTATTTATCACGAAATAAAACTTTTGAACCATTTAGAGTTAATTTCAATGCTCCTTTTGTTGTGGGTTATACAAATAAACATGGTAATACAGGTAAAATGGTAAAGGATGTTAGGTCTCTTAAAAATAGAAATTCTAAAGTTATCAATCCTGTCATTACTGCCATGGGTAATTTAACCAATTATGCTAAACAGGCTATCCTTAAACAGGACTATAGTAAGATTGGTGAATTTATGAACATTAATCATGGTTTTTTAGATGTTTTGGGAGTAAATACTGTTGAATTGTCTCGTATGGTTTATGCTGCCAGAGAATCTGGTGCAATCGGTTCTAAAATCACTGGAGCCGGTGGTGGTGGAAGTATTATAGCACTTTGTCCGGGAAAATCCAAGGAAGTTGCGCAAGGTATTGCAAAAGAAGGTAATGTATTGCCGGTTAATTTTACCAAACGTGGAGTTTCTTCTAGAGTTCGTATGTGATTTTCATGATTATTTTAAAAATTGGTGGCAGTATTTTAACAAAGAAGGATGCACCTGAAAGTGAAGTCGATTCAGTTAATCTTAAAAGAATCGCTCTTGAGATAAAGAAATCTTTAGACAATTCCTCCAAGGAATTAGTTATTGTTCATGGTGCAGGTTCATTTGGCCATCCTCCTGCAAAAAAATATAAAATAGGACAAGCTTTTGATAAAGATGAGTATCCTCAAAAAAGAATAGGTTTTTGCGAAATTCAAAATGCAGTTAAGAAATTAAACATGCTGATTTGCGAGGAATTCATATCACAAGGTCTTCCTGTGATTGCAGTTCCTGCCTCTTCATTCATAACAGCCAATTCTAAAAGGATTACTAATGGAAATTTGGATATTTTTAAAAAATATTTATCAAAAGGATTTATTCCAATAATTTATGGTGATGTTGTTTTAGATGAAGATTTGGAATTTTGTGTTATTTCAGGAGATCAAATTATACAATATTTGGCAAGTAATCTAAATCCTAGTAAAGTTGTTTTGGGTACTGATGTGGATGGAGTTTACAATAAAAATCCGAAAACACATGATGATGCTGTCTTTTATGAAAGATTCTCATCTATTGAAGATTTGGATGCACTAGAAGGAACCACCAATATCGATGTAACCGGTGGGATGGTCGGTAAAATTAAGGAACTTTTATATTTGGCTGATTTAGGGATAGAATCTAAAATAATAAATGCTGAAATTGAAAACAATATTTATAAAGTTTTAGAAAATGATGATGTTAAGGGGACTGTTATTTCAAGGAGTAAAACATGATTTCTGATAGAAAATTGGAGCATTTATTAATTTGTAAAAATTATGATGTTGAATTTAAAGATAAAACTACAGGTTTTGAAGATATAGAATTAATACACAATGCACTTCCAGAAGTAGATAAGAATGACATTGATTTGTCAACATCCGTTTTTGGTAAAAAATTGGATTCCCCTTTATTTATAACAGCAATAACTGGAGGCCATCCTGCTTCAAAGGAAATTAATAAGCAATTGGCTATTGTTGCTGAAGAAAATAATATTGCTTTAGGTGTCGGGTCTCAAAGAGCAGCTTGTGAACATCCTGAATTGGAGGATACATATTCTGTTGTTCGTGATAATGCTCCTGACTGTTTATTGGTAGGTAACATAGGTGCACCACAATTAAATTTAGCTAATAAGGCTGTTGAAATTTTGGATGCAGATATTTTGGCTATTCATCTAAATCCTCTTCAAGAATCCATTCAGCCAGAAGGTGATTTAGATGCAAGAGGATATCTGGATTTGATTTCCAAAATCACAGATGCAGTGGATATTCCCGTTATGGCAAAGGAAACAGGATGCGGAATATCTGGAGAAACCGCAAAGCAGTTAGCTGATGCAGGAGTTAGTTTCATTGATATTGAAGGTGCTGGTGGAACTAGTTGGGCTGCTGTTGAAACATATAGGACAGAAGATAGGTATTACGGTGAATTGTTCTGGGATTGGGGAATTCCAACTGCTATTTCAACTGCTGAAGTTGTAAATAATGTTGATATTCCAGTTGTTTCATCCGGGGGTATAAGATCAGGTCTTGAAGCTGCTAAAGCTATTGCTCTTGGAGCAGATAGTGTTGGTATGGCATTGCCATTTTTAAAAAAATCAATTTCACATGAAGAATTAACTCAATTTATTAATAAATTCAATGACTCTTTAAGAATAGCCATGTTTTTGGTTGGGGCAAATAATATTGAAGAATTAAAACAATCAAAATTAGTTGTACAAGGAAAAACAAGAGAATGGCTTAATGAACGAGGAATTAACACTAAGAATTATTCAAGGAGATAGGAAACATATGAGCGTTGAAGTAATCGCAATAGGAGGATATCAGGAAGTCGGTAAAAACATGACTGCTGTCAAGATCGGCGAAGATGTTGTTATTTTTGATATGGGTATTCATCTTGACAGGATTAGCATGCATGAAGATACAGATATTGACAGAATGCATAGCCTAGATTTAATTGAAAGAGGGGTTATTCCTGATGATACATTAATGAAAGATGTAGACGGCAAGGTAAAGGGAATAGTATTCTCTCACGGTCACTTGGACCACATTGGAGCTGTAGCTAAATTGGCTCATAGATATGATGCGCCGTTGATTGGAACACCCTATACAGCTGCATTAATTGAAAAACAAATTAAGGGTGAACGCAAGTTCAAGGTAAAAAATCCAATTAAGGTATTAAATCCTGGAGGAAAAATTAAGCTTTCAAAAAATATTACCTTGGAATTTGTTCAATCAACCCACAGTATACCTCAGGCAGTATTTCCTGTATTACATACTCCAGAAGGTATTATTGTATATGCACTTGATTTTAAATTTGATAATCACCAAAAAGTATCTCCTCCACCTGATTACAGAAGATTAAAAGAATTAGGTAGAAAAGGAGTTTTGGTTTTAATTGTAGAGACTACAAATGCTAAGAATTTTGATGAGGTAAAAACACATTCCGAACGTATTGCACGCAATATTCTGGAAGATGTTATGAGAGGTCCATTGCATGAAAAGACAGGTATGATTGTAACTACATTTTCATCACATGTTGAAAGAGTTCAGGCAATTGCGGACATTGCTAAAAAATCTCACAGAGAAATATTTTTCTTGGGTAGGTCCATGGAGCGTTTCTGTGGAATTGCACAAAAACACGGAATTTTAAAATTACCGAAAAATGCTAGTATTTATGGAAGTCCTAAAGCTGTTAACAGGGCTTTGATGGAAGCTGATGAAGCTCGTGATAAATATTTGCTTGTAACTACTGGTCACCAGGGTGAACCTGATGCATTGTTACCAAGAATAGCTAGTGGAAGAACTCCATTCAACATCAGGCCTGGAGATAATGTTATTATTTCTGCACCGATTATTCCTAATCCAACCAATGCTGCTAACAGACATATTATGGAAAGAAGATTACAGTCAAAAGGTGCTAGAATTTATCCAAATGCTCACGTTTCAGGGCATGCTGGAAGAGAAGATCACAGGGAATTTTTACGTATGTTAAAACCACAGCATATCATTCCTGCACACGGAGATTTATCCATGCTTGCAGCTTATGGTGAATTGGCTGAAGAGGAAGGATATAGAATTGGTTATGATGTTCATATTTTAAGAAATTCACAAGCACAAGTTTTTAAAAGTTAGGAGAGATAATATGAGTGATGTTAAAGAAATTTTAGGTAGTTATTCATCTGATATTATTGCTACGATAGAAGATGAATTAGGTGTTATTACTCCAAATAATCTTCAAGAAGCATCAATTTATTTAACTAAAGCTGGCGGTAAAATGCTCAGGCCGGCTTTATGTTTAATAACTGCTGAAGCTGTTGGAGGCCAAAAGGAAAATGCACTTAAGGCAGGTTCTGCAATAGAACTTATCCACACATTTTCATTAATTCATGATGATATCATGGATGATGATGACATGAGAAGGGGTATGCCTTCAGTTCATAAGGTCTGGGGTGAAGACGTTGCAATTTTAGCAGGTGATACATTATTTTCAAAAGCATTTGAAATTATCATCGGTTCCAATCAGGAATTAACTTCTCCTGCACAAATTAATAATGCTTTAGCTACTGTTGCTGATGCATGTGTTAAAATCTGTGAAGGTCAGGCTTTGGATATGGGATTTGAAGATCGTTTTGATGTAACTGAAGATGAATATATGGAAATGATTTTCAAAAAAACTGGTGCATTAATTGCAGCCGCTACAAAAGTTGGAGCTATCATGGGTGGAGCTTCTGATGAAGTGGTTGATGCAATGTATGAATATGGAAGACTTATTGGTCTTGCTTTCCAAATTCAGGATGATTATCTTGACCTGGCTAGTGATGAGGAAACTTTAGGTAAACCAATCGGTTCAGACATTGGAAAAGGTAAGATGACCATCATTGCAATCAATGGTCTTTCTTCTGCAGGCGATGATTCTGAAAAATTATTGGAAATTTTAAAAGATGAAAATAATTCTCAAGCTGATATAGATTTAGCTATTGAAATTTTAACAAAATGTGGTGCAATTGAATATGCAAGAAATCTTGCACAAGATTCTGTAAACCAAGCAAAAGAAGTACTTGAAATATTACCTGATTCTTCAAGTAAACAAGTACTTTCTGACATTGCTGATTTTGTATTAGAAAGACATTCATAAGTTCTTTCTATTTTTTTATTTTTTTTATTGAATTACTGACGGATATTTTGATTCTTGTTTTTCACTTTCTTTGCTGTTTGTGTTATCCTGTGCCGGCGTATTACTATTTTGATTATCACTGTTTTGATTATAGCTTTGCTGGTATGATTGGGATTGTTCCATATTTGTTTCGGAAGGAGTGTTATCATCTGAAGCACCAGTGTCGGCGGTTGCAGTTGAATTGTCTGTAGTATTATTGGTATTCATATTAATATTGGCTGCCTTTTTAAATTTCACGCTGCTTGATACTTTTTTTAATAAATTCAAATCGCTTGATGTAATAAGTAATGCATCACCAGTATTCTTGTTTTCAATGAATATGGAATAAGTGCCGCTCGTTTCATCGTGATAAATATTGTTTTCAATATTTTTTGAATTTTTTATTTGTTTTTCATAAATTGATTTAATTTCACTATTGTTTGTGGATTTTTGATGTGTGATATTCAAATTGCCTGATTTAAAAGAATACTTGGAAACGTCACCGTTCATATGTTCCACAGTATTGTTTTCATTTGGAACTTCTATAGTGCAGCTATTGCTTATTCTGAGGGTAGCATAATCTCCAGTATTTGAATAAACAAACATATATGCTGTTAAACAAGCAAGTATGGCTATAACTAAAACAATTAAAATGATTAAAATTTGTTTTTGTTTCATAGTAAACCTTTTATTTTTCAATATATTTAAATTAATTTTTTTATATATTGTTTATCATGAAAGGTATAATAGGTGCAATCTGTGGAGATATAATAGGTTCAAGTCGTGAGTTCAGACCCATTAAAACTAAAGACTTTAGGTTATATAATGGCTATTCGACATTCACAGATGATACTGTGATGACATTGGCAATTGCTTCATGGTTAATGAAAGACAAATCATCTATGGATGTTTTAATTTCTGAAATAAAGGCCTTTGGTTTAAAGTATCCTCATGCAGGTTATGGTGGAATGTTTAAAAAATGGCTGACTCAGGACAATCCTAAACCATATGGAAGCTGGGCAAACGGGTCTGCGATGAGAGTCAGTCCTGTTGCATGGGTTGCCGATTCACTTGAGGAGTCACAAAAGCTTGCTCGCATGTCAGCTATTGTTACGCATGACCATCCTGAAGGTATAAAAGGTGCTTTAGCCACTAATGATGCTATATTCTTAGCCAAGACAGGCAGCAGTAAAAAAGATATTAAAAAACATGTTGAAAGTAATTACGGATATGACTTGAATAGGAAACTTGATGACATTAGGCCTAATTATGATTTTGATGTGTCATGTAGGGGATCAGTTCCCGAATCAATAATCTGTTTTCTGGAAGCTGATGATTTTGAAGATACAGTCAGAAATGCTGTGTCTTTGGGCGGTGATGCAGATACACAGGCAGCCATTGCCGGAAGTATTGCTTCTGCATATTGGGATGTCCCGACAAATATTGCTGCAAGATCCATTAAGCGTCTTGATTATAATTTGCTGGAATTTTTCATTGATTTCAGGGAAATGTTTGAAAAATAGTAGGGGCTTAAAAAAAGCCCCTTTCTTTAACTTGTTTTTTTTTGTTCAATGGAGTATATCATTCACAATAAGTAATGCTTTTTGGGGAGGATACAAGTTAAAGTTTTTTTGTGTTTGTACTTTATGTTTATGATGATTTTATATAGCCAAGCATTACTATAGGATTTTTCATAATTGAAGTTTTTGTCTGTGGCAATATTTTCTATTGCCATATTATACTTAGTTATTTGGAGTATTTAAGAGTTTTTATTTGATTTCAGACAATATAACCTCTTTTTAGCAATTTTAATTTTAAAAGGTTACTTTTAATGAATTTATAATAATTTATACTTTTTGATTAATTTTTACTTATTTAAGACAATATTTATCTATGAAATAACTGTTTAATTTATAAATGATGAGGTTAATAGTATTATTAGAGGTTAATCTCTTATTTAGTAAGTCAAAAATCAAAAATATATTATTTGGTGAACTTTCATTGCATTAGTTTTTATTTCTTTTTTTGATTTTTGGCTTTTTTACCTATTTTTTTAAATTGGTTTTCAAATCTCTCATTATAGTTTCTTGCTATATCGTCATATTGGTTCCAGATTCCTATTGCAGTTTCTGGAATCACATCGCGTGTTTCTTGTGTGAATTTGGAATATGTGTGCATCATTTCCTTTGAATCGGCAATTACTAATTTCACAAATGGAATGTCTGCCTTTTGCACATTAATTTCATTTTCTTTAAAGAACTTCACTATATTGAATTCTTCATTGTCAATATAACATGTTTGAGAAGCCAATATTTTTATATCTAAATCATTTCTTTTTTTAAATTCCTTTAAAAGCATTTCTGCTTCATTTTTAAATAAAAAGCCAATCCTCATATTTATGGATTTTTTCGCTCGCTGTATAATTTCCAGTTCTTTATTGATGATTTTCTCAACGCCGTATATTCTCCATATTGGAGCCTGAACCTGACTGATTCCGTTTTCATAAATGTTTGTCAATCGGGTAATTGAATCCTCAATGTTCCGGTCAAGTCTTTCCTTTTCTCTTGTGAGCACTTCAACAGGGGATTTGACAGTATATATTAATGGTCTTCCGTCCTCTATTTCTATATAATTTTTTTCATTTAACTTCTTCAGCACATCATATATTTTGCTTCGAGGAATGTTTGATTTTTCTGATATGTCTACAGCTGTTGCTGATATTAATGAGGTGAGCGTTACATATGCCTGTGCCTCATACATTGTTAAGCCTATCCCTTTCAGTAAATGTACATCATCATTCATGTTTTATTATATTTTCATCATATTATTTAAGTTTTCTACTTTTCACCCTTGAAAAGTTACAAAATCTTTATATATCTTTTAATTTAAACAATATATTATAAAATTAATTTGAGGTAATAATATGGCAGATGGATTAGATATGTTTTGTTATCAATGTTCCCAAACCGCAAAGGGAACTGGATGTACTGTAAGTGGAGTATGTGGTAAAAAACCAACTGTAGCAAGATTACAGGATAATTTAATATTCACTATGAAAGGTATCAGTGCATACAATTACAATGCAAACGTTTTAGGTAAGAAAAACCCTGAAATCGATGAATTCTTAACCAAAGGTTTATACACAACATTAACCAATGTTAACTTCGATGTTGAAGATTTAGTTGCTCTTGCTTTAGAAGCAGGAAAAGTAAGTGTGGACGTAATGAGATTACTCAAAGATGCACACATCGAAGCATACGGCGAACCACAACCTGTTGAAGTAAAAGTCGGTGCACAGGAAGGACCAGCAATTATTGTAACCGGTCACGACTTAAAAGCATTAGAAGAATTATTAAAACAGGTGGAAGGAACTGATATTAAAGTTTACACTCACTCTGAAATGTTACCTGCTCACGGTTATCCTGGATTAAACAAATACGAAAACCTGGCAGGACAATTAGGTGGAGCATGGCATGATCAAAGAACAATCTTTAAAAAATACAATGCAGCTATTGTTGGAACCAGTAACTGTGTACTTCCAGCATTAGACTCTTACAAAGAAAGAATGTTCACTATGGATGTAGCTAAATTGGAAGGAGTAAAAACAGTAGATGACTATGACTTCTCAGAAGTCATCGAATGCGCAAAATCCTTAGGATCACTAGAACCTGAAGAATTAACTACAATCACTACCGGTTGGAGTGCAGGAGCTATTGTTGAACATGCAGAAAAAATTAAAGAATTAGTATTGGACGGTAAAATCTCCAGATTCTTCGTTGTCGGCGGATGTGACAAAGCAGCAAAACACAACAACTACTACAGGGAATTCGTACAAAACTTACCTGAAGACACTGTTATCTTAACATTAGCTTGTGGAAAATACAAATTCAATGACTTGGATTTAGGAGATATTGAAGGAATACCAAGATTATTGGATGTTGGTCAATGTAATGATACAATTGTAGCAGTTGATGTG
>OCTX012222977.1_pt1 | contig 10507 bp, 6 predicted proteins | sample 1539691 | NCBI WGS metagenome assembly OCTX01 (sample SAMN02144231, study PRJEB22623) | gut metagenome | biome: sheep rumen | host: Ovis aries | place: New Zealand | reverse complement strand
ATTATGTGTAGTTTTTTCAAAGTAAAATAGTTCAAAAAAGTGTCAAAAGACTTTTTAAACAAAATAATTTATGTTATTATAGCTATGGTGAAAAAAATGAGTACAAATAAATATGATGCAGATTCAATAAAAATATTAGAAGGCTTAGAAGCAGTTAGAAAAAGACCAGGTATGTATATAGGTTCTACTGATAAAAGAGGACTTCATCATTTGATTTGGGAAATAGTAGATAACGCAATTGACGAAGCTATAAATGGTTTTGGAGATTATATTAAAATAACTATGAATAAAGATGGCTCAATTTCTGTAGAAGACCATGGAAGAGGAGTACCAACTGGCAAACATAAAAGTGGAAAATCTACACCAGAAGTAATATATACCATTCTTCATGCTGGTGGAAAATTTGATAACGACGGATATAAAGTCTCAGGTGGCTTGCATGGAGTAGGTGCATCTGTAGTAAACGCCTTATCAAAATGGATGACTGTAACTATTTATAATAATGGTGAAATAAATGAAATAAAATTTGAAAATGGCGGAAAAGTAAAAGAGAAACTTAAAAAAATAGGAACCACTAATAGAACAGGAACTACTGTAACTTTTTATCCTGATCCTGAAATATTTAGCTCAATAGCATTTTCTTACACAACTATTACAGAAAGAATGCAGGAGAGTGCTTTTTTAATTAATGGATTAACAATAGAAGTAGAAGATGTAGAAGATAATAAAAGTATTAAATATCACTATGATGATGGATTAACTTCTTTTGTTGAATATATTAATGATGGAAAAAGTGTTTTAACTCCTAAAGTGTTAAATTTTACCGGTATTAAACAAGGAATAGAAGTAGATATAGCTTTACAATATCGCAATGATTATCAAGAAAACATTCTATCCTTTGTTAATAATGTAAAAACAGGTGATGGTGGTTCACACGAAACAGGTTTCAAAACCGGAATTACCAAAGCTTTTAACGAATACGCTAAAGCAAATAACATTTTAAAAAACACTACTTTCGATGGTAGTGACGTTAGAGAAGGTTTAACAGCTGTAATTAGTTTGAAAATTCCTGAAAAACTATTACAATTTGAAGGACAAACCAAAGGTAAACTCGGAACCCCTGAAGCCAAGACGGTTACCGAACAAATAACTTATGAAAATATGAAATTCTTTTTAGAAGAAAACAGAGAATTAGCTTTAAGAATTATGGATAAAGCCAAAACCTCTAAAGAAGCTAGAGAAGCTGCTCGTAAAGCAAGAGATGCCGTAAAAAATGGAAAAGGAAAAGAAAAAAAAGATAAAATTCTCTCTGGGAAACTAGCTAAAGCAACTGGAAAAGACGCCTCTAAAAATGAATTGTTCTTAGTCGAAGGAGATTCAGCTGGTGGCTCTGCTAAAACAGGTAGAGATAGAGAAACACAAGCAATATTACCATTGAGAGGTAAAGTATTAAATTGTGAAAAAGCTTCAGAAACAGAGATTCATGCTAACGAAGAGCTTAATACTTTAACATATGCAATAGGTGCTGGAATTGGTGATAGCTTTGATGCTTCCGATTCCAATTATGGTAAAATAATAATAATGACAGATGCTGACGACGATGGAGCCCATATTCAAATCTTGTTATTAACTTTCTTCTATAGATTTATGAGACCTCTAATTGAAGAAGGTATGCTATATATTGCTAATCCTCCATTATACGCTTTAGATTTTGGTAAATATAAAGAATATGTTGCAACAGATGAAGAATTAGAAGAAAGAAAAAAGACACTAAAACCTAATTCTTATAAATTACAAAGATTCAAGGGATTAGGCGAAATGAATGCTGACGAATTATATGATACGACTATGTCTAAAGAACATCGCAGTCTAATAAAAGTATCAATTACCGATGCTGCTTTAGCCGAAAAAAGAGTATCTGTTCTAATGGGTGATAAAGTAGAGCCTAGAAAAGAATGGATAAATGAAAATGTTGATTTTACTTTCGAAGACAAATTTAAGAGGTGATCATAATGGCAAAAAAGAAAGATGAAAAAAACATCATAGAAAAAATATATGATTATACTTTAGAAGATATTATGGGAGATAGATTTGGAAGATATTCCAAATCTATCATTCAAGATAGAGCTCTTCCCGATGTAAGAGATGGCTTAAAACCAGTTCAAAGAAGAATTCTTTGGACGATGTGGGAAGATAGAAATACCTATGATAAACCATATAGAAAGTGTGGTAAATCTGTTGGAGATATAATGGGAAAATATCACCCTCATGGCGACTCTTCAATATATGGAGCTATGATATATATGTCACAAGCTTGGAAAATGAGAGAGACGTTTATAGATGTTCATGGTAACAACGGATCTATAGATGGAGATGGACCTGCTGCTTATCGTTATACAGAAGCAAGATTAACAAAACTTGCTGAAGTAATGCTAAGAGATATTAATCGTGATACCGTAGAAATGATGCTTAATTATACAGATGAAGATTTAGAACCAACTGTATTACCAGCTAATTTTCCCAATCTTTTAGTAAATGGTTCAACAGGTATTAGCGCTGGATATGCAACTAATATTCCTCCTCATAATTTAGGAGAAGTAATAGATGCAACAATACACCGCCTTACGAATCCAAATTCTCGCCTTGATACAATTTTATCAATAGTAAAAGGGCCAGACTTTCCAACAGGTGGAGTAGTTGAAGGAAAAGAAGGCCTTATTAATGCTTACACTACAGGTCGTGGAAAAGTAGTTGTAAAAGCTAAGACAGAAATCGTCGAAGAAAAAGGTAAATATCAAATAATTGTCCATGAAATACCATATGATGTTCTAAAAGAAAACTTAAGAAAAAAAATAGAAGATATAAAAATTGATAAAAAAGTTGATGGTATTGTAGATGTAATAGATGAATCAGATAAAGAACATATGGCACGCTTAGTAATAGAACTAAAAAAAGGAGCTAATGCAGAATTAATCCTAAATTATTTGTTCAAAAATACTGAGTTACAAGTAAACTATAATTTTAATATGGTTGCCATAGTAAATAGAAGACCAAAACAAGTAGGAATACTAGAAATACTAGATGCTTTTATAGCTCATCAAAAAGAAGTAATATTAAGACGTACATCTTTTGATTTAAAAAAAGCTAAAGAGAGATTGCATATCGTAGAAGGACTATTAAAAGCTGTAGATGTAATAGATGAAGTTATTAGAATAATAAGAGCATCTAAAAGTAAAGAAGATTCAATTAATAACTTATGTAAAGCTTTTGATTTTACTTATGAACAAGCTAATGCTATCGTTACAATGCGATTATACAGATTATCAAACACAGATGTAACAGCTCTAATTGAAGAAAAAGAAAATCTAAATAAAATGATAGAATTCTTAAATTCTATCTTAAATGATGAAGAAGTATTAAAAAATCAAATTAAGAAATCTCTTCAAGAAATCAAAAAAGAATATGCAACACCTCGTCGTACAGAGATTAAAGACGAGATAACGGAAATAAAAATAGATGCTATGGAAATGATTCCTAAGGAAAATGTAGTTGCAGTAGTAACAAATGATGGCTATGTAAAAAAGATACCTTTAAAATCGTATACAAGTGCTTCATCAGAACCAACAACTCTTAAACCAGGAGACTATATAACAGGTTTATATAGTACTACATCAAAAGATACACTATTATTATTTACTAATTTAGGACATTATTTATATGTTCCTATCCATGAAATACAAGAAACAAAATGGAAAGAATTAGGAAAACATATAAGTAATATAATTCCTTTAGCACCAGAAGAAAGTATAATTGGTAATATTCTAATAGATGATCTAAATAGTGTTATTACCCTAGTAACCAAAGAAGGTACAACTAAAAGAATAAATATTAAAGAATTAATAGTAAGTCGTTATAGTAAACCTATTAACGCTATGAAACTAAAAGAAAATGACGAAGTAGTATCAGCCTTCATAGATTATGGTAATACTTTATTTATAACCAAAAACGGTTATTACTTATATTTTGATTCTGAAGAAATTACAATTGTCTCATCAAAAGCAGCAGGTGTAAAAGGAATAAAACTAAGAGAAGACGAAGTTGTTTCAGGATTATCTGTTGAAACAGGCAAAGAATATATAGGAATTATAACTGATAAAAATACAGCCAAAAGAATAAAAATAGCTGATTTAGAAAAAGCTTCACGTGCTTTAAAAGGATCAACACTAATTAAAAAAATAAAATCTAAACCATATTCAATCTTTAAGTCATTTGCTTTAGATCCAAAAAATATTATAGGATTAAAAATAGATGGAGTAATCAAAGGAATAAAAGCTGCTGATATTCCGATAATGGACTTACAGTCAACCGGTTCAACTATTACTAAACAGGGTCTAGAAGATGTATTTGTTGCGACAACATTAATAGAAAAGAAACTTGAAACAAAAGAAAAAACATCTGATAATTCGAATGAAGAAAAAGTTGAAGATAATATTGAAGAGCCAAAAGAACTTACAATAGATGATTTTATTAATGATTTTAAATTATAGGATAGAAATACTATCCTTTTTTTTGTATAATAATATCAAGGTAGTGATAATATGAAAAAAAATAGAAAAGGTTTTACTTTAGTTGAATTACTAGCAGTTATTGTAATTTTAGCAATATTAATGGTATCAGCAGGAGCAGGTGTTATGACAACACTAAACAATGCAAAAATTAATACTTTTAAAAATGAAATACTGACAGCTGTAAACGGAGTTGAAAACATGTATTCCGAAATATCAATGAATCCAGCCGCATTTAATAGCTATATAAAACCTAATATAGATGATAAAAATATTGGAACGGGTAATCATACAATGGCCGGATTATGCGTAACATTAGCCGGTTTAGTAAATAATGGCTATTTAAAAAAAGATATTTCAACATATGCAGGAGTAATACTAATGGAAATACCATATGATGGAAGTGCTCCTAAATATATGGTATGGGCTCATAATTCAAGTTATGGTATAAACGGAGTTGAAAAAAGTCAAGTTAACAAATTAAGATATAAAAAAAATAATAATACCGAAAGCCGAGTTTCAACTATGACTATAACAGCAGATGATATTAGCGGTGGTAAAGTAGGAATAGTAACAAATCTAAAAGGAATAAGAAAACAAGTAAAACTAACATACGGAGTTGAAACAGTAGGTAATCCAACAAACTTAAATGACGTAGAAGCAACTATTGAATCTGACCTAAACGGTGGTGGAACCGGCAATACATATAAAAAAATAAAATGTATTAACAAAAAACAATCATAAAAATGTAAAAAATATTGAAAATAAAAAAACAATGTTGTAAAATTAATATATAAAGTAAGGAGAGGAAAGAAGAAATGAACAAAAAAGGTTTTACTTTAGTTGAATTACTAGCAGTTATTGTTATCTTAGCAATATTAATGGTATCAGCTGGAGCCGGAGTTATGTCAACAATGAATAACTCAAAAATTAATACATTTAAAAATGAAGCTTTACAAGCTGTAAATAGTGCTGAGGATATGTACTCTGACATTTCTATGGTTAGTGATATATCTGTTAAGTACTTAAAAACAAGCGAAGAAGGAGATTACCAAGGAATGTGTGTATCACTAGTTGGACTAGTTAATAATGGTTTCTTAAAGAAAGACATTAGTACATACGGAGGAATGATACTATTAGAAGTTCCATATGATGGTGGAGCAACTAAATATGAAGTTTGGATGCATAATGGTCAATATGGTATCTATGGTATTGAGAAAAACTCTATTAACAAATTAAAATATAAGAAGGATAATAACCCAACTAATACTGCAAGTAGTAATCAAGCTGGTGGCTTAGGTATAATAACTAAATTAGATGGCTTAAAAGCATATATTGCTCCATCAATGGGATATACTGACAAAGCTAAAGCTGTAGGATCAGCATGGAATACTGCTTCAAATTCAGGTAAATCTTCTGCTAAATACACTTCATTGAAATCACCTGATACTAGTAGAGGCGGTACTGGTAACACATATAAAGATATTGAATGTATTAATGCTAATATAGAACAAGCTTCTTAATTAGAATAAAATAAATAGTTCGAAAGAACTATTTTTTCTTTATCTTAAAAAAATAGTATGAGATAATAAAACAGGTGATAAATAATGCTAATAATTGGATCTCATGTCTCATATGGTAAAGAAGGAATCCTTTCTTCAGTAAAAGAAGCCTTAAGTTATAATGCTAACACTTTTATGTTTTATACTGGCGCTCCAACCAATACTATAAGAAAAGAAATAGATTTAGATATAGTAAAAAAAGCAAAAGAATTAATGGACGAAAATAATATAAATATTAATAATATTATTTGCCATGCCCCTTACATCGTTAATCTAGCTAATAAAACAGATATGGATAAATGGAATTTTAGTATCGATTTTATCAAAAATGAGTTACATAGATGTGATATCTTGGGTATTGATAAATTAGTATTACATCCAGGTAATGCGGTTAAAATATCTAAAGAAGAAGGCCTAAATAATATTATTGAAGCCTTAAATATAATATTGTCTGATAATAGTAAATGTATGATACTTTTAGAAACGATGGCTGGTAAAGGCAGTGAATGTGGTTCAACTATTGAAGAAATAACTTCCTTAGTTAATGGGACCAAGAATCAAGATAGAATAGGTATTTGCCTAGATACATGTCATTTAAATGATGCTGGTTATGATATGACATCTTTTGATGATTTTTTAGATAAACTAACTACTAAGATAGATATAACTAAAATAAAATGCATTCACTTAAATGATTCTAAAAATGATTTAGATTCTCATAAAGATCGCCATGCCAACTTAGGCAAAGGGACTATTGGTTTTGCTACTTTGTTAAATATCGCTTACAACGAAAGATTAAAAGATATACCAAAAATATTAGAAACTCCTTATATTGGTGAAAGTGATGATTCAAAAGAAAGATTATATCCCCCATATAAATATGAAATAAATATGTTAAAGAATAAAAAGTATAACCCTGATTATTTAGATGAAATAAGAAAGGAATACTCAAAATGAAAACATTAAAAAAATACTGGATACATCTATTTAACATGCTATTAGCTGTTTTCGTATTTTTATTGATATGGTACATAGCTAAAGTTTATCCGTTTGGTCCAAAGACTTTTGGCACAAGTGATGGACTAGCTCAATTTAAACCTATGATTTATGATGTAATAGCTAAATTAAAATTAGGAACTTTAGGAACTTATTCATTTAATAATGGCTTAGGTAATCCGGTTATTTTTAATATACTATACTATGTATCAAGCCCTCTAAATCTTATCTGTTTATTATTTAATTCTCCAAACGTTATGTATTTAGTAGTAACAACGTTAAAAGTAGCTTTTACAGCTTTAAATATTAGTATATATGCAAACAGTAAAACCAATAAAAAAATAGCTATTACAATAGCTTGTTTATCTTATTGTTTTTGTGGATGGTTCTTAATATACTATTACTATTCATCATTTGTTGATATATTTATGATGTTTCCATTATTTCAATTTGGTTTAGAAAGACTTTTTACTAAGAAGAAAAATGGTATATATATTTTCTCTTTATCTTATATGATTATTAGTAACTTTTATTTAACTTTTCCTGTATGTATCTATACAATATTGTATTTTATTATTCATGAAATAATATATTTAAAAACCACAAAAAAAGATGTTTTAAAGAAATTTTTATTAATTAGTAAAGCAACCTTAATAGTGTTTTTTATAACATTCTTCTGGCTATATATGTTAGTTGATTCTTATAAAAGAATGGGTCTAGCCTTTGATACAAAACATGTGAATGATTATTATTTAACCTTTAGAGGTTTAATAGGGTCGCTATTTTATGGCCAAGAAACTTTAATGGTTTATCGATATGGGGAAGTAGTACCAAATATAAGCAGTAATACTTTAATTCTAATCAGTATATTTTATTACTTTCTAAATCATAAAATCTCTGGAAGAGAAAGAATCTATTCTCTAATAGTAGCTTTTATTATGGTTAATTTTATAACTGTTACTCAATTGGATTTTGTTATGAATTTCTTTCATGAAATTAGAGCTTTACCATATCGTTATTCTTTTATTATTTGTTTTTACGAAATAGTTCTATTTCTAAAAAATGTTGAAAATACAGATTTAAAAGATAAAAGAAACAAAAGAGAAATAATTATTTCTTTACTATTAGTTACAAGTCTTTTTATATTTTGTTTTAATAGCATTCGTGAAATGACAATTTGGAATTATATAGTGTCTTTAGCAGCTATTACAACGATTATATTTTTATACCAAAAAAATCCTGTTATAAATTCCTTATTTATAATTATGACAATTTATACAACTGTTTTATTATTTACTTATGATTTCTCCTTAATGGAAATTAAAAATCCTGAAGAAATAACAAACAATTATATAACAAATGATTTAAAATATCGCGAATACATTTCCCCATTATATTGCTATCGAAATGGTGCAAAAAATCTAAGTCTTACCGAAAATTGTAACATGTTTTTTAATGGTAAAGTTATTGATCTTTTAACATCTATGACCTATAACGAAGCTATATACGATTTAAAAAAAATGGGAGAATCAACTTTTGAAAACACTAGTATTTTTACTCATGAAAAAGAAAATGTAGTATTGAATATGATATATAACTTAAATAATAAATATTATCTAGAAAAAATATTTGGTGTTAATGAAGATATTCTAAATGTAAAACTAAAATATAAAGATTATGTTAATTCTCAGCAAAACACTATAAAAGCTATGACGGGGGTAGAGAACATATTCAATAAAAAAGTCATACCATTAGATAAAAACAATAAACATAATGATATATATTATATTAACGAAAAATACTATTATTTTGATAGTTATGACTTAAAAGGAAACAAAACAAATTCTCTTTCCGAAAATGATAGCATAGTAGTAAAAGAATCAAAGTATAATAAAGAAATAACATATTATACATACAACATAAAAAATATTGAAAAGGCATATAATATATTAAAACAAAATCAAATAGAATATACTAAATATAGTGATAGTAAAATAGAAGGCAAAATAAAAATAGATAAGAACCAATTAATATTTACGTCTATTCCATATGATACAAACTGGGAAATAACAATAGATGGTAAAGTAGTAAAACCTGTTAAAATATTTGACTCTCTAATGGGAATAAAAGTAAAACCGGGCTATCATATTATTAAATTAGAATATAAGTATCATTTTACAATTCCTATAATTATATCTATAGCATCACTATTATTATATTTATCAAGTATTATCCATAGAAAAAGGAGTCTATTATGATAAAAAGAATAAAAGACAATAAAATAATTATATTAATATTTACAATTATGTTTTTGTTTGGAATACATTATATGAAGGATATAACAGCCAACTTTGATGAAGATTTTGAGCAATCAATAGTATTAAGTAATATTAAAAGTTATGCCTTCTTTTTTAAGAATCATGAATTAGAAGATGCTTTAACTAAAAGACACATAGTTGAAATAAACTATTCTGTCGAAAGAGATCATGGTGTAGCTTGTTATTATCCTTTATTTCCTTTAATACTATTGAGTAAAGAAATACCAGATATAGTATCTAGTATTTGGCGAGTATATGTATATATTATATATTTTATCGGTGTAATATTCTTTTATAAAACAACAAAAGAAATATCTAAAAATAATAAAATAGCAATACTAATGACTTTGTTATACTTCTTAAGTCCTAGAATATTTATAGATTCTCTTCATAATAATAAAGATATAACTCTTATGAGTTTATTAATAATAAGTTTTTATTACTTAATAAGAATAATGAAGGATAATAAAAACAAGGATATGATTATCTTTGCTTTTGTTATAGCTCTGCTAAGTAACGTGAAAATAATAGGTATCTTTTTCTCAGGTATTATGGGTATAGCATATATTATATATCTTTTACTACATAAAAAACTTACCCAAGAAAGAATAATAGATATATTATTCACTTTCGTATTATATATTATAATATTTATTCTTATAACTCCTGTGATTTTTACTGATGGATTTCATTTAATGGAATATATATTATACTGTTTAAATAGTAGTGTTAATTTTAGATGGAATGGCACTGTATTATTTGATGGAACATACTATAATACTGCAGCTGGGAATAGAGTCCCATGGTACTATTTACCCAAAAATATTATAATTACTTTGCCACTTATTATTACTATTTTATTTATTATATCTATCGCTATGTTTGTTATAAAGATTATTAAAGAAAGAAAAAGTAAGAAAATAGATTTTACAAATTATCTATTTATTATCATTTTTGCTATGTTTATAATACCTTTCTTAATATGTATTATAAAAAAACCAAACATCTATAATAGTTGGCGTCATTTTTATTTCTTATATCCTTTAATACTATTAATATGTAGTTA
>OCTX012178930.1_pt1 | contig 10508 bp, 6 predicted proteins | sample 1539691 | NCBI WGS metagenome assembly OCTX01 (sample SAMN02144231, study PRJEB22623) | gut metagenome | biome: sheep rumen | host: Ovis aries | place: New Zealand | reverse complement strand
TGTGCAAACCGCTTACGCCAAGAAAGGCGAAATCATCTACATCAAGATCCGCGAGAAACTGGTTCCGGCGAAGATAGTATAAGGTGAAAGATGAAAGGTAAAAGGGGAATGAGTAAGAATGTGGCATTGGTACTGGGTTCGGGAGGCGCAAGAGGGTTAGCCCACATCGGAGCCATCGAAGCCTTGGAAGAACGCGGCTATACCATCAGCAGTATAGCCGGTTGTTCCATGGGTTCCATCATTGCCGGAATGTACGCAGCGGGGCAACTTGAGGAAGCCAAAGAATGGTTTCTGAGCGTTGACAAGCAGTTAATACTCCGAATGATGGATATCAACCTACTGAGCGGTAATTCCATCGTCAAAGGCGAACGCATCATCAAAGAATTAGAGAAAGTTGTTCCGGACCGGCCTATAGAGCGACTGAACATCCCTTGCACCATTGTCGCATCAGACATGGTGAGCACTGAAGAGGTGCTATTCCGAAGCGGCAGTCTTTTTGAGGCAGTTCGCGCTTCAATCAGTATTCCGCTTTTCTTCCAACCGGTACAAATCGGCGAACGATTATTGATAGACGGCGGTATTCTGAACCCTCTTCCGCTGCATGCAGTAGAACGCACGGAAGGCGATATTCTGGTAGCCTCCGATATCAGCGGCAAGGATAGCATGCCTACCGAGGAAATCCCGGCTCCAATAGATGTACAGGGCAAGTTGGACGAGATAGCCGCTAAAGGTATCAGCATCCCAAAATCATGGGAGAACCAGTTGCGCCGGCTAGGCAAACGCGTAGATATCATCCGTGAGCAACGCGCCAAAGACATAAGCCGAAATATCAATTATTTCAACATGTTAGACCGGATGAGCGACATGCAAATCCAACAAAACACACTATTATCCCTCCGTCTCACCCCTCCCGACGTACATTCCGTCATGCGTCAATATGCCTACAAGACCTTCGATTTCGACAAAGCAGAGGAGATTATCGCTTCCGGCAAAAAACTGATGAACGAGGCTTTGGACAAATATGAAAAACCGTAGAGAGTATATTATCCGCAAATCCATGGAGTTATACGCTCTCAACGGCTACAGGAATGTAACCATTACCGATTTGCAGAACGCGCTGGAGATGGGACGCGGGTCTTTTTATTATTATTTCAAGGACCAAGACGAGCTTTTTCAGACCTGCATGGAGCGTTACTTTCTGGAGCCCAAACAACGTGCACTGAACAGCATTCCGGAAAACTCCGGCATAGACGAAATGATAGCCGGCATATTAAGCTACCTGCATAGTCTGGAAGAGGCGTTATTGAGTTTCGATGTCAAAACCATCAATACTTCCAACGTCAACGAACTGATGTTCACCGCCTACAGCCTTTTCCCTCCTCTACACCGCAAAGCCCAACGTCTGGCACTAAAAGAGTTAGAACTCTGGCGTAAAGCCATTTATCACGACCAACGCACAGGCGTCATACGCGCTGATATTGATCGTGAGCAGATTGCATTGATGTTCTCACATATCAAAAACAGCTATGATCCGGGCATGGGGAAAACCCAGATGGACTTTTTATTATTGGAAAAAACATATTCAGAATTTCACCATTTATTGAAAAAGTTATAAAAAAGTACTGCTTTCGAACGCGCATTCGAAAATAATATAGTACCTTTGCACTCGAAAACAGAAAAACTACATTTTATGTCCACAAAACACTATTTGTCTTATTTACAAGAGACTATGCTCCGCCGTTGGGATTGTACGGCATTAGCCGACCTTGACGGTGACAACAAATACACCTATGCTCAATTAGCCGCAGGCATCAAACGTCTCCATGTGACATGGAAGGAAATGGGCATCAAAGAGGGTGACAAAATAGCATTATGTGGCAGAAACTGTGCCAATTGGGGGCTACTTTTCCTGGCAGCAGAGAGCTATAAAGCCGTGGTAGTCAGCATTCTTCCGGATTTTACTGCAGACGGCATCTACTCCCTAGTTGACCATTCAGAAGCTGTGCTGTTATATGTAGGTCCGAACGTAAAGAAAAAAATAGACACCAAGCAAATGAAGGGGCTGAAGGCAACCATCTTCATGGACGACATGACCATCGTAGATGCCGACGAAGCCACCCGGAAAGCCTATGAGGGCGCAGCAGCTGTGTTCGAGAAAACCTACCCGAATGGTGTCAATAAAGGCGATATCGTGCTGCCTACCGACAACATCAACGAGTTGGCAGTAATCAACTATACTTCCGGTTCTACCGGAAACCCGAAAGGGGTGATGTTGACTCATTTGAATATGAGTGGTAATGTCGAATTTGCATGCCAGCGAATTCCTCACCAGTCAGGCGACCGAGTACTTTCTATGCTGCCTATTGCACATATGTTCGGATTAATGTTCGAATTCTTGTATCAGGTATGTGATGGCGCAGAGACATATTTCCTGACCCAGGCACCTACCCCAACCGTACTGATGAAAGCTTTTGCGCAAGTAAAACCCTTCATGATTCTAACGGTGCCTTTGGTTGTTGAAAAGATTATCAAGAAAGGAGTGCTGCCGAAGATCAGTTCTCCGGCAATGAAGATTGCATGGAAGACCCCTATTCTCAAGAATATCGTCCGTGGCAAGGTAAAAGAGGGGCTGGATAAGACTTTCGGAGGTAAGTTGCGTTACCTGATTATCGGTGGCGCAGCGTTGAACGGCGAAGTAGAACAAGTGCTGCATGATATCAAATACCAATACTGCGTAGGTTACGGCATGACCGAGTGCGGCCCGCTGATTAGTTACGAAGACTGGTGGGACTACGCTTTCCATAGTTGTGGAAAGGAATTACCGCAATGCCGCGTCCGCATTGACTCGGAAGATCCTACCGGAAAAGACGGGGAAATTCAGGTAAAAGGTATTAATGTAATGAAGGGGTACTACAAGAATGAAGAGGCAACCAAAGCCGTCTTTACCGAAGACGGATGGATGCGCACAGGAGACCTCGGAATCCTTGACAAGGCCGGAAATATCTATATTCACGGACGTTCTAAGAATATGATCTTAGGTCCGAATGGACAAAATATTTATCCGGAGGAATTGGAGGACAAACTCAATTCTATGCCTTGTGTAGTGGAGTCAATCGTAGTAGACCGTGATCATAAGTTGGTAGCTTTGGTATTCCCTGATACCTCAGCGGAAGGCAAGAAATTATTAGGAACCAAGAGTTTGACCCAACAGATGGAGGAAAACCGTAATACGGTCAACAAAGACCTGCCTCAATACAGCCAGATTAGTGCCGTAGAGTTGGTTGCCTCGGAATTTGAGAAAACGCCAAAACGCTCTATTAAGCGTTATTTATATAAGTGAGTTTTTTATACCAAACGCTATGCCAACCGTGGTTCTCATGTAGTAGCATAACGTTTATAATGTGAGTAAGTAGATTATGATTTCTTATTTAAGAAATCGAAGCTTGCGCGTAACTGAGAAGCTGCGCGCTTGTTTTTTTATCTTTATCTCTTGCATATTTGAAAAAAAAGTTGTATCTTTGCAGCCGAAAAAGGTTTGTACACACGATAAAAATCTGAATTGCTATGACAAAGCATTATTTACATTACCTGACGGACGTAATCTCACATCAATGGAGCGACGCCGCTCTTACGGATTACGGAGAAGACCATGAGTATACTTTCGGTGAGTTAGCCGAACAGATGTTGCGTCTTCATGTGCTGTTTGAACAATTGGGCATCAAACGCGGCGATAAAATTGCTTTGGCAGGACGTAACTGTGCCAATTGGGCTGTTGCTTATCTTGCAGTAGCTTCGTATGAGGGTGTTTGTGTGTCTATTCTACAGGATTTTACTGCCGAAGATATCGCTCACTTGTTGGAACATTCGGATAGTGAATTGCTGTTTGTAGGACCGTATGTCTGGAAAGATTTGCAGCATCAATCAATGCCCGCCAAATTGAAAGCGGCTATTTCGCTGGAAGACTGGCATACGTTATATGCACGTAAGAAAAGCAAAGATCAGGAAGCGGTACATGTACCAACCGACACAGAATGGGACACAGCATACAAAGCCAAGTATCCCAAACCATTAGGACCGGAGGATGTGCATTTTACAGCTGACGAAGACAAACTCGCTCTTATCAATTACACATCAGGGTCAACGGGCAGCCCAAAAGGCGTAATGCTGAACGGCCGATCTATTAGTAATAATATTGAGGTAGGAATGAAAATGCTGCCGGTAGATCCGGGGCAACGTCTGGTATCAATGCTCCCTCTCGCGCACATGTTCGGACAGGTTTGCGAGCTGCTCTACCCGCTTTGCTCCGGTACGCATATCTATTTCCTGACGAAAAGTCCCACGCCGAGTATTCTGCTAAAAGCACTGAAAGACGTACAACCTTATTTAGTGGTGACTGTACCGTTGGTGATAGAGAAGATATACAAGAAAAATCTGGACCCCACCCTGAGCAAATGGGTTATCCGCATGTTCTGGCATACACCGGGAATCGGCGCCATTCTCAAGAGCCGCGTAAAAAGCGGATTACGAAACGCGTTTGGCGGTAAGTTACGCTATTTCATCTGCGGCGGTGCTGCTATGAATCCGATTGTGGAGAAATGCCTGATGGATATCCATTTCCCCCTCTCTATCGGTTATGGCATGACTGAATGCGGTCCGCTTATCGGAGGTAATCCTCCGAAATATTTCAAAGCCCGCTCAGGAGGTGTTCCGGTGATGAATATGGAGGTGAAGATTGACAACCCTAACGAAGCCGGAATTGGTGAAATTCTCGTTAAAGGTGAGAATGTAATGATGGGCTACTACAAGAACGAAGAGGCAACCAAAGCGGCTTTCACAGAGGACGGATGGCTTAGAACGGGTGACTTGGGACGACTGGATAAGAAAAAGAATATCTATATAAAGGGTCGCTGCAAAACGATGTTCCTTGGTGCTTCCGGACAGAATATATACCCGGAGGAGATTGAGGACAAACTCAATAACCAAGAGGCCGTAGGCGAGTCACTTATCGTAGAGCGGGAGGGGAAACTGGTAGCTTTGGTATTCCCGGATGAGACCCTCACCAAGAGGATGTCCATAGAGGAAATACAAAAAATCATGCGAGCTAACCTCGAGAAACTCAATACACTTATTCCGTCATACAGCAAAGTATCGCATATTGAAGTGCAAGAGAAACCATTCGAGAAAACGCCAAAGAAATCTATTAAACGATTTTTATATAAATAATAAAAGCGCCTGGGGCGCTTTTATTATTTATATTCCCGGGATTGTCCCGGATTATTTTTTGTTCCTATAACAAGTGATAACTTACCGTCAAACCTGCCATTACGATGGAAACCATAGACATCAGTTTGATTAATATATTCAAACTCGGGCCGGATGTATCTTTGAACGGATCTCCTACGGTGTCACCTACAACGGTAGCCTTATGGCAATCGGACCCTTTCCCGCCAAAATGACCTTCCTCCACATATTTCTTTGCATTATCCCAAGCACCTCCGGCGTTTGCCATGAATACAGCAAGCACGAAACCGGTAGCCAAGCCGCCTATCAGCAGACCTAACACACCCGCTACACCGAGAACCAATCCTGTGATAATAGGTACGATGATTGCCAATATAGAAGGCAGTAACATCTCCTGCTGCGCGCCTTTGGTAGAAATAGCTACACAGCGAGCATAATCAGGATCCGCTTTCCCTTCCAATATCCCCTTGATAGTCTGGAACTGACGACGCACTTCCTCTACCATCTTCTGTGCCGCACGGCCTACGGCGTTCATCGTCAGACCACAGAACAGGAACGCCATCATCGAACCGATAAAGATACCTACCAGCACGATCGGGTTCATCAGATTGACATTATACGCATCCATGAAATCAACCAGCGTTGCTTTAGCGGCCTCTACTCCATTCGGCAGGGTCTCACCTGTACGAATAAGAGCAATCTTGATTTCCTCTACATAAGAAGCCAACAAGGCAAGAGCAGTCAGTGCAGCTGAACCGATGGCAAATCCCTTGCCGGTAGCGGCTGTTGTGTTGCCCAGTGCATCAAGAGCGTCTGTACGCTGACGCACTTCGGCTGGAAGGCCGGACATCTCTGCATTACCGCCTGCATTATCTGCGATAGGACCATAGGCATCGGTTGCCAGCGTGATACCAAGCGTAGAGAGCATACCTACGGCGGCTATACCTATACCGTAAAGACCCATACTGAGGTTAGCTGCGCTGAACTCCACTTGGAAACCGTTGGCGCAAAGATAAGCCAAGATTATGGCTACACCTACAGTTATTACCGGAATTGCAGTGGAGAGCATACCCAACCCAAGACCGCTGATAATCACCGTTGCCGGACCGGTCTGCGAGCTTTCAGATACTTTCTGCGTCGGTTTATAGGATTGCGAAGTATAGTATTCGGTAGATTGACCGATGATCACACCGGCAAGCAGACCTACCACAACAGACAAACTAACCTGCCACCACTGGCTGGTCTCTGTTCCGAAGAGCCATGCAAAAATACCGAATGTAGCCAAAGCTATCAGGCAAGCTGCGGTATTTGTACCTATACTCAGTGCACGGAGAAGTTCTTTCATACCCGCACCTTCCTTGGTTTTAACCAGATAAATACCTATAATGGAGAGCAATACACCACATGCGGCAATCAGTGAAGGCGCCAAGACTGCCTTTATCTGCATACCCTCTACGGCAGCACCGGCAAAAGCAGATGCGCCTAACGCCATCGTGGCGAGGATCGAACCCGCATAGCTCTCATACAGGTCAGCGCCCATTCCGGCTACGTCACCTACGTTATCGCCTACGTTATCTGCGATAGTAGCAGGGTTGCGCGGGTCATCCTCAGGGATGTTATACTCCGTTTTACCAACGAGGTCTGCGCCTACATCGGCCGCCTTGGTGTAAATACCGCCGCCTACACGGGCAAAAAGAGCCTGGGTAGAAGCACCCATTCCGAAAGTCAGCATCGTGGTAGTGATAGTAATAAGGTCAGCATCTGCGCCCACAAGCGCGAGAAGACCTGTCTTTTGGAGAATCAGGAACCAACCCGCTATGTCCAGCAATGCCAAACCTACTACTGTCAGTCCCATCACTGCTCCACTACGGAAAGCCACCTGCAAACCGGCATTCAGACTCTGACGTGCAGCATTAGCTGTGCGAGCAGATGCATACGTGGCGGTCTTCATGCCGAAGAAACCAGCCAACCCAGAGAAGAAACCGCCGGTCAGGAATGCAAACCATACGATTCCGTTCTGGAGATTAAAATATGCCATAATGGCAAATACTACAGCCAGCACAACGAATACAATCGTCACCACTTTGTACTGCTGTTTAAGATACGCCATAGCACCCTTACGGACATGCGAGGCAATCTTTTTCATGAGATCCGTACCCTCATCTTTGCTCAGCATCGTACGATAAAAATAATAAGCAAAGGAGAGCGCAAGGATAGATGCAGCCAAAACGACATACATCAAAAGTGTTACGTCACTCATAGCATTAAATTTTAATAAGGTTAATTTATTTTGTTTGTGTTTAAAAATCAATTCCTCCTGAGAAGGATATGCCCACCCGGAACAACTGTTCATGAGCTCCTATCTTGGAATTGTCTACGCCCTTTATTGGCCATTTATATTCCGCAAAAATATCCATCGGGAAGCGTCCGATATAGTTGAACCGCATCGATGCGCCACCGAGCAAAGATGTACGAACCTGGTCTGCATGCTTGGACCAGTCATACAGATTCACACTCACTCCGCCGTAGAAAGTGAAGGCAAAACCGTTACTACAAGGTAGCACGAGTGATAGCTTCGGACGGTAACAAACCGTCTGAAGAATCGGACTCTCATTCACTGTCATCTCAAAATCTGCCGGATTGATACCTAACATCCTGTATCGGATCGGGAGTACGCCCAAATGCACTTGATGACGGAACCCTAATCCTCCGTTAAAATCAAAGGAATAGCCGAAATCGAGGATGCCGATAAAGCATGTTCCTGCGTTGTCATAGAACCGTTGCAGGAAAGCGGGCGATTTATAACCGTTTTTATTTTGAATGGTATCACCCGGGCGGCGTAAACGCGCTTGATAAATCACCGATTTTACAGAAGGCTGACTTAGGTCTATTGTATCTTTATAGGTCACGAAACCTTTCTTCTCAATGGTAAGTGCATACGGTATCGGATTAAGTTTCAGTTTCTTGTTAGCCTTCACTTGATATGGCTGTTGAAGTTCACCTTTGAGCGTAATCACACCGCCGCTGACATTCTTACGCAGTTTCAAAGTGCGCTTGAAAGGCATATCTACCGGCGCATGAATCTCTTTGTCATTGATAAACAAGCGGTATTGACATTTCACGCCGTCAAGATTTCGCAACTCAATGATATTCTCGCCGGCAGGCAGTTTGCCGTGAAAATCAGTATGACCTATAAAAATAGGTTCCGTACTTTCATCGTTCAGCAGATAGATACCGATCTCCGGTTCTGTATGAATGGACACTTCTCCTAACGGTATAGGTACCATTACATAGTCATGTGTGGAAACCTGACCGGATACGACGGTGAACGAATCACGAATCGGGCGGTAATCGGTTAATCGCAGCTGTACATAGTGCGTTCCCGTCGGGTAATGGGAGGCATTATATACGCCATTATTGGTAACTACCTGCTGACCATCCACATAAACGGTTGCCTCTGCCGGATAAGCAGAGATATGCAGCGAGCCGTACTGCTTGTTCAGTTTCGGAATCTTGATAGTCCTCTCGGAATCGGCGGTGAAATCATGAGTGGGATATTCAAAAGTATCGTATCCCTGACGCCGACCCTGAATAATGTGTTCACCCCACACAATTTCCACATTAGCCTTCCCCCTACCCTTATATTCATCGTCAATCCATATCTCTGTCTCGTCATCGGCTGTGGTCACGTTAAAGAGAGAGAAAGCCGGTTTGAGGGGAATATAGACAGGGGTCTGTTCGTTCAGTTTGACCTCCACTTGTGTTTCGTAGGTCTCATAACGTTCTTTGGTCACTACGATTTTGTGCATACCCGGCTCCAGTTTGAAGCGTTTGTTCTGGCGCTGCAACTCATCGTCAACATACACTTTATAAGATGATTGCGTAGCGGTAATCAGCACTTCTCCGGAGTTCTCCTCCAAACGGATGGTATCCATATACGGACGGCTGCGATAGACACGGATGGTCTTGGACTGCGGCTTGTATAATTTTGAGGACACGTTTATCTCATGCGCGCCGATTGGCAATTCCGTATAGTAGTTACGGCCGGCATTCAGCACGGGTTCTGAACCGTCTATGGAGATGTAAAACGGTATTCGTTCGCAGTAGATATTCACATTCTGGGTGGTAGCAACTTCTTGCGGAAGACCTGTTGTCAGCTTGGCGCGATATACATTACCCGCTTTGAGTGATACGCGGTAATCCTTCAACGGAGAGCACTCGGAGCAACGGATGGTCATTTTCTTCACGTCTGCGCTGAGCCAAATCCATACCTCGTCATCCTTGTTTTCGCGTTTCTCTACCTGCTGCGCTCCAAGATTAAACGAGAAGAACGATGGTATTGGCGTCTCAAATTTGATTAACGCGCACCGCTCGCCGTTCTGGTCATAAACCTTCGAACTGCGTTGGGAAAGATCTTTGATATCATGTGTCAGAGCTGTTGCTTTGACGATGTTTTCAGCCCCGGCATAAATAAAACCGGCTACCAGAAGGACTGCTATACTGAGCCATTTAGAAAATCCATTCTCCATAATTCATAAGATTATTGCGGTTTTCGTCCCATACGCGTACATGAATAATCGGCAGCTCCGGATTAGAAATATCTGCCAGAAGATACAGGTATCCCTTATCTGCATATGACGCGGAATAGTAGTTCTGTTTGATGATAATCTCATAGCGCTCGGAGGTGCGGTTGGTCTTTTTAACTGCCGCATCTTCAAACTGGATATTCACGTATTCCTGCTTGGCGAATACGCGCTCCAACTGCTTCATATACTGACTTTTCGTCAGCTTGTTATGCTCGTAACTCTCGGCATCCACTGCTGTTATCTCGGCAACTTTCGGCTGAGGAAGCTTGTTCCCGACTATAATCAGCGCATCGTCGGAGAACACTGCATTCAGATAATCCAGACGCTCTAAAGCATAGGCGGTCTTGTAATTCTCAAGGAAATTAACCAGTACCAGACGGCTCTGCGGGTCCCACATACTATGGCGCATAATATCCTCCAAGGCACTTTGCTCCAAACCGAAATTGATACCTTCTATTTTGTCATCTTTGATATAAAATACCAAGTCTTCTACAAAAGTCTTGTTGTTGCGTTTGAAGGAGAAAGCTGCTTTAATGCCGCGCACGAGATACCCGTTCGCAAAAGCCGTTAACTGCAAATCGCTGCGCTCGATGATTTTTGCGTTTCCGTATTTGACCAGTTTCTCAAACCATTTCCAGCCGTTCTCAGAGCATAACTCATGTACGTCGTCATAACGGCGGG
>OCTX011767982.1_pt1 | contig 10508 bp, 10 predicted proteins | sample 1539691 | NCBI WGS metagenome assembly OCTX01 (sample SAMN02144231, study PRJEB22623) | gut metagenome | biome: sheep rumen | host: Ovis aries | place: New Zealand | reverse complement strand
TTATAATAGCGTTCCAGATTATCCGTGGCATTTGAGCCGTATAGCACATCGTCAGCCATGATGTTATCTGTATACGCTACAAAATCCGCCTCAGCCTTGGGGTCAAGCTCCGTCAGCTTATCTCTTACACGCTGCATATCTTCTTCTTCAAACTCGTTGAACAGGTTTACCGTGATATCCGACCAGTTGTAGCCAAACAGCTCCTCAAAGTCGATACCTCTTGTAAGGTTGAAGATAGTCACCATAAAGAACATCAGAAGTACAGTTATCAGGAATACGAAAACATAATGCCTCAGTCCCGAAGTCAGCGCACGCAGCGACATTGAAACGCTGAGTGTGCGCTGCCTCATCGGCATATTCAGCCTGCCTGTGAAATGAACGTCCTTGTGCGCATTGTTAAGTGCATTTACGGGAGATATCTTAGCGAGCTTGCGTGTTGCAAGCAGTATGAACAGAACAAACACTGCAATTATTACCAGCGAGATCATACCGCAGCGCACAAGATCTATACTGCAGTCTGTCATGATACCCGTTACCATCATAAACAGCTTACCCATTACCGAAAGCACAGGCACCGAAACTGCCAGCCCTATTATCGTACCCGCAAGCAGTGCTGTCACATACTGCAATATGTAAGATAAACGTATCTGCCAAACGGTAAAGCCCTGCGATTTGAGTATTCCAAGGTCAACATACTGCATCTCAACGGTGGAATTTATGCTGTTGAGCATCATCAGCCCGACTACCACTGCAAGCAGTCCTACAAAAACATACAACAGGCTCGTTCCTACATCTGCATAGATCTGCGTGTAGGTGATAAGCTCGCTTTTTGTAACATAAAGCATCGACTCATCAACAAGTCCGCATTCATCGTTAAGCTCTTTTACCAGCTTGAAATCCTTTACATCGCCTGATTTGAATATATGCAGCATCTGCGTATGATAAATATAGTTATTATTCACGCTGCCACTGTCAACGCCCTTTGCTATGCGCTCCCAGTCGTTCTCGTGGATAAAGAAATTCTCATAAGCCACAAGGCTCGTGCCGTAAATGGGGTCTTCAACGAACCCTGCTACCTTGAACTTCTCACGGCTGTCGGGAGAGGTCTGTATCTCAAGCACACTTCCCTTTTTCACGTCATTCAGCTTGCTGAAGCAATACGAAACATAGACCTCGCCCTCATTGAGTTTGGGCGGCTGTTCGTAGAACTCATCAAAGTCGTCCTTGAAAACCTTAAGCTCGTTTTTCTGCTTGATAAGCCTCGTTTCAAATTCAAGCTCCTTGCCGTCACAGTAGCAGTCCATTGCAACAAACAGCATATTATCAGTACGGAACTTATCGACCTTATCGTTCTTTTCAAGTCCCTGCAGCACTCGCTCAGGCACTTGCTTACCCTTGAAAGTCATTATCAGGTCGCCTGCACTGTAATGCTCAAGCGAGCTTGTAAGGCTCTCGTTCAGGTTTTTGGAATTGCTGACCGAGCAGGAGAACGAGAAAACGATTATCGCCATCAGCACAATTACGCTCTTGAATGCGCCGGTCTTGTATTTGATGTTATTTTTAAGCAAGTAAAGTACAGGCTTCATCTGCTCGCCCCCTTTACCACTTCATCGAGTTCAGCCATGAATTGACCTGTGCTTCACGGCTCTTTTCCTTGTCCTGCTCATAAGGCGGAAGCGTCAGCTCGCCGCTTATCGTTCCGTCCTCAATGTATATCAGCCTTGTCGCCCTGACAGCTGCCCTGACATCGTGCGTTACCATAAACACCGACTGTCCTCTGCTGTTGAGCGCAGTCAGCAGGTCAAGCACCTCTATCGTGTTGCGCTTGTTAAGTGCTCCTGTCGGCTCATCTGCAAACAGCACCGCAGGCTCACTTATCACAGCCCTTATCATAGCACACCTTTGCTGCTCACCGCCCGAGCACTGCGATGGCAGGTGCGTTTTTATCTCGCTTATGCCCATCTGCTCAAACAGCTCATTCGCCTTTTTGTCAGTCTGCGCTGAGGGTACATTCTTGTCAAGATATGCTGGCACAACAACATTTTCAAACATGGTCATGTTGCTTACAAGGTGCATTTTCTGGAACACGAACCCGAAGTCTTTTCTTCGCAGCAGCGTAAGCTCCTTTTCACTGAGCTTGACAAGGTCCCTTTCCCCGTAGATGACCTCGCCCGATGTTGCCCTGTCCATACCGCTGAGCGCATAGAGCAGCGTGGATTTTCCCGAGCCTGATGCGCCCATAACAACGGTAAGGTCGCCCTTGTAAACATCAAGGTCTATCCCCGTCAGAACATGGTTCTGCACACCGTTTGCGGCAAATGACTTACACAGTTTTTTTGCTTTGAGTATAGTTTCTTTCATAGCTTTCCCCTTTTTATTCTTTGGCTGTTTAACTTCTGTAATAACTATACCACAGCCAAGATTAAGAAATCTTTAAGACTTGGAGTTTTCTGAAAAAACAGGGAGCGATACTATCACCTCAAGCCCGTTATCGTTATTTTTCGCATAAGCATCACCGTGTGACTGCTGCGCAATATACCTTACTATATAAAGCCCGAGTCCCGAACCGCTTTGCTCCTTGCTGCCCGAGCCCCTGTAAAACTTATCGAACAAAAACGGCAGCTCCTCATCGGGAACGCCTCCGCCATGATCGCAAAAATGTATATCAAACCGCCCTTCCTTTTTAGTGATGCTTATATCAAGCCTGCCGCCTGCATATTTCTTTGCATTTGTGATAAGGTTGCCTGCAAGCTGCAAAAGCCTTTTTCTGTCCGCAAAAACCTGCGCAGGAAACATCGGCTTGATGACCTTTGAGCTTCCGCCGTGATCGTATTCGTCCACCGCCTGAGAAAGAATGGTGTAAAGGTCGGTCTCCTCGGGCTGCATTTTCAGCGCACCAAGCTCACTTATTGCATGAGTGAGCATATCATTTGTCAGCGCTGTAAGCTCGGCGCACTTTTTAGAGATGACACCGAGGTATTCATACATCTCATCCCTGCCGTCATAAAGCCCGTTGGTGAGCGCCTCGGTGTATGTGCTTATTGAAGCCACAGGCGTTTTTATATCGTGTGAAAGCGTAGCTATCATGGTTTTGTTGTTTTCGATCGCTTCCCTCTCACAGCTCCTTGCCTTGATTATCTCACGGCGCATATTATCAAATGCCCAGGTGAACTTACCGAAATAGTTTGTCCGCTCGTAATCGAGCGCTGTATCAAATTCTCCCGCAGCTATCTTGTCCGCATACCTCTCCAGCTTTCTGAAAGGCTTGATGATGCCGACCCATATATATATCACAGCGCCGTTCACTATGACCACCGCAATAACAGCTATCGCAGTATATCTCAGATCTGTGCTGTTTTTAAGTTTCCTGTCGCACTGCCTTGAAAGCTCGGCTATCTCGCTCGTTTTTTGTGATATCTCATCGCTTTGCGAAAGGTTGCTTATCTCGTTTGCCATTACGGCTATCTGCGAAAGCTCATCGTGGCTTTTGCTTTCGGGGAGAAATGTCATTACCACTGCTGTTACAACTATCACCAGCGAAAGCAGTGCCCCCACAATAAGCGGCTTAAACCTCATCGCCTTTCACCTCCAGCATATATCCTACCTTGCGCACTGTCTTTATGTATTCAGGCTCGGCAGCGTTCTTTTCGAGCTTTTCTCTCAGCCAGCGGATATGCACAGCCACCGTTGAAGGCTCTACCTCCGTGAAGGCTCCCCAGACACCTGCCAGCAGCTTGTCCCTTGAAACAGCCGTGTTTGCGTGTTCACACAGATATGAAAGCAGGTCGAATTCCTTCAGCGAGAGTGCAACTGCTTTTCCGTCCTTTTCTACCGTTCTTGCGGTAATATTCACCCGAACATCGCCAAAGGAAACTATCTTTTCCTTGCCGCTGTTTTTAAATGTGCGCCTGAGCAGCGCATTCACCCTTGAAAGCAGCTCTCTCATCGAGTAAGGCTTTGGCAGATAATCATCTCCGCCAATGTCAAACCCCGTCACCCTGTCGTCCTCGCTCGTTCTTGCACTTGCGAAGATAACAGGCACATCGCAAGCCGCACGCAGCTGCCTGCATATATCAAAACCTGTACCGTCGGGAAGATTTACATCAAGCAGCACAAGATCAAAGCCTCCCGAGGTAAGTATCTCAAAGGCTTCATCGCAGCTTTTCGCCAGCGTGACCGTGTAGCCGTAGCTTTCCAGCATCTTTTTTATAATAAACGAAAGCTCCCTGTCGTCATCGACAATAAGCAGCTTTGCGCCCGGATCAGAATGATTAGCCATTTTTTCTCTCCTTAATAAAAGTGTTCCCGTCATAATACATATCACGGTACTTTTTCGGCGTCATGCCAACTTCCTTCCTGAATGCGCTGGTAAAAGCACTCTGCGAGGAGTAGCCCAGCGATATTGAAATATCCAGTATCGAGAAATCCGAGTAGCGCAGTATATTTTTTGAGGTTTCTATCTTCGCCTTTATTATGTAATCCTTTACGCCCATGCCAAGCTCTTTTGAAAACAGCTTCGAAAGGTAGCTCGGGTTTATCCCCTCAGCCTTTGCAATGTCTGCCAGCGTGATGCTCTCGTGCAGGTGCTCATAGATGTAATCTGCGCTTTTTTTAACGTGAAGGCTCATCATTCCGCCTTTTTTTATCTCCCTCATCCTTGCGGCAAAATCCAGCTGGAATTCCTCCATAACATCAAGCACCTCGTCGGGAGTCCTTGCAACATCCGCTCGCTTGATGTAAATATCGCTCAGCGTGTATGCAACATTCATATCCATTCCCGCATCAACACAAAGCCTTGCCACAACACCAACGCACACCACATGATGATAGATCACATTTCTCAGCGGATCGTCCGAAAGCTGTCCCTTGCCCTCATAAAACTCTGAGCGTGGGCGCTTGAAATGCTCTTTGAGCGCATTTATATTGCCCTCAACGATGTCATTGTATCTGCCGAACTCACTGTGAAAATCGGTCCTTGTAAAGCCTGTTTCCTTTTGCACGAACAAGCGGTAATTCAGATCTCGGTTTGTATTCATGGCAATTCTCCTTTGTTTTTTGATATTGTATCATATTTTTGATAAAAATGCAATGGAATTGATAAAGTTTTTCTTAGTAATGATTATAATTTCAATCAGTAAGGAAAGTAGAACGCAGAAAACAGAAAGTAAACAACAAACAAAAAACACATTTCAAGGAAAGGAGGAAACGTCCCACAGGACGCAAAACCGCTATGACAAAAACTTATGATCTTACAAAAGGAAAAACCTCTAAGCTGATCCTCACATTCTTTTTTCCGATGCTGATGACCAATATGCTTCAGCAGGTGTATGCCGTCGCCGATACGGCGATAGTCGGCAAAGGCCTTGGCGATAATGCGCTTGCAGCTGTGGGCAACATTTCCTCGCTCACATTTCTGATAATCGGCTTTTCAATGGGACTTGCCAACGGCTTCAACGTGCTTACAGCGCAGAGCTTCGGTGCAGGCGACTACAAACAGCTGCGCAGGTATCTTGCAGCTTCTATCCGCCTTTGCGCAGTTATCGCAGTTGTTCTCACAGCACTGAGCACTGTATTTTTAAAAAGCGTGCTGGTGCTTTTGCAGACAGATGAAACCATCATGGCTGACAGCCTCTCCTACGGAATGGTCATATTTGCAGGTCTTTCAACAGCGCTGCTTTACAATATGTGCTCGGGTATACTCAGGGCACTGGGCGACAGCAAAACTCCGCTTATCGCTATAATAATATCGACTATTGTAAATATCCTGCTGGACAGCTTCTTTATATTCATTCTAAAAACAGGCGTATGGGGCGCAGCAGCGGCAACTGTTCTTTCGCAGGTCATCTCCTCGGTAGTTTGCCTGCGCAAGCTGGTAAAAATAGAATTCCTCAGGCTCAGGCGCAGCGATTTCAGCTTTTCTTTCAAGCTGGATAAATCGCTGCTCAAAAACGGCATTCCTATGGCGCTTATGAATTCCATTACTGCTATCGGCTGTATGACGGTCCAGTATTTCGTAAACGGGCTTGGCGTTGCATACACATCTGCATACTCGGCTTGCAGCAGATTTATCAATATGTTCATGCAGCCTGCCTGCACAGCAGGATTTACAATGTCCGCCTTTGCGAGCCAGAACTACGGCGCAAAGAAATACAACAGGATAAAGGACGGAATGTGCGTTTGCATTCTTATCGCCAGCGTTTCATATTTCGTGCTTGGCTCGGTGATGGTGTTCTTCCCCGAGTTCCTTGGCAACATCCTGCTTGACGGCGATGAGCCGATAACTATCGCAGCAAAGTATTTCAGGATATGCGGCGCAACACTTTTCGCAGTCGATTTCCTTTTCGTGTTCAGAAACTGCGTTCAGGCAATGGGCTATCCGCTTATCCCTATGTGTTCGGGGATAGTTGAGATGCTTATGAGAGTCGGCGTGATAATCATCTTCATCAAGTCCGCAGGCTTCACGGCAACAGCTATCGCAGAAACAGCAGCTTGGTTCGGCGCACTTGCAATGAACGCAATAGCGTACTTCCATATAACACGCAAAAAGCTCGGCATCACTGCGCAGCTGCCGCAAAAATCAAAAACAGCGAAAGCATTCAGCTGACAAAGCCATAATAAATATAAACAGAGCAGCAGACATCAAACGTCCGCTGCTCTGTTGTTTCTGCGTTTGTTTTACTTTCACACTTCCAGCTTGCCAAGCGTTTCCCCGACCTTGTCGTGAATGACCAGGTCGCACTTATCGTCTATCGCAGTAGCGTCACGGTTTATCTCAACAAGGTACTTTCCTGTGAAATACCTTATAAGCCCTGCCGCAGGGTAAACTGTCATCGAGGTGCCGGCAATTATCAGCATATCGCAGTTTGCTATCGCCTTAACTGCACCCTCTACCGTGTCATTGTCAAGCCCTTCCTCGTAAAGCACAACATCAGGCTTTATAACTCCGCCGCACTCACACTTTGGCACTCCTGTGCTGTTTTGTATCGCTTCAATGCCGTAAAACTTACCGCATTTTGTGCAGTAATTCCTGTGCACGCTGCCGTGAAGCTCATATACTGTCCTGCTTCCTGCCTGCGAATGCAGCCCGTCGATATTCTGCGTGACCACCGCAGTCAGCTTTCCTGCCTTTTCAAGCTCCGCCAGCTTAAGATGCGCCTTGTTCGGCTTTGCATCAAGGCATATCATCTTGTCACGGTAAAAATCATAAAACTCCTTTGTATTCTGAACAAAGAACGTATGCGAAAGTATCATCTCGGGCGGATAATCATATTTCTGGTTGTAAAGCCCGTCTACCGAGCGAAAATCGGGGATACCGCTCTCGGTCGAAACTCCTGCTCCGCCGAAAAACACAATGCTCTTTGAATCGTTCACCATTTCCTGTAATGTCATTATCCTGCACCTCTTTCTTATTATTCTTTCACTTTCAGTTCCCAGTAAAACCGCCTGTTTGACTGCGGAAAATCGTCCATTACGCCATGTTCGGGATCGTAAAATACTCCCTCACAGTAAAGTGACCAGTGCCAGCACCTCGGAGTTTCAAGGCTCAGCAGAGCTATCCTTGGAAGCTCGCTCTTATCAAAAGCCTGCTTTCTGCGCTCACAAAACTCTATCCCGCCTGCAATTATCGCATCTTTCATCTCGGCAAGCGTCGTTTCACGCTCGTTGCCAAGCTCCTCGCACACCTGCGCAACGGGCTTTGCCAGCAGCATAGCTATCACCGCCTGTCCGCACTGCAGATCCGTTGGCTCATGGACATATTGTATCTCCACCACGGTCACTCCCTTTTGATCCTTGCTGATTATATTATAAAACCACTCGCCCGAAAAGTCAACCGCAAAAAAGACCTCACCGTTCACCGATGAGGTCTTTGCTTTTATTTGTCGATAATGCTGATATATCCCTTTATAACGTCAACGCAGGTCTGGTAATCCATGCTGCTCGTGTCAAGGCAGATATTATAATTCCTTGCATCTACCCAGCTTCTGCCTGTGTAATGCTTGTAGTAATCGCTTCTGTCCTTGTCCGTCTTTTCAATGAGCTTTCTTGCGTCCTTGCCGTTTCCGCCGTAAGCCTCAATAACATTGTTCATCGCCGTTCTTATATCGCAGTAAATAAACAGTTTCAGCACATCATCTCTGTCCGCAAGCACGAAATCTGCGCACCTGCCGACTATGACAGCAGGCTCCTTTTCGGCAAGCTCCTTGATTATCTTAGCCTGAAAGTTGAAAAGGTTCTTGTCGCTTGTAAAATCCTTGCTCGCAGGGTCGATCAGTCCGCCCTTGTAAACACCGTTTTTGCGTATGAATGAAGTTTTCAGCTTCTCATCGACTCTGCCGAAGAATGCTTCATTTATGCCGCTTTCCTCACTTGCAAGCCTGATAAGCTCCTTATCATAATACTTCATACCCAGCTGTTCGGAGAGCATTTTGCCGATAGTTCTTCCGCCGCTCCCCATACCTCTTGCGATAGTGATTATCCTTGTCATGTCCAGACCTCCTATTCTCCGAGATATGCTTTCTTTACCGATTCATCGTTTATAAGGTCGCTCGCCTTGCCCGAAAGCACGATCTTTCCCGTTTCAAGAACATACGCCCTGTCGGCTATCGAAAGTGCTTTTTTAGCATTCTGCTCGACCAGCAAAACAGTAGTTCCCTGCTTTCTTATAGATTCGATTATCTCAAATATCTCGCTAACAAGTATCGGTGAAAGTCCCATTGAAGGCTCGTCCATAACGACGATCCTTGGCTTTGACATCAGCGCTCTGCCCATAGCCAGCATCTGCTGTTCACCGCCGGAAAGCGTACCTGCGACCTGAGTTTTTCTTTCCGAAAGCCTTGGGAACAGCTTGTAAACCTTTTCGATATCCTCGGCAATCCCGTCCTTGTCCTTTCTTGTGAAAGCACCCAGCCTTATGTTGTCAAGCACCGTCAGGTTCTGGAATATCCTTCGTCCCTCGGGAACGTGAGCTATGCCCATTTTTACTATCTTATGTGCAGGTGTCCTGGTTATATCCTTGCCCTCAAGCACTATCGAGCCGGACTTTGCATTTATAAGTCCTGTGATAGTGTGAAGTGTCGTAGTCTTTCCTGCGCCGTTTGCACCTATCAGTGCGATGACCTCACCCTCGTTGACCTCAAAGGAGATACCCTTGAGTGCCTTGATAACGCCATAATTAACGCACAGATCCTTTATCTCAAGCATTGCCATAGCAGGTCCTCCTTATTCGCCAAGATAAGCCGTGATAACTTCAGGATCGGATAAAACGTCAGCCGTTTTACCCTGACACAGCAGCTGACCGAAATTAAGCACCGACAGCTTCTCGCATATACCTGAAACCAGACTCATATCGTGTTCTATCAGCAGAACAGTCATATCAAAATTATCTCTTACTGCCCTTATAGTGTTCATAAGCTCCGCAGTTTCGTTCGGGTTCATTCCCGCAGCAGGCTCATCCAGCAGCAGCAGCTTAGGCTCGGTAGCAAGCGCCCTTGCTATCTCCAGCTTTCTCTGCTTACCGTAAGGCAGTCCCGAAGCAGGCAGATAAGCGTCTTTTTCAAGGTCAAAAACGCTGAGCAGCTCCAGTGCCTTCTCGTTCATTTTCTTTTCCGTCTTGAAATACCCCGGCAGCCTGAAAATACCCGTGCCCGTAGAATACTTGTAGTTATTGTGAAGTCCTACCTTAACGTTATCTATTACGCTGAGGTTGTGGAAAAGCCTTATGTTCTGGAATGTTCTCGCAATACCCTGACGGTTGATCTGCATGGTGTTCATGCCCGTAATGTCCTTGCCGTCAAGAGTGATAGTGCCGTCAGTCGGCTTATAAACGCCTGTGAGAAGGTTGAACACAGTGGTCTTTCCTGCGCCGTTAGGACCGATAAGCCCGTAAAGCTCACCCTTGCCTATCCTTATCGAAAACTCGTCAACTGCACGAAGTCCGCCAAAGGAGATACCCAGCTTTTTGACATCAAGAAGTGCCATATCACTCACCCTCCTTTACCGCTTCGGGCTGTGCCTTGTTCTTTTTGAAAAGCGAAATGAACTTTTGCGCATTTCTCACAAAGAAGCCCCTTATCGTAGCATTGGAGGTGCATATCATCATAACGATAAGCACAATTGCGTACATGAGCATACGATACTTGTTCACGCTTCGCAGCAGCTCAGGCAGAAGCGTCAGCACGGACGCAGCAATAATGCTTCCCCTTATGCTTCCGATACCGCCGAGAACAACGAACACGAGCACGAGGATAGACATATTATAATCGAACTTTGAAGCCTGCAGCGAATAGAAGTTGTGCGAATAAAGAACGCCTGCGATACCTGCAAGGAAGGCAGTAAGACCAAATGTTATCAGCTTGTACTTAGTAATGTTCAGTCCTACCGATTCAGCAGCGATACGGTTATCTCTTATCGACATAACAGCTCTGCCCGTTCTTGAATTTACAAAGTTATAAGCGATTATCACGGTTATCAGAAGTATCACCGCAGCTATCTCAAAGGTCGAATCGTTC
>OCTX011717354.1_pt1 | contig 10510 bp, 9 predicted proteins | sample 1539691 | NCBI WGS metagenome assembly OCTX01 (sample SAMN02144231, study PRJEB22623) | gut metagenome | biome: sheep rumen | host: Ovis aries | place: New Zealand | reverse complement strand
CTTGGATGGCGTGGATTATTGCCCGACTAGGAAAATGGTCTGGCTACCTGTCTCAGTCTAGGCCTGGCTATACGACATTCAAGAGAGGGCTGGATAACCTGTACTCAAAAAGCGAGTTACTTAAAATCGTCAAAGATGTGTATAAAGGGTAGGGCGTTGCCCTGGGCTTTAAGCTTGTTGCCCCCGTTGGGGGCGCAGATATGCTCCAGATAAGCCGTAAATAATCCTCAAATAATTCCTAAATGTTAGTACATCAATGGATGATTTGTAGTAAAGGGCTTTTTTATTTTGAAAAGGTCATAGCAGACAATAATTATTTTGAAATATTTCGTATCTTTGCAACAATTATATGTGGATATTGAAAAGAGTGACGAAATGGAACGATTAAATATTTACTCTGGGGCGCAGTTGTCTGAATACATCCAACGCATAGGATTCTTGCCGTTGTTGAGTAGCGGAATCCGAGGCTTTTCCGCAGAAGAAGTGGTTGACGATGATTGCATGTATGTAGTCTTTCCCGATGGTGGATGGGATTGGCCGCTATGGAAATGGAAAGGTCCCATCGTATCGGAAGGAACATGCGTGTATGGTAAGTTTTTCAATAAAAAGGCTGGCTTTATCAGTAGGCAATGGTGGCCAGACTTTTACAACTACCGAAGAAGCAAATATCCCGTTCCAGCCGAAGGTTCGATTGACGACATCATCCTAACCACCTTGCGCGAGCATGGTAGCTTGATAACGAGAGAATTGCGGGCTGCATGTGGATTCACGGGACCTAATATGCGGAGTAAGTTTGATGGCTTTGTCACGCGTCTGCAAATGGGTTGTTACATCGTCACCGAGGATTTTGTCTATCCACGAGACAAGCACAATAGGGAATACGGTTGGGGATGGTCGTTGCTTACCACTCCCGAACAACTCTATGGCAAGTCGGCTTGTCAATGTTCACGTTCGCCCGAAGAGTCATACCATCGCTTGTTGGCTCATTTCAAGACGATTTTACCACAAGCAACGGAATCGCAATTACTCAAGTTGATTTGAGTAAGTAGTAACGGAATATGGGTAAGGCCCTTTTGCGCAATTATTGGAGAGTATAGTTCTTTAGTACATTGAGACAAATGAACAACAAGTAAAGCCAATGTGCTACAAGAGCGGCACAAAGTCCTCCGATGGTGTGCGAGATAATGGCCTTGGATGTGAGTGCACGATAACCGAGTGAGTCGAGCATGGCGGTGTGCGTGCTCAAGTATCCACTCCAACACATACCGATGGCGGTGAATACGGCTATGGCGTTTCCATCTACCCATCCCTGTGCGATAAAGTTGGGAAGAAGACTCAATGCGGCACCTACGGCTCCCAATGCCGTGATGGGGAATGCCACTTGATGTGGGTCGGTGAATCCGAATACATAATAGAAGAACCCGTCAATCTTGTTGGCAAGGGTAGGGAGCAATTCTATTCCTTCATACGCCTTTCCCGTGAAGGTGCCATCAGCAGAAGGTCCGAAGGTGAGAATCATCACGAGGGTGGAGATAATCAACACACCAGGGATGATGGCTATTCCAACATCCACTCCCGACTTACCACCGTCTAACAACGAATTGAGCACACGAATAAAGGCGGAATTGCCCTCTTTCGTTTGGGTTAAAGGATTGCCTGTCTCGTCTTCATCTCCTTGGCAAGCATATTCCTCAGCATATTTGGGATAATGCTTCAAGACGAAATGCTGCATCAGTCGGGTTGAGACGATACACCCACAGAATGCACCAAACAATCCGATGATGGGTTCAACGTAAAAGCCTTGTCCCACCATGAAAATCATGACGATGAATCCCATACCGAAAGCCGTACCGAAATTGGTCAACGAGATGAATTGATACTTCTTGAAATGGGAGGCAAATCGTTTATCTTTAGATAGGGCGATAATGGCTGGATTATCGGAGAAAAACGTCATCACGGCTCCAAGCGAAGCCATTCCAGGCAAATGAAACAAGGGACGCATGAGCGGACGGAGCAACTTTTCCAACAAGTCAACCACACCAAACTCCACGAACAATTTACCAATGGCTCCCGTAATTACGCAGATTCCCATGAGGTAGAAGACGGTGTTCAGCAATAGGTCGTGTGCCGTATTCATGATCGTGTTGAGCATCTGCGGTGCTCCCATTCGCATTCCGATGGCAGAAAATAAGGCTAATACGATGATGAGGCAAATGATGCCCGAACGATATTTCTTGTTCATTATTTTGGTCGTTTTATTGAGTTCAGTTTTTATTGATGATATTCATTCTCCAAGTCAGTCCAAGGTCGATGAGAGATTGCTTGTCTTGCAAGGTGCCAGCTGCGTTGGAATTGGTTCCCCATGCGTAGCTGTAGTTAGCGTGGATGCGTAAGTTCTTGTTCTCCAACGGATAATACTCTATCCCTGCGCCTATGCGAGTGAGCTCCGTTCCACGATGCACCATCAAGTCGGCATCGTTGTCGCTCTTGTTCACGTCATAACTTGCTTTCACGTAAATGTTTGCCTTATTGGTAGGTTGGTAGGCGATTTCACCCACGATAGAACAGTCTTTAAACAAGAATGTTTGATGGCTGACGGCTCGATTCAGATAGTCTAATTGAAGCGTAGCATTCTTTGCCAATCTGATTTCATTTCCCAGAGAGATGTAATTGATGAATTTTCCGCCTTGCCATTCAAGCATGTTGATAGACCATATCGTGTTCCATATCCCGTGTGAACCGTTCCACATGAGGTTGTAGGCATACATGTCGGCATGATCGTAAAAACTCCTGAACGGACTTTCACAAAACTGGAACGTCAATTTGTCGTTCTTGGTGATGGCGTAAGACGCACTCGCTCCCCATTGATAACACGGGATATTGTTCCAAAACTCCGAACAGAAATAGAGATTGATAGGTGCACGGTCATATTCATAACCACCAATGCCCACCACTTGCTTACCTCCCGAGAAGGAAAGGTGCTGGGTGGCTTGGTAGTTGAGGTATAGCCAATCCGTAGCGTCGAAGAAACTGCTGTTCTTGTGAATCTTGTTCAAACGTTGGCGATAGGCATAGGATACCTGGGGAGTGATATCTCCCGTGAGGATGACGTTGAGATACTTTCCCTTGAAGCCACAATCGTCCTTAATGGCTTCCTTGTCTATATAAGTACGTTGATAGTCTCCCCGTGCTTCAAGAAGTAGATGAAGCTTACTGCCATCTTGCGCCCATATATTCACGGGTATGGCTAAAAGCAGCAATAGCCATAGTTTGGTTGTCATGTGATAGGTGTTGCAAATGTACTTTATCCACAACAGAATAGCACAATCAACTGTGCCGTGAAGATTCTCAGGAACATGCTAAGCGGATAAACGGTAGAATATCCGATGGCTGGCGCTTCCCTTGAACACAAATTGTTGGCGTATGCCAATGCTGGTGGGTCAGTACACGTACCTGCCAACATACCCATGATGGTGAAGTAATTAAACTTATACTTGATTCGGGCAATCGAGCCTATTATTAATATAGGTATAATCGTAATCAAGAAACCTGTGAGCACGTAGAGCAGTCCATCGCCATTGATAACCGTATTCCAGAATCCTGCTCCTGCCTTCACGCCTACGCTGGCAAGGAAGAGCACCAATCCCACTTCGCGCAAGAGCATGTTGGCCGACGTGGTGAAATAGGTGACGAGCTTCATCCTGTAGCCGTATCTGCCAATGATAATCGCAACGATAAGCGGACCGCCAGCAATACCTAACTTCAAGGGAACGGGCATACCAGGAATGGCAAACGGAATGCTTCCGAACAAGATACCCAAGATGATGCCGATAAAGATGGTGGCGATATTGGGAGCATCCAAGCGCTTGATGGAGTTGCCCATCAAGTCGGCCACGCGATTTACGTTGCTTTCAGGACCTACCACCATAATCTTATCACCCACATGGAAGTGGTGGCCACGGCTTGCAAACAAGTCGATGCCTTGACGGGTGATACGCGTAACGTTCACGCCATACACGCTGGAGAAGTGCATCTTACCCAACGTCTTACCGTTCATGCGCGGGTTGGTGACGATGATACGCTTGGAAATCATTGGTTGTTCCTTGTCTTCCACCTCAAACGGCGTGTCTAATTGCGGACCGATAAAAGCTTGAATGGCTTCAGCGTCTGCCTCGGCACATACCACGAGGATTTCATCGTCAACTTCCAAAACGGAGTCGCGATTAGGAGTTAGGATGTTGCCCTCGTGTAAGATACGAGTACATACGATGTCGCGATTCAAGAATTCGGAAATCTGCATCAGGGAACGACCTGTAATGTATTTGTTTTTTACCTTCAAGTGCAATTGGTGAGGTTTCTCATGTGGATTTTCTGCCTCAGCCAGTTTCAGTTGTTCTTCTTCCTCATCCAAGCTGATACCGCAGATGTATCTAATGGCTATCGTGGCACCGATGATACCAACCACACCGAGCGGATAGGCACATGCATATCCAGAGGCAATCTGTGGTATCTGGTTTTCTGGGAATACGGAACCTAATGCTTCGTTGGCGGCTCCCAAACCAGGGGTGTTGGTTACGGCACCGTAGAGCGTACCAACCATCATCGGAAGGTTAATGGGGTCTGACGTGTCGAAGAAGATGAAATAACAGGCAAACATCACCGCGATATTGAGGAATATCATCACGGTGGCCAGCACGTTCAAGGTGACACCTCCCTTGCGGAAGCTCTCGAAGAATCCTGGGCCTACCTGCAAGCCAATGCAATACACAAACAAGACCAAACCAAAGTCTTGCACGAAAGTCAGGATGTCAACAGGACCCGTAAAACCGATGTGTCCCGCGATGATACCAGCAAACAAGACGAATGTCACTCCAAGGGAGATACCACAAATCTTAACCTTCCCGAGAAGCACACCGATGGAAATCACGACGGAGTAGAGTAGTACGATATGCGCTACAGAGTTGGTGTCCGTGAATAATTTAATGAGCCAATCCATATTGTATTTTATTATTTTGTGCAAAAATAGGTATAAATTTGCAAATAAAAAACATTTCAACTAATTATTTTTCACGTATTCCATCATCCACGTATATTTTTTCCGAAATCCAAGTGCAAGTTTCTTCCCATCTGACTCCTAATAGATGACAGATTTCGTCAATAATCAGGTAATGTTCATGGCTTGGTGAGGTATTCTTGCAGACGTTTGAAGGCTGGTGCCAATAGGGTGGTCTCTACCTCGATACCCGTAGGTGAACGGAAGATACAAAGTCGGCGCTTAGGCAACAGATTGCAGATGTGATGTATATTCACGATCGTGCTTCGGTCTGCACGTACGAAAATCGTTGGACTGAGCATCTTGGCCAAAGCACCAAGTCCGATAAGTACTGTGTTTGAATCGTGGAAAGTCACGATTTGCGAATAGTTGCCATCTCCCTTGAAATAGGCAACATCCTTCACGTCTACCACAATGATGCCACTTGCCGTACGTAGCGTGATACGCTCTTCATACGACTTATCCGTCATCTTCACGATGTCTTCGGCCAATGCTGTCTGAGGATTCTCTGTATGAGAGGATTCCGTTTGGTTGGATTCGTGCGGATTTGTTAGGCTGCCCCTCACTTCGAGTGCTTTCCTGCGGATGGCATCTATCTGTTCTTCACGCCAGAGCTTTTCCCGTTGTAAGCGAATCATGCGCCATTGATTGCGTCGCTTCTCATACCAACGAGTGACCAGCCACACCAACAAAGCCAAAAGGAACACGCCAATCAGCCACACCCACCAATGTTCCCACCATTGGAGTGGCGGGGCAATGTAAGTGTCCTCTTCGTTATGAGCCAACAGTTCTTCAGGATTGAATGATGTCATTTGCTCCACGCCTGGCAACCATACCGTTCCGTCGCTACTCTCAGCCATCATGGCCTTCAATGGTTCTGTCATGGTAAAACCATTCTGATAGTTGAAGAAACGGATGTCGCTCAACTGATAGTCTTTGCCGAGGCGACACACAAACAGACCATCGACTACAGCCACAACTACATAGCCACGAGGAGAAATATGCAGAGAGCGCACCTCATGTCCGCATAGTTCGGGTATCTGTTGATTAAGCGCCTCAACCTGTCCGTTCTTGACCATGAACAACGAATCTGCGGAGGCAAAGAAGATGCTACCTTGACGGTCGGCTACGAGTGCGGTGATAATAAGCTTTTGTGATAGATATTCCAGTTTGTTCACTTCGTGCTTCTGATTGATGCTGAACAGACCACTGCTACTACCTATCCATAGCAATCCGTCTGTTCCTTCGGCAGCACACCACGGGTGGAGAATCTCTGTCGTTAGTGTATCCAACGCCTTTGTCTTGGGATTCCAAACCGAGATGCTCGTCCTACTGCCTACGATGAGTTGTCCCCAGGCCTCTGCCACAAATTGATAGCGGTCGCGGGGTAATCTCAACCAGTTTATAGATGGCTTGCCTTCCTTGTCTTTTTCTATACAAACCACATCGCTATTACCTGCCATATACACCTTTCCTCCCACCTTGGCGGCGTTAGGTGCATAAAACTGTTCAGGATTGTCGTTGATAACAGAATTCCCCATTATCAACTTTCCGTTCAGAGTTCCCATAACCAAATGATTTGCATCATCTATGGCAACAGCCCTGACGATATCACTCTCGTCGGTCAGCTGATGGTTGGTAAAACAGCGGTTGAAGAATTGATATACACCCTGATAAGTGGCTACCCAAAGGCGGTCCCATCGGTCCACCAGCACATCACGAATGAGGTTGATGCCGCTCATTATTTCCCTGATGCTCCTTCCATCCCAGATATAGACAGTATGCTCATCAGCTATGACCATGCTTCCAGAGCGCAATTTCCTGACGGTCAGTCCGTAGCTGACAGCCGACCAATTGGCGGCTTGTATCTGATGTAAACCATTTCCTTCTACCGCATAAATGCCATCTGAAGCAAAGGCGAGCAGGGCAGAGTGAGTACGTATCAGGGTATAGACATCGTTCTTGCCAGATAGTTTGGAGGCTTTTCCTGCCTTGATTCGCCACAGACCACTCTCTATCGGCACAATGGCTTCACCCTTTGCAGCATCGTAATACAGCTTTCTGTCGGGCATCATCTCGTCCAATAGCCTATGCTCTATCAACGGTTTAAAACCTTGTTTCGTCATCATGCATAGTCGTCGATGCTCTTCGAGACTATCCTCCAATAGCACATATCCATTAGGCAGGCTTCCTGCGTTGAGGTTGTTAAGCAGCCAATTGCCTTGCGGGTCAAGCGGCATGGGTTCCACATCGTCGAAGTCTACGCGCCATTGACGGAAGAACCCCATCGCCCTCACTTCGTCATCCACTTCCGCAAATCCCACAATGTTCAGTCGTCGTCCTTTCAAGAATGGCGTGAAACCGTGACCGTCGAAACGCACGAAGCCCGAAAGCGTACCTATATAAATATATCCCTGTGAGTCTTGCCATAGTCGTTCGGTCTGCATCTGTGGCAATCCGTCTTGTATAATGTATCGCTTATAAGTCAGATGACTCTCCATCTGAGCCTGAACGCCAAGGCACAGACACAACATTAGCCATAAAAAGATTGTTCGTTTGAAAGTTCTCATAGCGCAAAAGTACAACAAAAAGAAAAAAAGGCAAAGTTTTTACCAATATTTATTTGTAACACCACGGAGTTCGTCACTCACAAATGCCAGTTCGTCAAAATGACGTGTTGAAGAAAGGGGATGAACTTATATTTTTCTTACTTTTGTTTCAAATTAAACAAACAATATTCAACCATATTTCATTATTTAATCTTTCTCGTACATTATGAAAATTAATTCTACAGCTAAAAGGATGCTCGCGACATTCGCGTTGCTTTTGTTTCTGATGCCCATGATACCATTGTCGGCTTGGGCACAGAGCGTCAGTACCGTTACCACATCAGAAAACATAGCCAGTAATTCTACTGTTTATGTGGGCGAGGTTGTGGTAGATGGTACGTCGATGGTAAAATACTTGTATTCGGGCAACATTTCCATCAAGGAAGTTGTTATACAAGACCTGCTTGACGGTCTGAAAGGCATGGAGGACGGCGAATACGCCAACCTGCTCGAAGGCTTTGAGTTCGATTATACTACAGACTCCAAAGGCTTTGCCCTTTGCTCAGATACCGAACTCGCTGCTGTGATGGACGCGAATTGGAGGAGTGCACAATATGTAGGAACGCAGTACTTCCCAAACAAAACAGTCGCATCCGAAACCAACTCAAACCTGTATGATGTCGATACTGGTTTCAAGGCAGCACTTGATGCACAAACCGAGACAAGAGCTGAGAACATCGAAAAACTTGCCAACGTGAAAAAGTGTATCGTTTCCCATCTTGATTCTCGTACTGTAACTGATGTTTATTACACCATCGAGGATGGTAGAGTCGTTAGACACTCTGATATAAATGTCATTTATGATTCGGAAGCAATCACGGTCATTTACACAAAGGCTGAGCTTGAGTCATCGCAAAATACGACACATGAGGCAGTCGACCTCGGACTGACCAGCGGCACGCTGTGGGCTACGACCAACGTGGGAGCAGACAATCCGCAGGACATCGGTCTCTTCTTCGCCTGGGGCGACACGGAAGGACACGGAAGTGACCCCGCAGACGGCTATATGTTCAGTTGGGAAAACTACAAGTGGGGAGAGGTATCTGGCTATGATACTTTTTTCACCAAGTATTGTTCAGACAGCAGTAGAGACAAGGATGGTTTCACCGATGGTAAGTTTGAGCTTGACCCCGAGGATGACGCTGCTTATGTGAACTGGGGTAATGAATGGCGAATGCCCAGCAAGCAACAGTTGGACGAGTTGCTAAATGAATGTACATGGACATTGGCAACGATAGGAGACATTACTGGCTATAAAGTGAAAGGCCCGAATGGTAACTCCATCTTCCTGCCCACCACGGGCTGGCGCATCGACGACATGCTGCTCGAGGGCGGTGCTTACTGGTCGCGCTCTGGCACTCCTGATGACGTTGGTGGTGCTTTCTACCTGGGTTGGGATGAATGGGGCTTTTATGAGTTTGGCGGAAGAAGTGACGGTCAATGTGTTCGCCCTGTCGTGTTTAGGTATATCGAACTGGCAGACAACGAAGACAACAGCGAGACCATCGAGAATGCTGCGAACAACGGCAATGCTTATGACGTGAAACTCTGTAATCGCACGCTCTATAAGGATGGCACGTGGAATACGCTTTGCTTGCCATTCGAATTGGATGAAGCGCAGATAGAGACGATGCTCGAAAGTCCAGAAGCGATAATGACACTCAGCACCACCAACTACGATGCTGAAACGAGTACGCTGACGCTGAACTTCGTTGACGCTACGACCATCGAAGCTGGAAAACCATACATCATCAAGTGGAAACCCTCAGATAATTCCGAAAATTCCGAATCTTCAGAATTGAAGAACCCCATATTCTCTGGTGTAATACTGAGCAACACAATGGAAACGGTATTGACCGAATACGCTGAGTTTATCGGTACTACATCCCCCGTAACACTTGCAGCAGGCAACCGCGACGTTCTCTATCTCGGTGCCAACAACACGCTTTATTCTCCATCTGTAGACAAGGTTGTTAAGTCATGCTATGCATACTTTGAACTGAAGGGTGGCATTAAGGCTGGTGACAAGGCCCACGGCATACGCTTCTTCCGTCTCAACTTTGGCGATGGTGAGGCAACCTCTATCAGTAGGCTCGACGCTGGCTCTGATGTGGGCGAAGACGGCAATTGGTACGCTATAGACGGTCGTCGCATGAATGGCAAGCCAACGGCTAAAGGCCTCTATATCAATAAGGGACATAAACTATTCATCAAGTAATGGGAGGACATCAACATGAAAAGAATATATGAGAAACCTGAATTGCAGGTGGTAGACATCCAACAGGAAGGATTCGTTTGTAACACCAATGAGGTGCATAACACCAACGGAAATGCCAACTTAGACTATGGAGGCATAGACGATAGCGAAGTTCACGCCCACACCTATAGTGTGTGGGATGAGGAATAATAATATGGTGCCCCATGGGTTTTGATACTCATGGGGCATTATTGTATGAAAGGCTCTCTTTGGCTCAAGCGAAATAACACAGAGGGTTGTTTTCAATCAAAACACTAAACACTAAACACAAACCATAGCTTTAGACAATGTAAACGATATGTTTGTTTGCCATAAACGATATGTTTGTTTGATGTAAACGATACGTTTGTTTGCTATAAACCATTCGTCTGTAGCGTACAAATCAATAGTTTGTAGCATATAAAGCTATGGTTTCTATAATCCCTATAAAATCTATAGTGCTCTCTCTTTCCTTACATATTACACAATTGCTTATAGATGCAATTGCCGCAAATGTCTTTGTTTTCCGTAGGTTGGAAAGGCACTTGTGGCTCGAAGATTTCGGTAATCACGTTTTGTAGATTTTCTCGAAAATCCGCTTCATATTGTTTT
>OCTX011594584.1_pt1 | contig 10513 bp, 9 predicted proteins | sample 1539691 | NCBI WGS metagenome assembly OCTX01 (sample SAMN02144231, study PRJEB22623) | gut metagenome | biome: sheep rumen | host: Ovis aries | place: New Zealand | reverse complement strand
ATAAAGCAGACTGAGTACAGTTCAATCTATACTCAGTCCGCTAAAATGCTATTTAACGAGAACCTCTATTGCCAAAACCAGTGGAAGCCAACTCAGTTTCAAGCGGTTTCATGTATTGCTTGTACACCATTTGCTCCCTTTTATTCGGCATTTTGAGTGTTTCGCCTTTTCTTATATCATAGCCGCAGTGATTTGCAACAAACCACTCATAGACAAGGACCTCGTCGCCCGGTTTTTGATTGTCCTTAATTGGGTATCGCAGTACTTTTTCATCGGATACAGCATCAAATGATGTGATCTTTGCAAAATCCTTTTTGATTTCATTACTCACTTCAGGCTCAATATAATCTTCATAGGGCAGTTCCTGATAAAGTATCGTCTCCTCATCATCAGACATTTCAATCGTTCTGATTTTAACGTCATCAACTTTGAGCGCTACACTTCCATACCCTATCGGTTTCGCCGCCCCGAGTTTATATCCGTGACGCATCTTGGAAACAGGAATACTACCATCCTCACCGGCATTCAGCAAATAAATCAAATAGTTCAACTCTGACCCGGTAATATCTGTAAAATACAGTTTTCCGCTGAACTTCTGATCCTCTTTCAGTGGTCTTACGGTCATATTCCGATTCCCTTGAGGTTCACTACTATTCACTTTCAGTGTTTTGTGATGCCAGTAGACCTTCCTGCCGTTTACCTCCGCCGCATATGGCGTCGCGACTCCATTTACTACATAATAATCATATGTCCAGAACCAGGCTTTATCGTTTGGTCTTTTTACATAAAACTCGATATTGCTCAATTTTGGTGATGAGAGCTCCGGCAGAGTCGTTATACGTTCATAGACCTTGTTCAGCGGTTGATCAGAAATAAACTCCAAATCAGAAAATCTTATTCGTGAAGATACAGCAAAGCTGTCCCTAACAGTACCGAACAGCCTGCAGGATGGACAAAGCAAATCAGCCTTATTACAGGGTGCATGACTCTTCAGGATATCGCCAAGACGTTTATCGGATATCTCTCTGGTAATCGCCGCAGGTGAGAGCATGATCTGATTGTCTTTTTCAGATATTTTGCTGTAGTAAACCGGAAAATAATCGTTTCCGTCCCCCCGCATAAACTTCTCCAGACAACTTTTGTATTCCTCATATGTATACACCGTTGCCTGACTAAAGCTCATGGCTATTTTATATTGATCAAGTGCAGTCTTTAGAATATCGATATACAACGAGCCCTGCACTTTTCTCCCGGTAGGCTCAAATATATGGGCACAATGCTTCTGCTGCCTGAGTTTCTTCGGATTCCTGCTTTCTATAATTGGTCCGTCAGCCCCCTTAATTATATATCCTTTGCCTGTATTGGAGACCTTTACATGCGTAGCAAGCGGCTTGAATTTCGATCCCCGGTCAACCTTTGTAAAAGCAACCCTGCTACCTTCAGGAATCTTTTGTTGAACATAAGTCTTCCTCTTATAATCCTCATCATCTTCTTCATACGGATGTTTATCAGTGAGATTGTTGGCTCCGTATGTACGCATCAAGTGATCAACAGCCTCGTACAATGTATACTTGCCATCTGACTCTCTTTTTATCAATCCGGCTTTAAAGACCGCATTCGTCCTTTTAGCCAGCACCTTCTGCTCATCCACCATGGAAAGACACGAATTCGTCAGTATTTCAAAATAGCTGCGAAGCATGCCTCGAATCTCACTGCCGGGAATCACAGGACGACAAAATTCACCTTCACATGAACCACTTTTTCCGGAAAGGTCTGTGTAAGAGAAAAAGTCATAGGATCTATGACCCTCAACGCCGCACTTGAATGCGTCTTCATTACTGGTGTTCGGGATAATAAGCGGCGTTTTAGTTAATAGAGAGTATTCAATAACACCGGTATACTTCTTTTCATCAAACTCAAGCGAACCGCGTTTTACATCAGGTCTAAGCGCCACGAAACTGTATGGGTTTATAAACTTCATTCATTTCACCTCTTTCCCATGACCAGACGATAATCATCAATATTGGCCATTCCCGTATCATTGTATGAGATATGGTTAACTATCGTCATAGGTTCGCCACTATCATCGATAACGACCTGATCGCGAAAACAATCCTTCACCGAGAAATCCGAAATCCACTCGATACATCCGTCAGGAAATCTTGGACTCTCTGACGCCAGCGCTCTGTATTCTTTATGTTCATCAAAAAGATGCAGCTCCAGTATCTCCTGATTTCCAATAATCTCTTGCACATTTGAAAGAGAAGAATACACCTCAAACCTGACTCCGGATCTCAGGTAAAGAAGCATTCTCCCCTGCGAAGGAGCATTGTCAATCTTTTTTAAAGCATTCCACTTCAATTCTCTTTACCTCCATTCCTGACAAGTTCATAAAGTGCTTTGAGATATTTGTCCGAACTGTTCTGCTCCTGATTCTCAGATACCGTCCAGGATTCTCCGTCGCGCAGCGCAAATATCCCCCTGCCAATTGCGCCCTGGCCACCAACTGAAATATAGCCACCCTGCAAATCCTTGAGTACCAGGATCATAAGCCCCACAGCAGCCTCATAAGCTTTTGAAACATCTTTTTTGATCTTAATGTCCAGATCAGTGAATCCGCCGAAATAAGCATACTCTGTATAAAGCGCTGTACTTACTGTAGCTGCACTGAACCTGTCTATCTTGTTTCTTGTTATTGTGAGACCACTGCTTTTCTCAAGCTTACTTTCTCCGACTACGATCATAGACTGGCATGCCTGAGCCTCGTCTTTGATTTTCTTTTCCCTGACGAATCCAAACCATTGATCAATCTTGTTATCGGCTTCACGGCACCCCAGCATTCGAAGTATCTTCAGCGCATCGCTTCGAAGAGCTCCGTTCCAACTAGTCCCGGGAATAATCGGAACACCGTTATCAGTAATATGAACATAATCCGGGCTGTTTTTCTGAGCGGAGTACTGACGAATGCTTATTCCTCCTTTTAATTCAAGAGGAACACGGATCTTTACGTACCTTGACTCCGGTTTCTCTATGTTCTTAGACCACTCAGAATACTTCTTGCCTTTCGGATATCCTTCGGCAGAGTGGGCAAGCGGTAAAAATCTCTCCCATTCATTAAGATCATCAGCTTTGAATGATTGGCTGGCAATCCTGCCGATTTTCAAAACACCAAAGCCTCTGTTCTTGTCTGCGCCGATTCTTATCTCACCTGTAGAAATCGCATATAGAAGATCTGAAACAATTTTCTGAAAATCATATTCATCGTTTTCTCTCTCTATGCATTCCAGGAACAATTTTCCCTGAGCGCCTGCTCTTATAATCTGTACGTCAAATTTGTTATCTACATTTTTTAATTCCGTGAGCTTGACTCTGTCTCTGACTGTTACTTCTGCTTCCTTAAGATAAATGTCCGAGATAAATATGGAACTCATTCTCCCTTCATCGCCATCCGCAAAGCCATAAGCGCACTCAGTCTTCTTATCCTTTCCAAGATAATTTCGAAACGCGCCGGCGAGGGAAGTGCCCGGAATAAAATACTCTCCGCTTCCATTGGTCAGAACATCCGCATCTGAAAAGTAATCTTCACCGTTAGATATATTAAGAGGAGAAACCAAACTCACATCTATAGCATAGTATACTCTGCTGACAATTTTACACATCGGCCGCTTCCTCCTCTCCGCTGACTTTGCCGTCATTTTTGTGCATGATGTATTTTCCGAAGGTCAAATACGCCAGAAGGAATTTTTTCTCCAATTCATTGTTATCAAAACTGAAGCCCTTGACGCAATACTCTTTCATGAACATATCCGGCAACAACTGACAGCATTGGCTGGCATTGTCCAGAATCTCCTTCGCAATACCTCCTTTTGCACTCTTATTCTGATCAGATACATCATATCTGTCTTTAGCAATCTCGTTTATTTTGGAGATTACAGATTCACCTGCCTCACACTTCAATTCTTTAAGCATAAGTGTAAGGTCACTAACAGTCGCTTTCTTGTTGCTGCCTGCCTTTTTAAAATATTCAGCAGCCTTGACCGAAGCTTCCGATCTCATGAACCTGAGGAACACATCTTTCGATATAGCCTCAGCAAAATCAGAGGACTGAACGTCAACAAGATCTTCACCGACAGCATCAGTGTTTCCCTTTAACAATCCTTTATAACCATCCTCATTTCCCACTTCGATAAATTCAAGTTCCCCGAACCCTTCAATCCTTCGCTCACCAATTACAAGGTTGCCGGGTATAGTGATTTTTCTTGATTCATTGAACTTAAAAACAATAACGCTGCCTTTATCAAATGCCTGGATGACCGGCTTTCTCATGCCCCATGTGACATTCCATCCTCCAAGTGTCACGTACTTGACATATTTTTTGACATTGGCTCCTGACAGATCAATATTAAACAAAGTTCCAATCTCTTCAACAAGATCATCGCTGTCAACAGAGTAAAAGGCCTTTTTATTGTATACTATTGCAGGTGAAACCAGCTTGACAGCAAACACCCTCGTTTCTGTTTCTCGCGGTTCACTTATCTTCGAAACTTTATCAACATGTATCTGCACCCTGCCATATTCAGACGAGCGGCCGGCTCCCATCCTGAATTCTTTTTTTGATGTCAGGCACTCGTAGGCTGTCTTAATCTGATCTACACTGCCGGTAATAAATCCCTTAAACGTCTGATCACTGCAAATACTGGAAATCTGGTAAAAAACGGATTTCGGATCGTCCTTGGAATCTGCACGTCCTTTGGACTTGTCCTCGGGTCTTCTGTGATGATAGCGTTCCTCCACCTTTACACTTGCGCGATCCAGTATACCCGTTTTTGCATCAAGATAAACGTATCCATGCTTCATAGCGTTAAGCTGAAGATTAATATCCTCTTTTCGATGCTCCTCGCTGTCGTACAGTTTGTTGCGGAACTGGGTACTGTCATTTTTTATGCTGTAATACGAGGCGGGAGTCTCCGTATACCGCAAGCCATTCACACTGACGTATGCATGCGAAACCTGAAAATTCCCCTGATCAATGAACGACTGGTAATCTATTTTCTTTTCTTTCAGACACCCGGCAATAAGTCCCAACGTTCTTGAGCCTTCGATATAGTCATGTGTATTAGCTTCACCGCCGTTAACACTTTTGAACACTACAGGATCGGTCAGGCTTATTGTGTACTCCAGCTTAGTGCTTCCATCAACATATTCAGCATGTGGTGCTTTTAGTTCATATGAAATACTTTCATCCGAAAAACTAACTTCTACTTCCCCAAGACCACGCGTCCGGGCAATTCCCATATGCCGAAGAATACCTGCACAGCGTATAAGCTGTCCTTTAAACTCATCCTCATACTGTATAGGCGCTTCAAAGACCAGACCTTTATTCGCAACTCTCATAGTGCGAAGTGATGTATCATCTGCCACGCCGGTATCATAGTTGATTGCTGTCTGAGTTCGGATATAGGAAAAATGGCTCAGGATATTCTGCTTGTGGTAAATCTTATTCTTGACGCCTTTTATAGCTCCAATCATGAACTTATAGTTTTCCGGATATGCATTGCCGATAAAAACTTTAGCGATGTTGTTTCCTTCTTTTCCGAACAAAGCATCCGGATCAATATCTGCATTCCAATCATTAAGTTCGATTGCAGCCTCACGAAGACACCCGCGCAGTCTCTTTGCCGGGATATATGGAATACCGTATTCATCCTGACATATATCTGTATCAAGTGCACTATTATAAACGCCGCCATCCGACACGCACAGGTCACTGAGCAGCTTAATACATAATTTTCCTTCTTTCATACGCTCTCTCCTCTGTATAAAAAGCTTTACTCTGACACTACGGCATTGGAAGCACCGATCCCGCCTTCTTCAAATGCTGAATCTTCTGTTTCAGGCGCTAACGAATCCAAAGAAATATACATATCCATCATCTCCAGCGCATCATAGTATCTTGCATACTTTTTACCGCCTACTTCACAGTACATATCATCTCCATCAGGAAGCTTTCTACCTCTGGACCTCAGGAATGATGCCAACATATCCATTTGGTCTTCCCCGAGTGAATATGTATTGCGCATATCCTTAGCCTGGGAGCGAGGGATATTTTTTTCATTCTGAAAATACGCGGCTTTTTGCTTGAATGAAGATAGTGATAACTGGCTGCTCTCCAAACGCTCAAAGGTACCGTCGCCATAGTCAGCACCTACCGGAATAAAATATGGTCTGAGCAGCAGATGCTCCTGCGAATATGTTACATATTCCTGCTGCCTGATCTTTTCAAGATTCTGGGTCTGAACATTCTTGCAGAAAGTGAAGTCCACCCAGTTTCCTACTCTGCCGTTGTCCGTATTCTCTTTTGCCGCTTTCTTAGCACTCTCACAGCATGACTCGGCTACTTCATATGCAATACTAAATGGGAAATGGCTTCTGGCGTAAGCGATTCCGGCACAGACACTAAATCCGTTTTCCATAAGATTCTTTTTCGGATCAGTCTTATCATCAATCATCGCCTGCTTTGCAATTTTTCTGCTGTAATATTCAACCGTGGCCAGAGCAATCTTGCCATTGCATACATAAGTGATGTCATCACCGCCGACAAGTATCTCCATGACAAAGTATTTGTCTTTTTTTCCCTCATACTCAGAGTGAAGTCCGGATCTTTGCTCAAAGAAATTCTTCATCTCCTCGAACGCTTTTTTGTACTGATGATTGATCTGATAAGAAATTTGCCTCATCGTACTAACAGCTTCCTCATAAGTCGTCTTGTCCTTGACGAGATTACGAATACGCATTCCCATGTTGTTGCCGTCAATATGAACAAATCCGAGAGTGCTGTTTTCTCCCTTTTCTGTTACGAAGGAATCAAGTATCTTCTCCTCCTCTTTGTAATTCTCCCGCTTATTATCAGCTGCCTCTTTTTTTAGGCGAGTTTCCTTACCTGCGTCAGGGTCATCCGAATCGCACAGTGAATCAAATGCTGTCGGATAACCTGTTTTCACTTCCGTCCTCATGATTGGAAGTGCTCCGAGTGGCTTCGAAACGATCATGTTTTCCTTGACACGAATCATCTCACTATTGAGATTGCGATAGTCATCAGAATAGTTATCTGTCTTTTCGACCATTGCGACAGCAAGCTGAAGCGCATATGTCTTTTCAATAACATATTTCGACATATGGCTATTTATGGCTTTTGCTAACTCCTTACCGGAAATAAGTACTGTCGCATTTCCGCCTCCGATGAATAGCACCTTGACATCCTTGTAATCATCTACAAAGTCTACATGCCCATTGTCATTGGACCATTCAAGTTCGTAAGTCAGATCAGAGTATTCAGCCGAAACCTGTCTAATCGCATCCTTCAATGCATCGCAGATGATATCGGCAACTAGCGCTGACCCGCCGATTGCGTCTTTTATCTTCGCAGTACGATATATATAATTCTGGATTCCGCGCACATCATACATGACCAGATAGTATTTTTTACCTGCTTCTATAAATTGCCGACGAAGTTCAGCATGCTGTGCTGCTTTGCGATCACGCTCTTCTTTCTCCTGCTTTGCCCTTTCTTCCTCAACGGCTTTCAATCTCTCTTGTTCAAGTCTGCGCTGCTCTTTTTTTCTATTCTTCTTCTCTTTGCGGCTTGCCACTGTTATTCCTCCTGCTGCGTATTAATGTAACGATTCCACACCCATCAGCGTGGAAGTAAACACCAAAAAATCTATCTATCACATTCTCTGCTCAAGCGGTTCTTACTGCTGCTCAGTTATGAAGACAGATTCTCCCATCATATTTTTTCACATATGGAAAATTGCATGAAAAATATAGTCCAATTTACCCTCATGCCAAAAATATATCACAAACGCATAAACTTTTCAGCATAAAGCCCAAAAAATTTAGCATTTTGCCAGTCAGATTTCAATCAGCCACTCATAACCGCTCTCTATTCGCCTTCGTACAAGCACCCCCATCTCCAGCTCGAGTGTGTCTGTTTTCTCCTCATCAAATATGAGCTCCAGCTCTCTCTCGATTTTTCGCACAGAATTATCAATTCCTCTCCGCTGTTTCTTAAGTTCAACAATCTTCACGGCAAGGCTCTGGGCACGCTTGTGAATATTCAGCTGATCAGCATTATTCTGTGATTTCTCTTTTGTAAGTGTTCGACTGACAGGGAGTGTGACCTGATTTGCTTCATCTGTAGATAAGAGAACAGCATGCAGCACCGGTGAAGGATAACAATTCTGGTTCCTCTTGAATACACAGCTGCAGCCAATCTCCGCTGTAATGTGCTTATACTGTTCTCTAAGCTTGCCACAGCTGATTGGCTTCTCCGGAAGTTTTCTGATGAACTTATCTGTGACGTTGTACTTATAGTTCACTCTCTAACTGCTTCCATTCCTCTGTCTTCCTTCTAAGCGCCGCGTTCATTTACCTCTCCTTATTTAGAAAGTGCTTTTTTCAGGGACGCTTTTATTTTATGCCTTGAAGCAATTATCTTCCTGTAATCTTATGTTGGTCTGTTAACAAATATGTTCGCTGTCTTTTTTATCTGAAGAAACTGGCGATCTGTTCTCTCAAAACTCTTTCGCACAATACTGTCATGAGATAATCCATCAGCTGTTATATCACAGTTCTCTTCCCTTCTGACTTTGTCATACCTGCGAATAACAGCTGCAACATTGTTCTCATCAATATCAGGGTTTGCGTTCAGAAGATCCCGATGGCTATCACCGGATTCATGATTTCGGATGATAGTAATCTGTTCATCAAGGAGAATCTGATTATAGGGAATGATATCAGCAGGGAGAATGGCGTGAGTAGCGCCGCAGCTCCTGCACCGCATTCGCTGAACTCGCAGTAGATATGTGCCGGTCTTCGTCTTGATACTTCGCTTATAAGAGCCGTTAAAATGCAACGTTCCATCACTTCCGCAGGTACAGGATATACGTGAGAAATCGAGTGATCGCACCATTGAATCGTATGTGACCTGAGAAAAATGCTTGAGACACGGATACGCAGTAATCATAAATCTCCTTCCAGAATCTTATACAGAATGAAAATAAAAAGAACAACTATCATGCGCTCCTCTCCTTCTTATTGCCGCGGATTTTCACCGGCTTGCAGCATTTTTCTCTGCAAGAACCTTTCCCTTGCACGCTGACGGCTATTACCGTATTTTTCTGTGTATTTTGCCGCAAGGAACGAACTGGCTTTTTTCCAATAGAGCGATATGGTCGGTTCTCCGTCCAGTTCTACGCTCCAGAGCCTGCGGCAGATGTTCTTGGGGGCAGTTTTACTTTTAATTGCCATATAGGCCGCCGCTTCCCGCTTGTTCATGAACACTTTTTCAATCTCGAAATCGTCTTTATAAACGGGGGTTCCTAATTGGCTGACTGCGCCGGGGATCCTCCTACCCGTCATCTTGACCACGAAATGATACTGATTGCCTTCTGCGTCTGTGCGGTCGAAAAGTGGAGAATTCTCCGAAAGTTCAATCATTTCCATAGGTTCTACACGAAACTCCTCTTCCTTCATGTCGAACGCATGCCTCTTATTCCTCTGCGTCTCCTGCATAAAAGCTTCTGCTTTTGCTTTGTCCGTTGTCATCAAAAAGACACTCAGAATCTCCTTGTAATGTCTCTTGCCATTAATACGGATTCCGGGGATACTCGCTCCAGTCTTCGCGGTTACTACGTAATACATAATTCCTCCTCATAATGAATTTGTAGTGGTCAGATACATCTCAGCCAGAAAGAACATTTCATTGTTAAAGTTGTTAAAAATAGGTGGGCATTGGTGTGACGACGTTCTCTTTATTGATAATGCTACGGAGCATGGGTCAGGCAATTGCTGCCTGCCCTGTCTCCAACTCACCTGCGACATCCCTTTCAAAAATTCCAGCAGCAAAAAAGGGTTCTCTCGAAGGTGTAGCCGTCATCCACAGAGCACCAATATCGTTCTCAAAAACAACTGCATAAAGCCTGCTCTTTTTCAGAAACTTGATACTCAGAGATATTGGCTGATCCAGAAACCCTTTGGGAAGTTTGTCCAGCACCTCCTCTTCCATAAAATCGATGCAACGGCTTCCAATACGGACCTGTCTGTTTTTATTTAACAGGCCATAAAAGAAACCACTTCTTTCGAGACAGGCATCATCAGTGACTTGCACGTCCAATATATAAAGCGATACAACCATGTAAATGATATAGGCGATGCTTCTGCTGTATGCTGCTCTGTTAAAACGGATCTCATCGTGGTTCATAGTCTTTGTCATGTGCTTTTCCTCCCTATTACTGATTCTCTTCGTTAACTAAGATTTCCGTTACTGGCGAACTTGTTGTTTTGCTTTCCTCACCTCTACTATGGTTATAATTGCCGGCAGATAAGATAATTAAGTTCTGATCTGAAAATAAATAAAAAAAGTGGGGGCTGTGAAAAAATAAGGTTGAAAACCTCAGGCTTCACAGCCTCCCTTGTTTTTTCTGGACACTTCTTCAAATAATTCTAAAAAAGG
>OCTX011348809.1_pt1 | contig 10514 bp, 7 predicted proteins | sample 1539691 | NCBI WGS metagenome assembly OCTX01 (sample SAMN02144231, study PRJEB22623) | gut metagenome | biome: sheep rumen | host: Ovis aries | place: New Zealand | reverse complement strand
CCGACGGGGTGCAAAGAATGCTCCCGTCAGACAGCAGCACGGAAACGTTGCCGTCATTTGCCGCTACGATTCCCCGCTGCCAAAGCTTTCCGCATACATCACAGATTTCTTCTCTTACTTTTCTGATTTCCTGTTCCATTATCATCCTTTCCATCCGACTATGGAAGCCGGCGTTTCACCTTGCTTTTTTTAAACTAATTCGTTAAAATTAAACTCAGTAATGCAAATATTCGATTACTAACATTTGTTTTTTATATTTCAGGAGTACTTATGACATCATTTCAAGTTGAATGCTTTTTGACAGTTGCTCGCTTTTTAAATTTCACGGAAGCTGCAAACCACCTGTTTGTAGCCCAGTCTTCGCTCAGCCGGAATGTTTCCAATCTGGAAAAGGAGCTTGGCTTTGCACTATTTACCAGAACCAAAAAGTCTGTCCGTCTCACACCTGCCGGCGCCGTATTTTACACCGAATTCTCCCGCATTCGTGATGACATCAAAGATGTTGTCACCCTTGCAAAAAATGCAGAAACCGGTCAGAGCGGCACACTCCGTCTGGGCATCATTGAAACGCAGCGTTCGGATCAGTTTCTCCCTGCCGCGATGTCTTCCTTAAATAAAAATCACCCGAATATCCATGTCGACATCTCCACAGGTAACTTCAAAAGTCTCCGGGAGGATATCCTGAACAATCGGCTTGACATCGCGCTGACAATGGGATTTGACTTAGGCGATTATCCGCTCGATCAGATTGTCTCACAGGATTTTTATGAAATTGAAGCCCGTATTGCCGTATCAAAAGGGCATCGCTTCGCAAAACGAAAGATCCTTTCCATGTCGGAAATGGAATCGGAAACCCTTATCGCCATTTCCCCGGACATTTCCCACGGCGCTTACAATGAGATCATACAGCTGTGTAATGCATGCGGATTCACCCCGCAGCATATTCTGACTGCAAAGACCATCTCTGATCTCCTGCTGAAAGTCGAATCCGGTCAGGGATATGCGATCCTCGACGCAAACTGCATTTCAAATTCCTATGAGGGAATCGCAAACATCCCGGTTCGGAAAGCCGGAAAACAGAACGTCGTCGCCGTATGGCGGCGAAATAACGTCAACTCCATCATTCCAATCTTTATGAATATCCTTACATCCGTAAAAGTTTAATATGGTTGAAAAGTGCCGGATCACCGGCACTTTTTATTTTCTGTCTTTAATTGAAACATAGGTGCGGTTTTCCATCACACTATCATATGCCGGTCTGATGATCTTGTCTACATTAACAAGCTCTTCGATCCGGTGTGCGCTCCAGCCAACCATACGCGCCGTTGCAAACATCGGGGTATAAAGCTCCAACGGAATATCCAGCATACTGTAAACAAATCCGGAAAAGAAGTCTACATTTGCACTGACACCTTTATAAATCTGCCGTTTTTCGGCAATGACCTCCGGTGCAAGCTCTTCGACCAGATTGTAGAAATCATAATCCATCTGTCTGCCCTTCGCTTCCGCCAGCTGTTCAACAAAGCTCCGGAAGATATCCGCACGCGGATCGGAGATCGAATAGATCGCATGGCCCATTCCATAGATCAGACCCTTGTGATCAAATGTCTCTTTATCAACGATACGCTCTAAGTATCGCTTTACCTCATCCCTGTCATACGGGTCCTTGATATGCATTCTGATATCCTGCATCATCTGTACGACTTTCGCGTTTGCGCCGCCATGTTTAGGGCCTTTCAAAGAGGAAAGGGCTGCCGCGATAACAGAATAGGTGTCTGAGCCCGCAGAAGTAACGACATGTGTGGTAAATGTCGAGTTGTTACCGCCGCCATGCTCCATATGAAGGATCAGCGAAATACCAAGTACTGCCGCTTCCAGCATAGTATAGGATTTGTCAGAACGCAGCATCATCAGGATGTTTTCTGAAAACGAAAGTTCAGGATCCGGCCTGTGGATGTAAAGGCTTCTGTTTCTGCGATAATGATTGTAGGCATGATAACTGTAAACCATCATCATCGGGAATTCACTGATCAGACGGATACACTGTGCCATTACGTTTTCAATCGAAGTATCAGATGCCTTCTCATCATAGGAAGCAAGCGTCAGCACACTTCTGGTGATGGAGTTCATCAGATCTTTGCTGGTTGCCTTCATGATGACATCCCGCGTAAAGTTCTTCGGCAGATCCATGCACTCGCCCAGTAATGAATGAAAATCTTCTAACTGCTGCATGGTCGGCAGCTCGCCAAACAAAAGCAGATATGCTGCTTCCTCATATGCAAAACGACGATGGCTCCAGCCTGTCACCAGCTCTTTGATATTATATCCGCGGTACCAGAGCTTTCCCTCACAGGGGACCCGCTCTCCGTTCACCTCTTCAAACGCATCGATGCGTGAAATGTTGGTCAGACCTGTCAGAACGCCCTTTCCGCTCTTATCACGCAAGCCGCGCTTTACGCCAAACTGATCATATAGTTCAGCAGGAATGACATCGTTTTCCATGCATTCCTGTTTATATCTTTTTGCAAAATCCTCAAGGGTGATTTTATTTCCCATAATCTCATCCTCCTGCTACTTTTTCGGAATTCTTATCCAATTATAATCGGAATCTTAAAAAAACACAAATTCTCATTACGTTCTCTGGTCAACCAAAAACTCATGTGCTATACTTTACATCGAACAGAGGACAAGTTTTGACGAAATCTGTCCCCTTATTAAAGAACATGATTTTACACAGGAGGAATGATATGAAACTTTCAGATCCGATCAAAAGATTATTACTCGCAGGACTTGGCGCAGCAGCTGTTACAACAGAAAAATCCAAAGAGCTTGTAGATACCCTTGTTAAAAAAGGGGAACTTACCGTTGAAGAAGGAAAGACATTAAACCAGGAGCTTAAAGTCCGCGCGCAGGAAAAGGCACAGGAAAAACGCACCGACCGCATGGCAGACAAAGTCAGCCGTCTGACAGCAGAGGAACGCGATGAGCTTCGTAAGATGCTTGACATCGCTGACGAAGAAGAAGCTGCCGCAGCTGCTCTGATCGAAGAGCCGGAAGCTGAAGAGGCTGAGGGCGACGCAGAAGAATAAGAAAGCAAGGCAAGATCCAACGGGTATGCGCAATGCATGCCCGTTCTTTTTTTGCAATTTGACATCAGGTTCCGCACAACGGTAAAATAAATCCATCTATACATAAAATACAGGGGAGGACCGATTGTAATGCATATGAAATCCGGAATCTTGAAAAAACTGGCACTATGTCTGACCACAGGTATATTTGTGATCGGAGCTGCAGGCTGTGGCGGGACGCAGGACCAGACACAGGAAACAGCACAAGGGACTTCTTCCCAGGGAACAGCGTCCATTTCATCAGCGGTGGAAACGACGGATGCCGGGATGCATCATGTGGAAATCACAATAAAGGATTATGGAACAATCGCACTTGAACTTGATGCTGATACAGCACCGGTGACGGTGGAGAACTTTATCAACCTGGCAGAGGAGGGCTTCTATGACGGACTGACATTCCACAGGATCATCGATGGATTCATGATCCAGGGCGGAGACCCGGCACAAAGTGGTGACAGTAAAACAGCCGCAACGATCCCCGGAGAGTTTGCGTCAAACGGATATGAAAACAATATTTCTCACAAAGCAGGCGTCATTTCGATGGCAAGAACACCAGACCCGAACAGTGCTAGCTCGCAGTTTTTCATCACAGTTGCCGATTCGGAATTCCTTGATGGTGAATACGCAGCATTCGGATATGTTACAGAAGGACTCGATGTAGCACAGAAAATCGCAGAAGAGGCAAAACCGATTGATGAAAACGGAACAATTCCGTTTGAGGAGCAGCCGGTGATTGAAAAAGTGGTTGTTATAGATTAACAAGAGGCACGCCATGAATAAAAATGAAATCCTGAAAATCACAGGTATAGAATATAAAAACATGACCAAAAGGCTTCTTACCGAGGCAGATCTGGCTTCCCATATCCCGGATCGAAATACGCGCATCGGCATCAAGCCGAATCTTGTGTCGCCGACACCGGCATCCTTCGGTGCCACGACACATCCCGAAATCGTTGCGGGCATCATTGAGTATCTGCAGGAAAACGGTTTCCATTCGCTGACGATCCTGGAGGGTTCCTGGGTTGGTGACCGAACTGAAGAAGCATATGAGATCTGCGGATATCAGACCCTGTCTGAGCAGTATGGGGTACCTTTCTTTGATACCCAGAAGGATTCGTTTGTCCGCAAGGACTGCGCAGGCATGCCGCTGGACATTTGCAGCTGTATCGATGCGATCGATTTTTTGATCAATGTCCCCGTATTGAAAGGACATTGTCAGACCAAAATGACCTGTGCACTCAAGAATATGAAAGGTCTGATTCCAAATTCCGAAAAAAGGCGTTTTCACTCCATGGGACTGCATAAACCAATTGCACACCTGAACACTGCGATCAAACAGGACTTCATCGTCATTGATCACATCTGTGGCGATCCGGACTGCGAGGATGGCGGCAATCCGCTTGTAACAAATTGCATTATGGCTGCCCTCGACCCTGTCCTGGCTGATGCGTATGCATGTCAGATCCTGCAATATCATACCTCAGACGTTCCCTATGTCGGTATGGCGGAAGCGCTGGGCTGCGGCAGCACAGATCTATCCACTGCCACGATCCGGTCCGCAGATGAAAACGGCAATTTCATAGAACATAATGCCTCGGATCAGACAGATGAATCCGGCAAAGATCTGCCGCTTATGCGTCAGTTTGTCAATCTGTACGAAATGATCGACGAAGTCGAATCCTGCAGTGCCTGCTATGCCAATCTCATTCCTGCACTAAAGCGTCTTGAAGAAGACGCTCTTTTGCACAAGCTGACCGGAAAAATCTGCATCGGTCAGGGATTCCGCGGCAAAACAGGAAAACTTGGCTGCGGAAACTGTACGGCAGATTTTGACCGGTTTATTCCCGGCTGTCCGCCCGAGGAAGACGATATTTACGATTTCCTGCGTCATTATCTTACAACTTTAACGCATTAATCTTTTACTACATCTTTTCAAGGAACTTAATTTCTGGTATAATCTGCACGATTGTTCTAAAATAGAAACAGTTCCGCAGATGTGATGTTAACGCATCTGTGGGCAAAAGGGAGATTTTATCATGAGAATCAAAAGAAAACTTGCGATTCTTCTGCCGCTGGCAATGCTGCTCGTGATGCTTTGTCCGGTCGTTGCCATGGCTGCAGAAGAAGAAGTCGCCACACAGCCGGCACTCTATGCTACCTTCTGGGCACTGATCCCGGCTATCGTTGCAATCGTATTGGCGCTGATCACCAAAGAAGTTTACAGTTCGCTCCTGATCGGTGTGATCGTCGGTGCGCTGTTTGCTTCCAAAACCGTAAGCGAAACAGGTGCCGTTACCGGCTTCAACTTTGTCGGAACGGTCCGCGGTGTCATGGAGGGCGGAATCATCAGCGTGGTCTCCGACAGCTATAATGTCGGCATTCTGATATTCCTGGTCATTCTTGGAACCATGGTCGCGTTAATGAACAAAGCCGGCGGTTCGGCTGCATTCGGCGAATGGGCCGGTTCCCATATCAAGAGTCGTGTCGGCGCACAGCTGATGACACTTCTTCTTGGCTGCATCATCTTCATCGACGATTACTTTAACTGTCTGACCGTCGGAAGTGTTATGCGTCCGGTTTCTGATAAACATAAGGTTTCACGCGCGAAGCTTGCCTATATCATCGATGCTACTGCAGCACCTGTCTGCATCATTGCACCGATCTCATCCTGGGCTGCTGCCGTTGCCGGTTTTGTAGAAGGCGAAGACGGATTTTCATTATTCATCCACGCCATTCCGTATAACTACTATGCGATCCTGACGATTGTCATGATGCTCGTCATTATTTTACTGAAATTTGATTACGGTCCGATGAAACGGCATGAGAAAAATGCCATGGAAAAAGGCGATCTGTTCACCAGCGGACAGGTCATGACTCCGGTGGAAGAAGTTAAGGGCAATGAACGCGGACGTGTCATCGATATGCTCTTCCCGATCATCTGCCTGATCATCTCCTGTATCATCGGCATGATCTATACCGGCGGATTCTTTGAAGGGGCGAATATCATCGAATCCTTCTCCAACTCCGATGCATCCCTCGGCCTTGCACTGGGCAGCTTTGTTGCATTGATCATCACCATCATCTACATGCTGTGCAGAAGAGTGCTTCCGTTTGCAGAATGTATGAAATGTCTGCCGGAAGGCTTTAAGGCAATGGTGCCGGCGATCCTGATCCTGGTTCTTGCATGGAGCTTAAAAACCATGACCGATACCCTTGGCGCTGCAACATTCGTTGCTAATACCATGGCAAATGTAGCAGATCAGTTCATGGGCTTCTTGCCGGCCATCATCTTCCTGGTTGGCGTCGGTCTCGCATTTGCGACCGGAACCTCATGGGGAACCTTCGGTATCCTGATCCCGATCGTTGTCGGTGTGTTCCCGAACAATCCGCAGCTTCTGATCATCGGTATCGCTGCATGTATGGCAGGTGCTGTTTGCGGTGACCACTGCTCACCGATCTCGGATACGACGATCATGGCCTCGGCCGGGTCGCAATCGAACCATATCAACCATGTATCCACGCAGCTGCCCTATGCGATGACTGTCGCATTCGTCTCCTGTGTCACATACATCATTGCCGGATTTGTCAAACGGGCTGCGATCGTACTGCCGATCGGTATCGTCATTATGATCATCGTCCTTTTGATCATACGTGTAGCGGCAAAAAACAGCGGCGAAAGTGCCGTCGAAGAATAAGCTTTGAATCTGATCCCGGAGCTGACTGGCTCCGGGATCTTTTTATACGTCTGCATGTTTTTTTCGTCCCAGAAGGATCAATAGCAGCATTCCCGCTGCTGCTACCGGGATGCCATACCATCCATCCCGGTCCACATCATTCGTCTCGCCACTCCTTTCCGAAGGCATGCGCGGTGTAAAAACACCAGCCCTTTGCATCTTCGGCTCTGACATACAGGATGCGGTGCCGATACGCACATTTCCCGCCGCATCAACCGCCCTGATCACCAGGTCCTGTTCTTTATTCTGCGCGTCAAACGAAAAAGAAAGCACCCCATCTGTCGCCATAAGTTTTTTCAGAAGTGCCGTTCCGTTATAGGCTTCCAGCACCGTCCCTTTTCCCTCCTGCGACTCGCTTAATGACAGTTCTACGTTCTGCAGCTGCATATTGTCCCCCGGCAGGATCTGAATCTCCTCTCCTTCCGAAAACACGGGCGCCTTTGTGGCATCCGAGCCGTTTAAAAGAATCTGCGGCGCAGTTTTGTCAACCGCAAAGCGAATCCGGACGGATTCTATCCCGTCATCCTGACGCATAACATGGTTGGAATTGATATTCCCGGCTGCGTCAACAGACTGAACGACCACTTCATAAATGCCTTCTTTTCTGAAGTTGTGACCGGCAAATGCATAAATGTATTGGATCGAGTCGCCGTATGCTTCCTGTGTGACCTGATATTCGATCCCCTGCTGCAGCACTCTGTTTGCCCCGTCATGATACAGGGTTACTTTCTGATCTGTCAGACGGTTCTGGTTAATCTCCCGCAGATATACCCTCTTCTCCTGACCGGTAAAATAATCCCCCATCAGCTCCTGCGTGTCGCGGTCATTGTTATAATCATAAGTTGACCCAAACCGGTTCACGCTGAATTCGAGTTCTGTCCGGCTCTCATTTCCGGCCAGATCTTTTAGCTTCGCCCTTAAAGTGTAAATATCATCATTCTCTTTTTTGACCGGAATATCCTGCATTGTACAACTGGCTCCGGAAGCGTCCTGCATGATCGCGGAAAGCAAATCTTTCCGGTCTCCTTCACGCGCTCCCGAAAGTGATACCTCTGTCAGGTCCTTTGAAAAGTTTTCATCCGAAAACCGGACAACCGGGGCAATGGTCCCGTTATAGGCAGTTCCGGCTTCTACCTGTTCTACGGAAATCACAGGTGCAGTCTGATCGATCACAAACTGATCTGGCGAAGCTCCTGTAAACCGGACTTCCTTTTCAAATGCGTTTCCCAGCGCATCTGTTCCGGTGACCTCTAATGTATAAGTCCCGTCCTGATCGTATCGTACCGTTTTCTCAAAGCAGTCCCCGTTTCCGGTATCGTCATTTCCACGTTCATAGGTGCCTGCGGATATCTCACTGCTTTGTGTGTCAACCTTGATCAGACCGGCATCAATGTTCCTGTCACGGATCTGTATCGTTGCGGTTCTCGGCTCCTTAAAATACCGTTCATTCTGCACCGCATTGTTATCAAAGCTTACCATTGCCATGGGCCCTTCGGAATCTATGCCGAACTGAAAACGTGCCAGCGCTTCCTCCGTCCCGTTCTCTGCATAGTCTGTCGCATACACCAGAACCTCTATGTCATTTGTCTCAAAAATGCCCCCTTTCGGAATGGTAACGGTTCCGGTGTAGGATGTCTGCAGATTCTCCAGTGCGGAATCGTCACCATAGACGATCTCCTCCGGTACCGGAAAGTCGGGCGCATCGTTTAGACAATCTGACAATGCATCCGTCTCCTCCCCGTTCACCAGCACCTTACAGGAAACATTCTTCAGCCCGCATCCCTGTTCCTGCTCTCCGTCATCCGATACCGTTACCCGGAGTGTAACATCATCCTTGTAAATCCCTCTGCCATCTGCATTTCTGTGCGTTATCGCTTCTGTCGCAAGCACCACCGGTTCCGGCGCTTTCACCTCGGCTGCAGGGCTTTCCATGTCTAAGAACAGCGTGTTCGACCTCCCAATGCAGGATACATTTCCCGCCCGGTCCCTGACTTCGATCCCATCGATCCAGAACCGCTGCTGCCCGTTCACCGTTTCTGACATCTCCGACTCCGTCAAGAATGGCTGCCCGGCATCGCTCTTACCGGATATGGTCCCGGATATGGAAGACTGAATCTGATAATCGGTCCGACAGCCCATCTCATCTTTTGCACGGATCACGATCTTAGCCCATTCACTTTGCTGAAACGGTTCATATGACAAAACACGAACCTCCTGTCCGGATGCCTCTCCCTGATAAAAAATATGATCCTCCGGTCCGGATACGACAAACGCAAACGACGGATTCGTTCTGTCCAATACAAATGAATGGGCATCTTCGCTGACAACTTCATCTGCATCCTTCACATAAACATAAGCTGTTACTTCTCCATCGTTCGGGATCAGATCAGACATTTCTTCTGCTGTCAGGTCAAAAACATACGTGCCCGGTTCTGTTATTTCGAAATCCTCCAGGGAAAACGCCGCATCACCGATCTTTACTTCTGCCAGAACCAGCTCCGATGTGACATCGGAAATGATGACCGACAGTCCGCAATTATCCTGCCTGTAGTATGAGATCCCTTCAAAGCACTCTGCCTCCTCCATCCTCCATTCGATCGAAGGCTCTTCCTTTTCTGTTTCCGGCTCCGCCTCCGTCACCACAGACATTTCCTCCGTCTCAGATGCTGACACATTCCGAAACCCGAACATCATTCCGCCGGCCATGATCAGACATGCGATCGTTAAAAGTATTTTCCATCCTGTTCTATCCATATCCGCATACCTCCGTTTGTACTTTTCTGCTTTGCCCGGGAACCTTATTTTGTATTTGCTTTTAATTCATGTGAAAATACGCCTTCATCTCCTGCTCTGCATTCAGGACAGCATTTTCTGTTTCTTCGTATAACTTTTGCGCAGAAACCGACTGCCTGAGACCGGCATGTTCGGACAGATAAGTCCTTGCCGATGCCAGTGCCTGCTCTAATTCGTTTTTGGTGATTCCGGCATCCAGAATATTTTGAAGATTCATGGTGATCTGTGTTGCAGCTTCCCGGTAAACTGCGAGTGAAAAGAATGGACCGCCTGACTGCTCATCTGCAGTTTCAGAATCTGAAATGATCGTCATAAGCGACGTCCATAAAGAATGATAAGAGTACATCGTCTGCATGTTGGCGCCTGCCCAGTCGCGGTCCCCCGCAAACGATCCGGCATAGACATAATAATCCGTGATCGCTACCAGGCTTTGCGCGATCCTGCGCGTTTCCTCCGGCAAAAAAGCATCCTCTGTGATCTGCTTCAGATACCCGTTGGCATCGCGCTGCCCATTTGGATAAAAGATGTAATAATCCCTGCCCAGGCAGAATACAAATGTCGCATACTCTTTTGGATGATTCCGGCGAAACAGCATCAGATTGGATACCGTCTTCCCGTCGACTTGCTGCACGGCATTTAACGCCTCATCCATCAGGCCTTTTTCTTCCTGCGAGATCTCTCCGTCTTTTGTCATAGCAGAGAGCATTTTCTCATAGGCCATTCCGGCCTCCGGCCGAAGCTGTATCGCCCGCTTATAGTAATCCGCCGCTTCTGAAAAATCATCTGCACTTTCCGCATTACTGATCTGCAACAGATATTCATTGCGGACGGATCTTGCACCATAGGCGGTCAGACCTGC
>OCTX014526477.1_pt1 | contig 10523 bp, 9 predicted proteins | sample 1539691 | NCBI WGS metagenome assembly OCTX01 (sample SAMN02144231, study PRJEB22623) | gut metagenome | biome: sheep rumen | host: Ovis aries | place: New Zealand | reverse complement strand
CAACATAAAGCGTTGGCGAAAGCCTTTAAAGGCAGTCAGGACGATAAAGAACGCCTTTGCGCCCATCGTGAAAGCAATGCGATGGGTGGCAGGGTATCTGGGTTGGATTAAGTATCTCAACCCCAAGCACTACTTGAAGATTCTCGACTGGTATATCATCAAGAAGTTCATTGGTACCTATTTCTATGCCATTGCCCTCATCATCTCCATCTCTATTGTCTTTGACGTTAATGAGAACCTTGCGAAGTTTACGCAGTATCATGCCCCTCTGAAGGCTATTGTGTTCGATTACTACATGAACTTCGTGCCCTACTTTGCCAACCTTTTCTCTCCGTTGTTCGTTTTCATTGCCGTTATATTCTTCACATCTAAACTTGCAGGCAACAGTGAGATTATCTCCATGCTGGCCGCAGGCGTTAGCAAGAGACGACTGATGAGGCCGTACATGATTTCGGCTGCCCTCATCTCTGCTCTCACGTTCTATCTTGGCTCGTATGTCATACCGAAGGGAACGGTGGTAAGGCAGAACTTCGAGACATTATATAAGAACAAGAAGAAGAACACCGCTGCCGAGAACGTGCAATTGCAAGTGGGCAAAGGTGTCATAGCATACATTCAGTTCTATGACAACAACCGCAAGAGAGGCTACGGTTTCTGCCTGGACAAGTTCGAGAACAAGAAAGTGGTGAGCCACATGACCGCCACAGAGATACAATATGACACTATTGCTGAGTCAAAATACCACTGGAAAGCGACCAACTGGCGCATCCGTGACATGCGTGGTATGAGGGAGAAAATCACCAACGGTGCAACGTTAGACACCCTTGTGATGATGGAACCCACCGACTTGGTGTTCTCTAAAGGTCAGCAAGAGACGTTCACAAGTCCCCAGTTGCGCGACTACATAAGCAAGCAGATAGACCGAGGCTCGGGCAACGTGGTGCAATATGAGGTTGAGTACCACAAGCGCATAGCATCGTCGTTCGCCTCGTTCATTCTCACCACTATCGGCCTCTCGTTGTCTTCGCGCAAGCGTAAGGGAGGAATGGGTTTGTATCTGGGCATCGGACTTGCGCTGAGTTTCGGATATATAATGCTTCAAACGGTGTCGGCGACGTTCGCCATTCAGGCCAATACGCCTGCTATGCTTGCCGCATGGATACCGAACATAATATTTGCGGTGGTGGCATGGTTCTGCTATCGCAAGGCACCTAATTAACTTTGAACTTTGAACATTGAACTTTGAACTTTGATCATTGAACTTTAAGTTATGGAATTCTACGACTTAGACCTGAACGACAATACACTTGACGCACTCGACGACATGCATTTCTACACCTGCACGCCCGTTCAGGAGAAGTGCATACCCGAGATACTCGACGGGCACGATGTGCTGGGAGTGGCACAAACGGGAACAGGCAAGACGGCAGCCTATCTTCTCCCTATTCTGAGCATGCTTGACGACGGTGGCTTTCCCCACGATGCAATAAACTGCGTGGTGATGAGCCCCACCCGCGAACTTGCCCAGCAGATAGACCAGGCGATGCAGGGGTTCTCATACTATATGCCCGATGTGAGCAGCGTGGCTGTGTATGGAGGCAATGACGGCAACCGCTACGACCAGGAACAGAAAGGAATGAGGATGGGAGCAGACGTTATCATTGCAACGCCAGGCCGCCTGAAGAGTCACATAACGATGGGAAACATCGACCTCAGCCGCGTCTCTTTCTTCGTGCTCGATGAGGCAGACCGCATGCTTGACATGGGTTTCAGCGATGACATCATCTCCATAGCCAAACTGCTGCCCGAGGATTGTCAGACCATAATGTTCTCTGCCACCATGCCTCCTAAAATAGAGGAGTTGGCAAGGACATTGCTGAAGAACCCTGTAACGGTGAAACTCGCCGTCAGCAAGCCCGCAGACAAGATTCAACAGTCGGCATACGTGTGCCACGAGACTCAAAAGATGGCGATACTGAAGCATCTGTTCAAGGGCGAGCGCCTTTCGAGAGTGATCATATTCTCGAGTTCTAAGTTGAAAGTCAAGGACATTACGCGCGACATGAAACGCATGGGTGTCAACTGCGACGAGATGCATTCCGACCTCTCTCAGCAGCAGAGGGACGACGTGATGTACCGTTTCAAGTCGAACCAGATAGATGTTCTTGTTGCCACCGATATCGTGGCGCGTGGCATTGACATCGACGACATAGCGACGGTAATCAACTACGACGTTCCGCACGATGCCGAGGACTATGTTCACCGCATTGGGCGCACGGCTCGTGCCGATCGCGACGGCGTTGCCATAACACTCGTCAGGGGATGGGAGATAGTTGACTTCATGGAGATAGAGCGTTTCCTTGGCTATGAGGTAACAAAGAATCCTCTGCCCGAGGGCATCGGTGAAGGTCCCGAATATGTGCCTATGATAAAGAAAGGAAGGCGCGGCGGGAAACCTAACCACAAACACCAGAGAGGTGCAAAGGGCAAAGGAGGCAATCCCAGAAAAGGTAGATACGGGGGCGGCAAAAAAGGTAAAAATGAAAGAAATGCGCCCAAAGGCAGTTCAAAATGACAATTATCAAGAGAAAAACGTGATAATTTGAAACATTTTTAGTAACTTTGCGGCTCCATTAGTAACAAGAAAAGAAAATGAAACCTACAGCAATTCTTTTATTGCACTGTTTAGACAAGCCCGGTATCATATCGGAGATGACTCGCTTCATCACCGACAATAAGGGCAACATCGTTTATCTGGACCAGTATGTGGACCGTGTTGACGGGATGTTCTTCATGCGCATTGAATGGGAACTGGACAACTTCCTGATTCCAAGAGACAAGATAAAGGAATACATCTCAACGCTTTACGCGCAAAGATACAAGATGACGTTCAACCTCTACTTCAACGACGTGAAGCCGCGAATGGCTATCTTCGTTAGCAAGATGAGCCACTGCCTGTATGACTTGCTGGCTCGTTACAAGGCTGGCGAGTGGGAAGTGGAGATACCGTGCATTGTGAGCAATCACGAGGACTTGCGCTATGTGGCAGAGCAGTTCGACATTCCGTTCCACGTATGGAGCATAAAGAAAGACCACTCGAACAAGGCAGAGGTGGAGAAGGCAGAGATGGAACTGCTGCAGAAGGAGCAGGTGACGTTCATCGTGCTTGCGCGCTACATGCAGATAATAAGCGACGAGATGATAAAGGAGTATCCTCATCACATCATAAACATACACCACTCGTTCCTTCCCGCATTCATCGGGGCAAAGCCTTACCATCAGGCATACGAGCGAGGCGTGAAGATTATCGGCGCTACGAGTCACTATGTGACCGCCGACCTCGACGCTGGACCAATCATAGAGCAGGATGTGGTGCGTATAACACATAAGGACACGCCCGACTCTCTGGTGCTGAAAGGACGCGACCTTGAGAAGATTGTGCTGAGCCGTGCCGTGACGAAGCATATACAAAGGAAGATACTGACGTATAAGAACAAGACGATTATATTTAGTTGACAAGTTGACGAGTTGACGAGTTGACAAGTTATGTAGGAGTTTAGTTATATGGAAGTTGCTATTGTAAAGTATAACGCGGGCAATGTCTATTCGGTGGTGAACGCACTGAAACGACTGGGATGTTCACTAGTGCTGACAGACGATGCCGAAACGATAAAGAAAGCCGACAGGGTGATATTCCCCGGTCAGGGAGAGGCACGTGGCGCGATGGAGTATCTGCGTGAGAGAAACCTCGACCAGTTGATTAGGGACCTTCGCCAGCCTGTGCTTGGCATCTGCATCGGACAGCAGTTGCTCTGCCGGCATAGCGAGGAGGGCGACACAGACTGCATCGGAGTGTTCGATATTGATGTGCGCCGCTTCTGCCCCACAAGGCATGAAGACAAGGTTCCCGCTATGGGATGGAATGCTCTCTCTGACGTTTGCAGCCCTTTATATAAAGGAATAAGCGACGGCGAGTACGTCTATTTCGTGCATAGTTTCTACGTTCCCGTGTGCGACTGGACGATAGCAAAGGCGCACTATACCCTTCCCTACTCTGCCTCTCTGCACAAGGACAACTTCTACACATGCCAGTTCCACCCCGAGAAAAGCGGTGCTGTTGGCGAAAAGATATTGAGCAATTTCCTGAGTATATAAGAGTTAGGAGTTCTTTTAGTCGGCTGTAGCCTTTGTAAAAGCGGCAGAGCCGAGCGAGAAATTAGGAGTTAGGAGTTAAGGAGTATCACCTGAGGTTGTCAGGAAGCACAAGTGAGGAGGTCAGATATATATAAGTGAGGTGCTCAAAAGGCACAAGTGAGAATGCCAAAGGACATCATTCGGAGTGCAAGAGCACACCTATTATTATTTAAAAGTAAAATAGCAAAAGGGTAAAAAAGACAGAGATGATAGAACTTATACCCGCAATAGATATAATCAACGGCAAGTGCGTAAGGCTCTGCAAGGGCGACTACGAACAGAAGACGGTTTATGGCGACTCGCCCGCGCGCATTGCACAGGACTTTGAGAGGCTTGGTTTCAAGCGTCTGCATGTAGTGGATCTTGACGGCGCCAAATCGAAGCACGTTGTGAACATCGACGTCTTGCGCGAGATAACAAGCACGACAAGTCTCTCGGTAGATTTCGGCGGCGGCATAAAGACTGACGACGACATCGAGAAGGCATTCGAGGCAGGAGCGCAGATGGTGACGGTGGGCTCTATAGCGGTGACCTCGCCCACTCTTTTCTACCAATGGCTGGAGAAGTACGGGGCAGAGAGGATAATCCTCGGTGCCGATGTCAGGAATGGCATGATAAGCATCAACGGATGGAAAGAGGACTCGAGTGAGGCGCTGCTTCCGTTCCTTAAGAAATACATCGACAAGGGAGTGAAGAACGTCCTCTGCACAGAAATATCCAAAGACGGCATGCTTGAGGGTCCTGCCGTTGAACTGTATAAAGACGTGATGCGGGAGTATCCCGGGTTGCATCTCATCGCGAGCGGCGGCGTCTCATGCATTGAGGACATACGCAGACTTGAGAGCGAGGGAATACCTGCCGTAGTTTTCGGCAAGGCAATATATGAAGGGCGGATTGACTTGAGAATGTTGAAGCCCACCCCCGACCCCTCCCAAAGGGAGAGGGGGAATGTAGAATGTTGAGTTAGGAGTTATGGAGAAGGGTTTAGCAAAGAGAATAGTTCCCTGTCTTGACGTAAAGGACGGACAGACGGTGAAGGGAACCAACTTCGTGAACCTGCGTCGTGCTGGCGACCCAGTGGAACTGGGCATGGAATACAGCAAAGCAGGTGCCGACGAACTGGTGTTTCTCGACATCACGGCAAGTCACGAAGGACGGAAGACATTCACCGAGATGGTCACCCGTGTGGCTGAGAACATCAACATACCATTCACGGTGGGAGGCGGCATCAACTCTATAGAAGACGTTGAGAGACTGCTCTATGCAGGAGCAGACAAGGTGAGTGTTAACTCGGCAGCGCTGAGACGGCCTGAACTCATTGACGAAATAGCACGCCGCTTCGGTTCGCAGGTGTGTGTATGCGCCATAGATGCCCGTTTGGAAAACGGAGAATGGACATGCTATCTCAACGGAGGACGCATCCCTACTGAGAAAACGTTGTTCGCATGGGCTAAAGAAGCGGAAGAACGAGGCGCTGGAGAGATTCTCTTCACAAGCATGAACCACGACGGAGTGAAGACAGGATATGCCAACGAGGCACTCGCCCGACTGGCAGACACCCTCGGAATACCCGTCATAGCAAGCGGCGGAGCAGGCACGATGGAACATTTCCGCGATGCTTTCACTATAGGTAAAGCCGACGCTGCACTTGCCGCCAGCGTGTTCCACTTCGGCGAGATAAAGATTCCCGAGTTGAAGGACTATCTCATAGGCGAGGGAATAAACGTGAGAAGGTAACATTGAACTTTGAACTTTGAACATTGAACTTTGAACATTAAACTTTGAACATTGCGCTCGGCTTCGCCGCTTTCACAAAAGGCGTCAGCCGACTGAAAGAACATTGAACATTGATCATGGAAGTAGATTTCAAGAAAATGGGCGGTCTCGTGCCTGCCATAGTGCAGGATGCTGACACCAAGACGGTGCTCATGCTCGGATACATGAACGAGGAGGCCCTGCAAAAAACAATAGAAACAAAGAAGGTTACATTCTGGAGCCGTTCGCGCAACACGCTCTGGACAAAGGGAGAGACCAGCGGTAACTTCCTCAATCTTGTCGATATCAAAATAGACTGCGACCAAGACACGCTGCTGGTGAAGGCTATTCCCGACGGTCCCACATGTCACAAGGGCACCGACACCTGCTGGGCAGAGACCAACGAGAAGAACCCTCTGCTCTTCTTCTCTTTCCTGCAGGACTTCATCGAGAAGCGAAAGGAGGAGATGCCCGAAGGCTCTTACACCACAAAACTGTTCAACAGCGGAGTGAACAAGATGGCTCAGAAGGTGGGAGAAGAGGCTCTTGAGACGGTAATAGAAGCCTGCAACGGAACCAACGACAAACTGGTTTACGAGGGTGCAGACATGCTTTATCATCTGCTTGTGCTGCTCACAGAGAAAGGGTTGCGCATAGAAGACCTGGCAAAGGAACTGATGAAACGCCACGACCCCGACTGGGACAAGACCCGACGCACGCTAAAGGCTGAGGGAAAAATGGAATAACATGGTTATGGGTTATAGGTTAATTAGATAAAACATGATAAGATGCTGATAGACTACAAGAAGGTAAACATTTACCAAGATGACGTTTGCGTGCTCAACGACGTTGACTTCAATGTCGATGAAGGCGAGTTCGTGTATATTATCGGCAAGGTGGGCTCGGGAAAGAGTTCTCTGTTGAAGACTCTCTACTGCGAACTCGACATCGACAGTGCCGAGAAGGCAGAGGTGTTGGGCAGGGACATCATGACGATAAGGCGCAGAGAGATTCCCGAACTGCGCAAGGAGATGGGAATAGTGTTCCAGGATTTCCAGTTGCTTCACGACCGAACGGTGGAGAAGAACCTCGATTTCGTTCTGAAAGCGACGGGATGGAAGAAGAGCGAACGCGCCCAGCGCATTGAGGAGGTGCTCGAGACTGTCGGTCTTGCCGACAAGGCTGGCAAGATGCCACACGAACTGTCGGGAGGCGAACAGCAACGAATAGCAATAGCACGCGCGCTGCTCAACAGCCCCAAGATAATAGTAGCCGACGAGCCGACGGGCAATCTCGACCCAGAGACGGCAAGCAACATCATCTCCCTGTTGCGCCAGATTAGCCTCACGGGAACAGCGGTGGTGATGTCAACACACAACATCCCGATGCTCGACAAGTATCCGGGCATTGTTTACAGATGCCAAGAGACATCAATAAGCGACATAACAAACACATACAACAGCCTCGACCTGACGGCTGAAAAAGAAGAATCATAAACAAAAAACATACAGAAGATGAAAGTAATGAAGTTCGGTGGCACCTCTGTTGGCACGCCAGAGCGCATGCAGAGCGTATCATCATTAATAACAAACGGCGGGGAGCCTGTCTTCGTGGTGCTCTCGGCAATGTCTGGCACAACCAACTCTCTCGTAGAGATTTCAAACTACCTCTACAAGAAAAACCCTGACGGAGCCAACGAGGTGATTAACAGTCTTGAAGGCGTTTACATGCAGCATGTGGAGAAACTTTACTCCACCGAGGAGTACAAGAACATCACACGCGAGTTCCTGCATGAGGAGTTCAACTATCTGCGCTCGTTCACGAAGGAACTGTTCACAAGTTTCGAAGAAAAGAGCATCGTTGCTCAAGGCGAGATAATGAGCACCAACATGGTGGTGAACTACATGAAGGAGCAAGGCATCGACGCCGTGCTGCTTAACGCACTCGACTTCATGAGAACAGATAAGAACTCTGAGCCCGACCCAACATATATCCACGACAAACTGGGTGCTATCATGGAGAAGGTGGCAGGACATCAGGTATATATCACACAAGGTTTCATCTGCCGCAACGCATACGGCGAGATAGACAACTTGCAGCGCGGAGGCAGCGACTACACAGCATCGCTCATCGGTGCCGCCATCAATGCCGAAGAGATACAGATATGGACAGACATCGACGGAATGCACAACAACGACCCACGCATCGTTGACAAGACTGAGGCCGTAAGACAACTGCACTTCGAGGAGGCTGCCGAGTTGGCATACTTCGGTGCTAAGATTCTGCACCCGACATGCGTTCAGCCAGCCAAGTACGCAGGCATACCTGTGCGACTGAAGAACACCATGTCGCCCGACGCTCCAGGCACCATCATCGACAATGTCACCGTAAGGGGCAAGATAAAGGCAGTGGCTGCCAAGGACAACATCACAGCCATCAAGATAAAGAGTTCCAGAATGCTTCTCGCCACAGGTTTCCTGCGCAAGGTGTTCGAGATATTCGAGAGTTACCAGACTGCTATAGACATGGTGGCAACAAGCGAGGTCGGCGTTTCAATGAGTATCGACAACGACGCTCATCTCAACGAGATTGTTGACGAACTGAAGAAGTACGGCACCGTCACCGTTGACACCGACATGTGCATCATCTGCGTTGTTGGCGACCTTGACTGGAGCAACGTGGGCTTCGAGACTATAGCGACAGACGCCATGAAGAACATCCCTGTGAGAATGATTTCATACGGCGGCTCTAACTACAACATCTCGTTCCTCATCAGAGAGGCAGACAAGAAGAGGGCTCTGCAGAGTCTTTCTGATACATTATTTAATAAATAGAAACATGAAAGGTATATTCCCAGTTGACAGATTCAACTCCGTCACCACCCCATTCTACTACTACGACACCGAGTTGCTGCGTAACACTCTCGACGAGATAAAACGCGTGACAAGCAAGCACGAGGGATTCTGCGTACACTACGCCATTAAGGCTAACGCCAACCCTAAGGTACTGGGCATCATCTGCCAGTCTGGTCTCGGCGTTGACTGTGTGAGTGGATGGGAGATACAGGCTGCCATGAATGCCGGCTTTCCTGCAAAGAAGATAGTATATGCCGGAGTAGGAAAGAGCGACTGGGAAATACAACTGGGCATAGACAAGGGCATCTTCTGCTTCAATGTGGAGAGCACTGCCGAACTCGAGGTGATTAACGACATTGCCGAGAGAAGCAACAAGGTGGCAAGAGTGGCATTCCGCATCAATCCTGATGTGGGTGCCCACACTCATGCCAACATCACCACTGGTCTTGCCGAGAACAAGTTCGGCATCGCGATGGCCGATATGGAGAACGTAATACAGAAGGCGGCACAGATGGAGAACGTCACCTTCGTGGGACTTCACTTCCATATAGGCTCGCAGATACTCGACATGGGCGACTTCCGCGCATTATGCAACCGCATCAACGACCTGCAAGACCAACTGGAGAGGCATCACATTCGCGTAGAGCACATCAATGTTGGCGGTGGTCTGGGCATCGACTACAACCATCCCAACAGGGTTCCGATGGCCGACTTCGAGAGTTATTTCAAGACGTATGCACGTCATCTGAAACTTCGCAACTGGCAAACACTACACTTCGAACTGGGACGAGCCATCGTCGCTCCATGCGGCACGCTCATCACCAAGTGTCTCTACGTCAAAGAGGGTACGGCCAAGAAGTTCGCCATAGTGGATGCAGGCATGACAGACCTCATCCGCCCTGCTCTCTATCAGGCTTACCACAAGATAGAGAACATATCCAGCGATGAGCCAAACGAGACGTACGATGTGGTAGGACCTATCTGCGAGTCGAGCGATGTGTTTGGAAAGGCCATCGACCTTAACACCTGCCACCGCGGCGACTACATCGCCATACGTTCGGCTGGTGCCTACGGAGAGATAATGGCATCATGCTACAACTGCCGACCGATGCCCAAGGGATATCTATCCGACGAATTCTAACATTCTGAAATGACTAATATTATTATCATATCACTGTTGGCTCTCATAGCCATTGTCTCTCCCCTGCTAAGCGTTTACATGCGCCGGCAGAGGTTCAACACGCCCGATAAAGAGCATGAGAAGAAGCCTGTGTCTGTTATCCTGTGCGTTCAAGACAATGCGCAGGACATAGAAAACAACATGAGCGCTTTTCTTGAGCAGGAATACGAGCCCGGCTACGAGGTGATTGTGGTGTGTGCAAAGAGCGAAGACGACACCGAAGACGTGCTTAAGAGATTCGCAGGCAACCCCAGACTATACACCACATTCATACCTGACTCCTCGAGGTATATCAGCAGGCGCAAACTCGCGATGACTCTCGGAGTGAAGGCTGCGCACAATCCTTGGATTCTTTTCACCGACATCACATGCCGCCCCACATCAACCATGTGGATAAAGACGATGACCGAACGCATGAGTGAGGGCAAGAATATCGTCATCGGACCTGTCATCTACGATGAAGAGAGTCCGCTTTTTTATCGTTTCCAGCGACTTCACGACGACATCAGCCTTGCACACGAGGCAGCATTCTCCACGGC
>OCTX011036340.1_pt1 | contig 10524 bp, 7 predicted proteins | sample 1539691 | NCBI WGS metagenome assembly OCTX01 (sample SAMN02144231, study PRJEB22623) | gut metagenome | biome: sheep rumen | host: Ovis aries | place: New Zealand | reverse complement strand
CAAGCGTAAAGTGTTTCTCCACAAGCTGTGCACCCAGATTATACGCGCACTTTATGACATCGCAGTCCTCCGTCGGTTTTGTATGGTCACTGTATCCGATATAAACATCCGGAAACCTCTTTTTCAGAGTCGCTATTTTCAAAAGATTGGCATCTTCAAGCGGGGTCGGATACTCGAGAACGCAATGCAGAAGCGTAACCGGTGCATCCGTGTTGCGCCGTATGGCATCAAGGGCACGAACTATCTCGTCCTCATTCGAAGCTCCTACCGACAGCAGTATCGGTTTATTCTTCCTGGCCTGATATTCAATAAACGGAATATTCGACAGATCCGATGAAGATATCTTATATACATTCATCAGTTCATCAAGATAATCCGCCGATTCAAAATCAAATGCCGTAGACAGAAATTCGATCCCGATCTCGTCCGAATACTCTTTAAGCTCCCTGTACTGCTCGTAACCGAAGCTGTCAAACTTGCAGAACAGTTCATACTGGGATCTTGTAGGCTCCTCGGTAATATCCCAGTAGTACGGTGATGCCTTTGCCGCAAGTGTTCCGGCTTTGTACGTCTGAAACTTCACTGCGGTAATGCCTGCATCCGCCGCCTCCTTTATCATGAGTTTTGCGGCATCCATATTAGAGATGCCACGGGAGCTTGCAATGTCGTAGTAGTTGACTCCGATCTCCGCAATAAGGACAAATTTGCCCTCGGAGAGGTTTTTCATTATTGTGCTTTCCATGTCATTTTCCCCAATTCTTGTTTTCACACAGGCATGTCCGAGATAAAATATCCATCTTCAAGGGCCGCAAGGTATCTCTCATATCCCTTCTCATAGAAAACCATGAGCTCGTTAAGCATATCATCGAATTCCTGCGTGCGCTCCTTCTTGCCGGCAAATATCGCATCGGCATCATCCATAAGTTCAAATATCTTAACTTCCGATCCGGCGCGCTTTACGGCTTCTACATAGCAGGCCGCCGAGTGAAGTGAATCAACGGGGCCGAAGGCGCAGATTGCGTCATGAAGTTCGTCAAATGATTTTATCCGGGTAATACCGTCGATAAGGGCAAAAGGTACATTTCCGAATATGATCGAACGCTTTCCGAGAAGTGCAGCCTCATAAGCCGCTGTTCCGGTTATGGTCACAACTCCCTTTGAATTAACAATCCATGGTTTGGGGTCTTTGTAGTAATTGATCTGCACCAGCCGGACATTGTGGATCTCTTTAACTTTTCTGTAGAATTCGAATCCTCTTTCCCCGAGCATCGCCTGATGTTCCTTGACGTACAGCTTCCACCCGATGGGGAGGGCTTTTGAAACCTGCTCGATGAGGTTGAGCTCGTCAACGTAGTATGAAGCCTTAACAAACACGGAAGATTCGGGGATCAGATGAAGGGGCATATAGACATAGTCCTCCCCTTCCACCGGGTCTTCAAAATATTTGTTCTTACCGTACAGATACCTTTTCTTAAGCTCCTCTTCCAGATAGTACCGGATGTAGGGCATTGACGGTGCATAAAGCATCGGGCTCTTTTTCTTGAGGGAGAGGTTGCGCTTCCTTATATCCATATCGTAGAAATACTCAAGTTTCCCATGCATCACTCTGGCGATCCATATAAGGGAATCCCTCTCATACTTGGATGTTACAGATCCCGCAAACTCTTTGTTCATAATAGAGTTTTCCCTGCGGTAGTTCTCAACATACTCTATACTGCTTCGTATTTCGCCGTCCGGAAGCTTTTTTATCTCATTAAACAGGTTTTCAAAATACGGATCGATCCCGAATGCATTTTGAAAACTGGGGTATTTGTAATAGCCCAGTTTGGAATACTCGATGGTCATGCACGGGATTTTCTTCTTATAGCATACTTCGCAAAGTATGGTTCTTTGAAGTTCGGCATTGTCCGTATCAAAAATCACATCCGGTTTAAACTCTTCTATAAGTCCTATGATCTTTTTGTAATTAAGTTCCAGCCAGTAAAGGTTTTCCGCATAGCTTGTGACTTTCCAGTACATTCGCCAGTGGTAATGCCTGGTGTTCATCTGAGAACTCATAAGCTGCATATTGAGATTCTTGTAATGACTGTACTCTCTGTCGATCATCTCAAGATACTCAAGATCATACGGCTTGTCACTTTCATTCATACCCTTTATAAACTGCTCGCATATATCCCTGACATCGTACAATTTTATGTCAGGCTCAAGCTTCTTGAACTCATAATAAGTATGTTCGTTGTAATATGTCTTGCTGTAACTGCACTCGCTTGACATTATGAAAAAAGCCGCAACTTCATTATCCTCTTTAAGCTTTTGCGCCAGAAACCACAGAGGCTTTGAGTAAGTCTCGCGGCATATCATAAGTATTCTTTTGTTCTTAAACATTGATTCCTTAACCATCAGGGAAACCTCACAAATCCGGCCGCAGTTCTCCTCTGCCGCCACTTTGTATAGTGCTTAAGCACAGGGCGCAGGTAAAGCGCCATAAATGCTTTAATTCTAAGCCCTCTTCCGATCACAATGTCATCACGGCTGACTGCATCTCTCACATAGGACGCGTACTCTTTGATGTCATCACGGTTCGGACTGTCGCAGACAAGCTCATTTTGTATCGCAGTGATATACTCATACACCATGAATTGTGAGCATTTTCCGGCCAGTTCCGGAAATGCTCCGCAAACAAACTCCTCCATGAGAGCATTCGCCTGAATATTCTTTCTGACCATTCCGCTTCTCTTTGAATTACTGCCGCTTCTCTCTCTGAAGTGATACTTGGGAGCCGGATCGTAAACAATTCTGTTCGCCCTCGCCAGAAGCCTGTCAACCACTATACGGTCTTCAACGGTTACATCCGTCCGAAAATCGATACCCGTAAACAGTTTTGCTTTGAAGAGCTTATCCCAGCAATGAAGGAAAAATCCCTCATGACCAAGGGTTACCGCAAGCGCCTCCTTGGCAGTAAGCACGGAAGGTTTCTTTGCCTCATCCTTAAGTGTTGTATTTTCGTACTCGTAAAATCTTCCGCAGATTGCAATATCGGCGTTGTATTTCTCAATATTTCCGACCATTGACTCAAACATATCCGGTTCGATATAGTCATCCGAATCAACAAACCCTATATATTCCCCGGAAGCTGCCGCAAGGCCTCTGTTCCTTGCATCCGCAATGCCTTTTGCCTCTCCCGTTATAAGCTTTATACGGGTATCAAAAGCCGCGTACTTACGGCATATTTCCTCGGATCTGTCCGGCCCGTGATCGGCAACTACAATCAGTTCAATATCCTTGTATGTCTGGGCCAGAACACTCTTTATGCTCTCTTCGACGTAGCGTTCCACGTCATAAACTATCATAATTATACTTATCATTGTACAACCCTTTTTATTGCCTCAAGGTACGCATATCCTCTTGCTTCATCCGGCTCCACATACGCACCTTCTCCCCACTCATTCCAGGCATTCACGTATACAAAATCAACCGCGTGGTCTTTAACCTTCTCTTTGAGAACCCTGAGTGTCTTCTCGAAGAGTTCCGGACTTGTTCCCATATAAACAAGCCCCTTATAATCTCTTCTCGGTGTATTGTCCCAGTCGGGTATCAGTCCCGGGAATTCATTGTCTAAATATGTGCGTCTCATAATGGATCTCATTATGCTGTTTGCATTGACCCTTCTCTCAAGTGTATTTCTGACCATGCCGGAAAACGCCCTGTTTCTAAGGCTTCTGAGGAATGTCCCCATATTATAGAGTGCCTTTTGGCAAAAACCGAAATCATTTTTGAGAGTATACCCGGGTTCAAAAAAATAGTACCCGTCAATAAGGTCATCCCTGTCATCCGATCCCGCAGCCGTCTTTCCGGACACAATGTATAATCCGTCAAAACCCTCTTCTTTTGCCCATTCGTTAAAAGCCCCGGTCATTTCACGAAAGCAGGGTATATCAAAGGTTTTATATACCTGCCAGACCGGCCTGTTTCCCACCTTGATATATCTGTCATCATGAAAATAGGGCAGAATATGGTGGAAATACTCTCTCCAGTCATCCCTGTCCCCGTATTCCTGTTCAATAAGAATCTGATCCGACAGGTCATACCATGTTCTTGTCCATGTTTCATTTGCCCAGCAAATATTATATTTAATATCTATCTCGGGATGCTCAAGAAGTGTTTGAAGAGGCTTCTCCATCAGGGTTTTTCCGCTAAAATAGTACTGGTAAATACTAAATCCGTACACACCGTAATTTTTCGCAAGCTCTGCCTGACGGGTAAGAGTTGCCACCCCATCCTTATCAAGATCATAGTAATTGCCGCCCAAAGGAACCTTGGGCTGAACGTGGCCTCTATAAAGGGGGTGCGCACGCTTTACCGCAACCCACTCCGTATAATCCTTGCCCCACCATTCATCATTCTCGGGAAAGGAATGGTATTGAGGCAGATACATGCACATTACTTTCATTAAAAATCCCTTTTGGGTACTATTTCATCCAGACAGTTTTATTCACAATATGGGTATAGCTCTGGATCAGTTTTACAACCTTGACCGACACATTATCATCGGCATAGTCTTCTGCTTCCACGGTTTTTTCACCATTCTCGTACATTGCCGTTGCAAGTTCGACAGCCTGGCATACATCACGGCTTTTAATTCCTCCGATCACTATCGTGCCCTTATCAAGAACCTCCGGCCGTTCTGTCGAAGTACGTATGAGCACTGCCGGGAACCCCAGCATAGCCGACTCTTCGGAAAGAGTTCCCGAATCGGATAATACGCAATAGGCGTTTTTCTGAAGCTTATTATAGTCGCTGAATCCGAAAGGCTTCATGTTGGAAACAAGCGGATCAAACTTAAAATTACGTTTCTCAATAAACTTGGCGCTTCTCGGGTGTGTAGAATAGATCACGGGCATTTTATACTTCCCGGCGATCACATTGACCGAATTCATAAGTTCCATAAAATTCTCTTCAATGTCTATATTCTCTTCCCTGTGTGCCGAAAGCAGGATATATCTGCCCTTGGTAAGATTCAGTCTCTCAAGTACATCGCTGGCCTCAATCTTATCCATATGATCTCTTAATACTTCCTTCATCGGAGATCCGGTAACGAATACGGTCTTTCCGTCAATTCCTTCCGACAAAAGGTATCTGCGGGAATGCTCCGTATATGGCATGTTGATATCCGAGATATGATCGACTATCTTACGGTTGATCATCTCCGATACATTCCAGTCCCAGCACCGGTTCCCCGCCTCCATATGAAAGATGGGTATCTTCAGCCTCTTGGCACTTATTGCCGAGAGAGCTGAATTAGTATCCCCGAGAACCAGAAGAGCATCCGGTCTTTCTTTTTCCAGAAGCGTATATGATTTTGCGATTATATTACCCATCGTCTCGCCAAGATTAGCCCCTACCGACTCAAGGTAGTGATCCGGGCTTCGCAGTTCAAGATCCTCGAAGAATATTTCATTAAGCGTATAATCATAGTTCTGTCCGGTATGAACAAGGATATGATCAAAGTATTTGTCACAGCACTTGATCACGGAGGATAACCTGATGATCTCCGGACGTGTTCCGACAATAGTGCAAACCTTTAACTTATCTGACATTGCTACACCTCTTCGTGATATGTATCGCCTTTTTCGGGGTCAAATATCTCATTTACCCACATAACGGTAACCATATCTTCATCCCCGACATTTTCTATATTATGGGTATATCCGCAGGGAATATCCACAACCTCAAGTTTATCCCCCGATACGTGATATTCCGTTATCTTTTCATCTCCGACCTTTCTCAGTCGGATGACACCCTTTCCTTTTACAACAAGGAATTTCTCATTCTTCGTGTTGTGCCAGTGGTTTCCCTTTATTATCCCGGGATGTGATATATTGACCGACACCTGTCCCCGTTCGGGAGTCTTGAGAAACTCTGTAAACGAGCCTCTGTTATCCACATGCATATCAAGGGGATAGGAAAAATCATCCTCCGGAAGATAGCTCAAATAAGTGCTGTACAGTTTTTTCTCAAATCCATCGGAAAGGTTGGGAAGCAACAGATTTTCACGGCTCTTTGAAAACGAATACAAAAGCTTTGGGATATCGCCGAGCCTGACATCATATACGCAGGGAACATATCCGTATCCGTTCTTTACATGCTCCTTATCTTCAAGGCACAAAACAAGCTCATCGACAACATCATCGATATACACAAGATGAAGAAGGTTTTCCGGATCGCTTACGGTAATTGGAAGTGATCTGGCTATATTGTGGCAGAAAGTCGCAACAGCGGAGTTGTAGTTCGGCCGGCACCACTTTCCGAAAACATTGGGAAAACGGTATATGACCGCAGATATGTCCCTTGAGGCAGCAAAGCTTCGCACAGCATCCTCGCCGGCTTTTTTGCTGACCCCGTACGGATTCGAAAGTTCTGCCTGAATAGAAGAAGAGACCACTATCTTGGGTCTTGCGTGCAACCCATCAAGAGTATCAAGAAGGGTCTTCGTAAATCCAAAATTCCCTTCCATATACTCATCCTGATCCTTCGGTCTGTTGATACCGGCAAGGTGAAATACCAAATCGCATCCATCCAGCATTTCTTCAAGGCTTTTGGGATCACAGTCAACATCATAGGGATGAACACTTGCTCCTTCAATCAGCGCAAGGCGGTGCATAAGGTTTTTTCCGATGAATCCGTTTGCTCCCGTAACGACTATCTTCACTACTTCGACTCCCACTCCCTTATCTCGTCTCTTATGTACTTAAGCGACAACAGTTTTTCCTTAACCTGCTCTACATTCAAAATTGTTGTATTGTTTGAATTAAACTCCGTAAGCTTTGCCCTCTCAACACTGCCTTCTTTAAAGTATTTGTCGTAATTAAGATCCCTTTGATCCGCAGGAACCCTGTAGAAATTGCCAAGGTCAAAGGCCCGTGAACACTCTTCATTGGTAAGGAGCGTTTCATACATCTTCTCTCCGTGTCTTATTCCTATGACTTTTATCTCATTATCGGCATGGAACAGCTCCTTAACCGCCGTGGCAAGGGTCTCTATTGTGCATGCGGGGGCTTTTTGTACCATGATATCTCCCGCCTCTGCATTTCCGAATGCAAATATAACAAGCTCAACTGCTTCTTCAAGGCTCATTATGAATCTTGTCATCGTCGGTTCGGTAACAGTAAGCGGAAGGCCCTGTTTGATCTGGTCGATAAAAAGAGGTATTACCGATCCTCTCGAACACATAACATTTCCGTATCTTGTTCCGCAGATCAGTGTTTTGGAACTGTCCACTGTCCTGGACTTGGCAACAAATACCTTTTCCATCATTGCCTTGCTTGTTCCCATGGCATTTACGGGATACGCGGCTTTGTCGGTTGACAGGCATATGACTTTTGATACTCCTGCCTCTATAGCGCAGGTCAGAACATTATCTGTTCCGATAACGTTTGTACGGACTGCCTCCATCGGGAAAAACTCACAGCTCGGGACCTGTTTAAGGGCAGCCGCATGGAATATATAATCAACCCCGTGCATTGCATCCCTGACACTCTGGATATTCCTGACGTCACCGATGTAATACTTGATCTTGGAATTGTTATAGTGATGCCTCATATCATCCTGCTTCTTCTCGTCACGGGAAAATATCCTTATCTCTTTGATATCCGTTTCAAGAAACCTGTTAAGCACGGCATTACCGAAGGAACCGGTTCCTCCGGTAATAAGCAGGGTTTTATCCTTGAAAATATTCTCAGTCATTTGTTCTCTCCCATTTATGTGGTTTGTTATCATATGATGTGTCTATAGGAAGGGTTCCGTCAGGATTCCTAAGCTGATAAGTCGGAACGATCTTCTTGACCCATTTTCGTATTGTGGCATCGTCTGTCTCATCTTTGGACAGCTCATTCATTACTTCCAGTTCCCGGAAAAACTCTTCTTCATCAAATTCAATAGGTTTGCCTATATGGATCTTACTGTTGGCGGTATCCTGCAATCCCTCTTCCTCCATCAGCATTTCCTCATACAGCTTTTCGCCGGGACGCAGTCCCGTAAACTGGATCTGGATATCCTCTCCCGGAACATACCCCGACAGGCGGATAAGATTAATGGCAAGATCAAGTATCCTGACAGGCTCACCCATCTCAAGGACAAATATTTCTCCACCCTTTGCATATGCTCCCGCCTGCAGAACAAGAGATACCGCTTCAGGTATGGTCATGAAATATCGTATGATGTTAGGATGCGTTACCGTTACCGGGCCTCCGGCCTCTATCTGCTTCTTAAACAGCGGAATAACGGACCCGTTACTCCCCAGCACATTACCGAACCTTACCGCAACAAATTCCGTGTCGCTCCTCTGATTATAGGACTGTATGATCATCTCGCAGATCCGCTTGCTCGCACCCATTATATTAGTGGGATTAACAGCCTTGTCCGTGGATATCATGACAAATCTCTTTGTTTTATATTTAGATGCCGCCTCTGCAAGTTTCCATGTGCCCATTACATTGTTTTTGATCGCTTCATTAGGCGAATCTTCCATAAGCGGAACGTGTTTATGGGCCGCAGCGTGATATACAATATCCGGATGGTACTTTTCAAATACCGAATTGACCCTGTTCGTGTTACGAACACTTCCGATCAAAACCTTCAGATTAAGCTCAGGGTATTTGCGAATAAGCTCCTGCTGAATGGCATATGCACTGTTTTCGTATATATCAAAAATAATAAGTTGTTTCGGCTTGTGAGTCGCTATCTGACGGCATAGTTCGCTTCCTATTGAACCGCCTCCGCCGGTAACAAGTATAACCTGATCCTTTACGTAACTCATTACCGAATCAAGATCTATCTTGACCTGATCCCTTCCGAGAAGATCCGTAATATCAACCTTTCTGAGCTGGCTTACATTAACCTCTCCGTTAACGAGCTGGTACATGCCTGGCAGCGTCTTGAGTTCGCATTTTGTCTGCTTGCATATCTCAAGTATTTCCCTGATCGTTGTTTTCGATGCAGTAGGCATAGCGATTATAATTTCGTCAATGTCGTATTTTACGGCATTTTCTATTATCGAGTCTCTGCCGCCTACTACCTTTACTCCGTGAATATAATTACCGATCTTGGTGGAATCGTCATCGATCACGCACATCGCATTCTTTTCGATGTAGCTCGAAGATCTCATCTCCCTGATCAGTGAATTGCCGGCATCTCCCGCTCCGACAATCATTACATTTACGCTTTTTGCATTACTTACTCTCTTTTCTATAAAAGTCCGAAATGCCCTGTAGAAAAATCTTGTTATTGCCACAAGGAACAGCAGAAATCCGCCGAAGAAGACGTAGCAGCTTCTCGGATATGTCCAGTGCAGAATCATATTAACCGTGATCATCTGGATGATGGCGGAGCAAAAACATGCCCCGAATATATTGACCATCTCCGGGGCTCCGGCATATTCCCACAAACTCTGGTACAGGTGAAACAGCCAGAATAATATAAGCGTTATAATAATGGAATACGGCAAAAACCTTATCGCCGTGTCAACGTATATCCTGTCGGGTATCTCTGCGACGGAAAAATCAAACCGAGCAAGGATCGCGAGAAAAGTCGCGGCTATAACGCTCAGCGCATCACAAAGCATAAGCCCTATTCGTCTGATTATAAGTTGTCTGCTTTTTATCATAAAACCTTCACAATTCTTATCATTTATTCAAAAGTTCATTATAGCAAACCGACCTTGCTATTGCAATTAAAGCAAAGGTACACAGCAGGAAAGGTGGCACGATAAAAAAGTTCTCCATAAATGATGCGGCAAGTATAGCAAATACCGCTGATACAGCAGATCTCGACTTAATGTTCTGCGCTGCTGCTTCTCTAAGGCCCAGAAGAGTCCTGATGAGCAGAAAAACCGTTACCGCAAACACTATAATCCCATGAACTATGAGAATGTCCAGAAGACCGTTGTGTACCTCGAACATTCCTCCCATCCAGTCAACATTTATCCTATATGAGCTCCCTATTCCGGTTAGCGGTGATTTTATAAACGCATTCCACAAATCAGCCCATATTTCATTTCTTCCGGAAATTACGTCTTTGTAAAAAATCCTGATATCTATAGCCGCCGCAAAATGGCCAAGCCACACATAAACAAGGGATACAGCTATGGCTCCGAACGTCATCACGACAGTTATCAAGGTATAAAAAACCCTGTTTTTCCATACTCCGGCAGGAACGGCAAGTAGGACGGCGAACACAACAAGCCCGATAAGAGCGCATCTTGCCCTGTACCAGGCAATAATGTTGTATCCCCATACAAACATAAACAGAATAAAAGCAAAAAGAAAACGAGCTCCTGCTTTTTCTGTAGTTTTTAATCTTTCACGGAAAATGATAAATCCAGTGACAGCGAAAACAAATCCCGTTATCAGTACAAGACCGCCGTAATTTGTATTGTATCCTTTAAAGTACCCTTTTACATCATAAGTCCAGTAAAAAAAATAAAATCCGATATATGTGCAAAACAAGCCAACGAACGTATCGGACAGT
>OCTX012141781.1_pt1 | contig 10527 bp, 7 predicted proteins | sample 1539691 | NCBI WGS metagenome assembly OCTX01 (sample SAMN02144231, study PRJEB22623) | gut metagenome | biome: sheep rumen | host: Ovis aries | place: New Zealand | reverse complement strand
ATAATTACTATCTTTGTAGGCAGAAAAAGAAATCAATTCCTGAACAACAACTATTGACAGATATACAATATGAAACAAACGAAAATTGTATGTAGCATCAGCGACTTTAGATGTGACGTGGAATTTTTGCGTCGTCTATTCTTCGCGGGAATGAACGTGGTACGTATGAATACCGCACATGCTACGATAGAAGGAATGAAAACGGTCATTAAAAACGTGAGAACCGTTTCGCCACACATCGGTATATTGATTGACACCAAAGGTCCTGAAGTGAGAACGACGGCCGTAGCTAATCCGATACAATACAAGACGGGTGACGTGGTGAAGATTATCGGACGACCAGACATGGAAACTACGCACGATTGCATCAACGTATCTTATCCCGATTTTTGTTGCGACGTGAAAGTGGGCGACCATGTGTTGTTTGATGATGGTGCGCTCGACTTGTTAGTGATGGAAAATATCGGTCCAATGATCGTTGCAAGGGTGGAAAACGATGGTACACTTGGTTCAAAGAAGAGCGTCAACGTTCCTGGTGAACACATCGACTTACCCGCACTTACTGAAAAGGATAAGAAAAACATCTTGTTTGCCATTGAAGAAGACATTGATTTCATCGCTCACTCTTTCGTTCGCTCGGCTGCCGACGTAAAAGCCATTCAAGACATTTTGGACGAACATCATAGCGACATCAAGATTATCTCGAAGATTGAAAATCAAGAAGGTGTAGACAATATTGATGAAATCATAGAAGCATCTTACGGCGTGATGATTGCACGTGGCGACTTGGGAATAGAGATTCCATTGGAGCGCATTCCTGGTATTCAACGAGAGATTATCCGTAAGTGTGTAGCTGCACGCAAACCTGTTATCGTAGCTACGCAGATGTTGCATTCCATGATTAACAATCCTCGTCCTACACGCGCAGAAGTAACCGATATTGCCAATGCCATCTATATGCGAACGGATGCGGTAATGTTGAGTGGCGAGACCGCTACGGGTAAATATCCCGTTGAAGCAGTAGAAACCATGTCTATCATTGCCGAACAAGCAGAAAAAGACCGTCAGCGTTTGAATGGTTACGAATTGCCATTAAGCGAGAATTGCTCACAAAAGGAATTCCTTGCTTACTCCGCCATTGACTCAACACGTCGTTTGGGTGTTGCGGGAATCATTGCCGATTCCATGACGGGTGAGGTGGTACGTTATTTGGCTTCTTTCCGAGGTCCTAAACCCATCCTTGCCATTTGCTATCGAGACAAGACACAACGTTTGTTGAACCTCAGTTATGGTGTTATTCCTATCTTCCAGCATCAATCAAAGAGTCCTGAATATATGTTCCTTGCTGCCTTGCGAATGCTTCGACAAAAGGGCTATGTTACTTTAGACGACAAGATTGCGTATTTGAGTGGAAACTTAGGTCTTGCAGCAGGAACGACGTTCTTGGAAATCAATCCCGTTCGGCGTGTGTTTGAGAATATTGATTTCTTCCATTTGCCACAATATTCAGACAAGAGAATTGAGTAAGTATATAAAAGAAGAGAAGTGATTGACGAATTCGTCAATCACTTCATTCCTTCTATGGTATATCCTTCTTCACGAAGCAATTGAAGTAATCCTTTTTCACCAGGAAGATGCCCTGCTCCAACGGCAAAGAACGTTGGTTTTTCAGCCATAATCTTCTTCATCTTGACAATCCAATCAGCATTGCGATTGTATAAAACTGCCGCTTCTTCTTCAGGAGAAGAATCACAACTATTGTTCAACTTCATATTTATCGCTTTCTGAATAGCATCCAAATCTTGTGCTTTATAAGCATTCGAAATATCTCTCAGCATTTGCACGTTAAACTCTTCGTTGTCAATCAAGCACATCAACAACTTTGCCTGGCGCTCAAGAGGAGTAGATTGGAAAAGCAAATCAGATTGGAATTTCACCGTTTCCAAGCCACCGACTGGTTCGTTGTTGTTCTTAGCTTGTTCTTGGAAGAATTTATCAAGGGATGTAGTTGGGTCAACACGACCTATACCATATTTAGCATGTAGCAATAGCTGAAGCATATTCACCATTGCCAACGGGGTCATACGAGCCATTTGTTGCGTCATGGGCGAATTAGCATTCAAGTCATTTCCCATCGCATTAAACAACCATTTGTTCAGTCGTGCATAATCATCGGCAGAAAGATAGTCTTTCAAAGTCTTTCCTTCTGGCAACAACATCGCATTCTGCATATACATCGCACTATCCGCATTCGATATATCATCATACTTTACTTCGCCATATACTTGGTCTGTTTCTGTCAATGCATCAAAAACACCTGGAACCTTGTTGACAATATCAATATTCCCGATGTGGTACGTACCAAACACGTATGACGGTTTCGAAAGTCCGTTACCGGAAATCTTATACAACAACTGTGCTTTCACGCCAAGTGCCATCGTTAGCATCAAGGCAATCATCGTTATTTTTTTCATGTTATTATTGTATTAGTTGCAAGAAAGTAAGAAGCAAGAGATTAGCTTTTGCAATCAAAGTTAATCATTATAAAAACATATCTCTTGCCTCTTGCTTTTTGCTTCTAACTCTCTATATTCTTTTTTTACTTCTTTGGCGACATTATCACTTCAATGTGATTGCCACTCTTCAATACTGTCTTAGAAAGAAATTCGCTAATCATGGTTGGTGTAACCGACTCTACCACTTTCTTGTAATCCGTATAGAAGTCTACACCATAGCGATTATAACGGCTAAGAATACCACTCCAATAAGAATTGGTCTTAGCGTCTACGTCTGCTTGCTTCAACAAGATTTGTCTTACCTTATTCAAATCTTCTACATTAGGACTCTTCACGGCAGCGTTCATACCCTTCATGAATTCAGGAATAGCATCGGCAGCCTTGTCGGGATTCAACTTACCATCGCCAGTAATAACAACGTATGCAGCCGTACCGTCATTATCAAGTTCGCCTTCCGCACCAGCATGATAAGCAGCAGAGAGACGTTCACGAATCTCACGGTTGAATGTCATGTCGAGCAAACGAGAAGCCATGTCTGTCAATACGTAATTCTGTAAGTCGTACTTCACGGCATTAGAACGCCAAATCTCTGAAGCCTGTGATTGTGGGTTCTCCATTTGCTTGGTGAAGTTATTGGCTTTCTTGCCTTTCACGAACGTACGTATTTCATTGGCCTTGAATGTTGACTTGTTCACAGAAGGAAGAGAAGCAATGTAAAGTTCGATGAACTTACGTAATTGAGTCTCGTCATAATTACCAACGAAAGTGAATGTGAAGTTAGCGGCATTTCCATACAATTCTTTCCAAATCTCAAGCACGCGATCATAACTAATATGGTCAATATCCTCTGCTGAAGGAATGCGGAAGAATGGATTATTGTTATATATCGTGCTCATCACGGAGTCTTGGAATACAGCCTCGTTATTCAAGCTGATAGTCTTCAATTGCGTAGAGAGAAGCGTCAGGAAATTCTGAACGGCTTTATCATCTTTCGTTACCTTGGTGAAGTCGAGATGTACAAGTTGCATGAAGGTTTCCAAGTCTTTCGGTGTGGTAGAACCAGACAGACCGTGTTTAGAATTGGAAATAGAGAAACTTGTAGAACATTGTTTTCCAGAGAGTGCTTTCTGAAGATCGGTAGATGAGAAGTTGCCCAATCCACTTTGAGAAAGTATCATACTGGCAAAGTTGAGGTTGTTGGCTTCTTTCACGCCAAATACGCCATTACCACCAAGAGAACCTGCAGACATGAGGATTTGGTCAGCATTGAAGTCGGTCTTCTTCATCAATACGGTGGCACCGTTGGAAAGTGTAAGTTTCTTGAATCCCAATTGTGTGTTGTCTTCTTCTTTCACAATGCTACCAGCCTTTGGCAATTCAGCCATCAATGGTTCTTGTTTTACGTTGTCTACGTATGCTTCCAGTTTTTCCAAACGAACGTTAGCAACGGCTTTCTTCATGTCATCGGTTGTGAAGTATTGCTTTCCGTCTTTTTCTTGTACGGCTGCCAATACCACAAAGTTGGTATCGTTATTGGTAATCAACTGACGTGCGATTTCGTTGATGGCTTCAACGGGAATCATAGGAACGATTTGGTTCATCAGTTGATATTTGTCCTCAATGGAAGGAATAGGTTCGTTCTCGATGAAGTTATTAACGTACTGACTGCAATATACATCGCTACGTTGCTTTTCACGATTGTTGTACGTAGATTCAAGACGACTGATATACTCCGACTTTGCACGGTCGTATTCCGTAGCTGTAAAGCCAAAGTCTTTCACACGTTTCAACTCACGCAAACCCGTTGCAAGACCTTCCAACTCTTTTCCTTCCTTGGGAATAAGGCTCAAGGTAAATGCATCTTTCGTACGAGACACCAAGTAATTTCCTTCTTCGGCAGAGGCATTCAAGAAGGGACACTCTGGCTTTTGTGATTCTTCAGTAAAACGAGCATTGAGCATCTCGGCAATCACGTCGCGAGCAAAGTCGAACACCATATAGCTAACGTTATTCTTCAATGAATCTGGTGTAGCATCATGCTTCATGGAAACGAGGAACATGGAAACTTGTTGTTCCTTGTCCTTACCAATAACGTAAATACCTTCATTGTTATCGGGTACGGGTTCCAATTCTACTTTGGCAGCATTGGCTGGTACGGTAATCCCGCCAAATAGTTCCTTAATCTTCTGTTCCGTGCGGTCTACGTCAATGTCACCCACGATGATAATTCCCTGATTGTCTGGACGATACCATTTGCGATAATAGGCACGCAATGTCTCTGGATTACAACCATCGATGATTTCCATCAAACCGATTGGGAAACGATGACCATACTTTGAACCAGGATATAAATCAGGAAGCACTTGCTCCAAAATCTTCTGTGTTCCAACGATACGCATACGGTATTCATTGTGTACTATGTCGCGCTCTTCGTCAATGGCCTCAGATGTAAGTGTCAAACCATTCGACCAGTCTTTCAACACGAGCATACATGAATCTACCACTGAGATACGAGCCGTGGGAACATCAGTAATGTAATACACCGTTTGGTCGGTAGAAGTATACGCGTTCAGGTTGCGACCGTATTCCACGCCGATACTTTGCAAGTACTCTTGCATCGAATTTCCTTTAAAGTGGTCAGAACCGTTAAATGCCATGTGCTCCAAGAGGTGAGCTAAACCGCGTTGGTCATCATTCTCGTTGATAGAACCCACTTTCTGTGCAATGTAGAAATTGGCAACATGTTCTGGATAATCATTGTGTCGGATGTAATAAGTTAGTCCGTTGTCGAGTTTACCCATACGAAGTGCTGGGTCTTTGGGGATAGACGGCATCTCTTGAGCCTGCAATCCACCCACTACAAATAGCAATGCTGCTACAAATAGATTTCTTAATCTCATGTTTTTAATATAATAATATTTGAAATAGTATGTTATTCTTATACACATCTAAAAAATCTATGCAAAAGTAATGTCTTTTTTACTTCCAACCAAATAATCACGTTAATATTTTAAGAATGAGAACTATTGAGAACTTAAATGTTCGAAATATAGTAAAAGTCGCCTGTCTCTCGACAAACGACTTTTCATTTCATTAACTAAAACTATTTTATTAACTTATATAAGATTTTCAGAAAGTTAGAAGCAAGAAAGTTAGAAGCAAGAAAGTTAGAAGCAAGAAAGTTAGAAGCAAGAAAGTTAAAAGCAAGAAAGTTAGAAGCAAGAGATATGCTTTGCCTTTTGCATCAATTAGAAATACAAATCTCTTGCTTCTTACTTTCTTACTTTCTTGCTTCTTACTTCTTACTTCTTACTTACTCTTCTTTAACTCTCAAGGTTTTCTCCACCTCATCCAGATTCTTCGGAGCATCAATGATGACACCATCAGCACCTACAAGCACATATTCTGGCAACGAACAAAGACCGAACTTTTGCATGATAGGCGAATTCCAATCATCTGGTGCAAGCAAGTTTACCCAATCCATTTGGTTCTTCTCCACACACTCTCTCCAGTTCTTAGGATATTGATAGATGGCGATACTAACGATTTGAAGGTCGGGATATTTCTCATGAATCTTGCGAAGTCGTTTGAGTTGTTTGGTGGAATATATACTGAGATTCCAGAAATGCAACAATGTTTTCTTCCCTGTTGTGTATTGGCGCAAGTGATGCAATACGTTTTCACTATCTTGCAACTCAGCATCAGGACAGGGCTTTCCTGCTATGCGTTTCTCCAGTCCTTCCGCATATTGGCGCACGGGATTCATCAAAGGATGATTGTAATATGCATAGCTCTCATTCAAGTAAGGACGGAGTTCGTCAAGCGACAATTCACTAAAGATGCTGTAAAGTGCATCAGCGGAGAGTATATTGTCTCGATTGTTACGTATAATTTGCATGATGGAATCCACTTCTCCTTTTGCTCTCAAGTCTAATACATGTTGCATGCTATCGGCAATCAGTTTGTTTTGTCTGCTACCAGTCACGGTTCCTTTCATCAAGTCAATCTCCACTTCTTTGCAATCAGCCGTGAAAAAGGCTTGCCTTTCGGGTTGACAACCAGTAGTATATAAGAGCACCAATTCTTCTTTCGGCAAGGTAAGCGTAAATCCAAAACGACCGTCTTTCACGGGATATTTGTCAATATGCTCCATTTGTGGATAACGAATCAATTCCACTTTTGTAGCATCAATAGGTGCTCGTCCTTTCACTTTCAATGTCACGGGACTTCCTGCATTGAGCATCATCGTCTTGAATTGCACATTTTTTGATATTTGTCCCGTTCCTATCGTTCCACTATATACGTGTCCTTGGTCGGGGATACTATCTGTTGGTTGATAAATTTGACTCTTTTTATAAAATGTATAGCAAGTATATCCCAACAATCGTTTCAATCCGTCATTATCCGTATCATCTATCAGAGGTTGGATGCAATTGAGTAATTCGTAGTATTGTTCCTTGGTAAGCGTGTTTGGATAGTTGTTGCTCAACTTATGCAACACCACTCCTGCGGCATTTCGACCGTTCCATCCTTGGTGCTTAAAGATATTAGAAGTCGTTTTCACCTTTGCCAACAATTCGGCATACTCCAGTGTCTTCGGAGCGGCAACATCTGGCAGACCCTCGTCGTGTTCCATTTGGCGAGGAGCCAAAAAGGGCGCATGTTTCGGTTTGTAACCGTAAAATTCATATATCTCGCCATGATTGATAATATTGTTCGTGGTGATGGTAGAATCATATACCGCCTGTTGCTCCCATGTCATCATAAACAACCTACATCGTTCATCTGGTTCATCAAAGAGGATAATCCTCACGTTCTCATTGGGCTTGATGCCTTGATGATAACTTTCACACCAATTGCGTTCCTTACCCGAACAGTTTACTTGAATGCCGTTTATCATCGGGTCGCTATCCTTGGCATCATGATAGTAAATCTCACTGGCTTCATCTACATACTCACTAAAACCGCGAAAGAAGGCATTGAGGTGTGGAGTGAAAATTTTGGTAGGATTGGAAACTTGCGTCAAATCAGTTGTATATACTTCGTTGAAGTAATACGAACGGATATTGGCTTCTTTAGTATCATCAATATCTGAGCCAAATCCTTTTTTTACATTAAATTCTCCCGACTCGCCAAAAGCAGTAAGTAGGTCGTGCATCTTTTGCGAACCTGATTGCGCCATGACGATTGTATGGAAGTCGGGAAACGTAAGGAAGGTAATAAATAATAATGTGTATAATGCTCTATTCTTCATAATGGTTGATGTTTTGAGGGTTTGATGTTTGCACCGTCTGTGGTTTCTCGTCACTTACGATGCGATGTATGATGTATTGGTCAACGATGCGCTGCAGCCGCTCGTCAGCCTGAATCACTTTGTTGATTCTTTCAATGTATAGGCTCTCATCCACATGGGCAAGTTCCTGTTCTATCTTGTCGATAAAGTATTCTAAGCTATCAACGTCGGATGGTGTGCTGACAACGGCTTTCTCTGCTATATTATCAGTCATAGCACTTGTGTTTCGTACCTCAGTTGTCTTCTTCTTGCTGACCACTCGATTCGCCATGATTTTCTCCGCTTTCTTTTCGGTTACAGACGGAAGCATATTTTTGGGTTGAACGGTTTCAGTTTGGTGCGGCAACACGACGAGATGGGTATCATTCGTAGTAGATGTCTGTTTCTCGTCGTTCTTTTCATGCGGTAATACCATGAGCAACGCAAGCGAAATAGATGCAGCAATAGCTAAGAATGTAGCCACCGTCTTACCGCGTTTCTTCCTTTTCGGCTCTATCTCTTGCATTACCTTATCGCAAAAGTCGAATGGCACTTTCGCAGGAGTGCGTCGCTTTTCCATTCTTCTCAATGCTTCTCGAATGTCATTGTCTTTCAATTCGTTCATCTCTCTCTTTGTTTAATCATCAACAATAATTTCTTTCTGATTCGGTGAAGTCTCGTTGCCAACACGTTCGACTCCACGTTCATGATAAAGGCGATTTCTCGCAACGGTATATTTTCATAATAGTATAGGTGTATCAACATTCTTTCCTCGGGAGCAAGATTGTCAATGGCTTCCTCCATCAATAGGATTCGTTCTTCTTTTCCTGTTGACAAATCCTCTTCTGATACGTCGTTTTCCAATACCACCTCATCGATGTTCACCCAATGAAATTTCCTTCGTTTCAGGTAGTTGAGCGATTCATGATAGGCAATTCTACGAAGCCAAGTATAGAATGATGACGTTCCAGCAAACGAGGAAAGCGAACGATAGGCCTTGACGAATGTGTCTTGTGCCAATTCCTCAGCATCAGAGACATCGCCTACCATCCTACTGGTAAAGTCAAGCAATGCCTGAGAATATTGCCTAACGAAATAAGCATATTCATCATGCTTACCCGCCAATATCCGTTGGATGCGCTGTTGTTCGTCTATGTTCGTTTTCTGACCCATTCTATTATATAGACAATCATATTTGGAAAATATTACATATCATTCCAAAATAATTTCATTTTATTTCGTACAATAGTCATGTACGAATGGTACATGGCCTATGTACGAATGGTACATCACCTATGTACGAATCGTACATGGCTATTATACCAAATTGGAAAAGGCTCATTTTAATGCTTTTTTTTGTGGGTTCTATGGCGATTTCCGAAGTTGAAGCCAACGTAGATGTTGACGTTTCCGAAGGTGCTATTAGTGGAAAATTGGCTCTTGCTATAGTTGTAAGTATGGAAGATGGCACTCATTCCAGCATAGTATTTCATGTTGTTCCACACCAAGCCGAAACGACCGATGCCGTCAATGTTGAGGTTGTTGAACGAGAAGTCGCGGAAGGAAAAACGCTTGTATTTCGCCTCGCCCACCGAACGTTTGTTGCCTATAGCGATAGACAACGAGGCTCCAAAGAGCCAATCCTTGGCAAACACCCAATTATATGCCCATCCTGCCGAGATGGAAATATCGGTGTAGTTCACTTGCCTCCATTGAATGATATTCTCGTCTTGCACTTCCTCGATGCCCAACCTCTCCTTCACCAAGTCAACCAACCGCACGGCATTTAAGTTGAGGTTGTGGCGCGTATAACTAAACCCCATCAGATACGAAGCGGCACTCTTACGCTGACAGGTGCTCTGACTAAACGCGGCAGGATAAGAAAACTTCTTGTGATTAAAGATATAGTAGATGTTCACGCCTTTGATGCTCGCATCAAAACCGTCGAAAGCGGCTCCCTCTATTGCATCGGTATTGATATCCTTGCCAATGTATAGCGACCGAATCTTATAGTTGTTACCCGTCTTGCGATAATAGATGTCAATGCCTACTTGGTTGCTGTATATGCTCAAGTCAAAGTCTTGCTTGTTATTGCCGTCCGACAAGTGTGAGAAGTCAATCGTATAACCTAAGTACACCCATCGCCATCCTATATATGGACCAAACTTTATGCTTGGTTTAGGCGTGAGACGGATGGAATTGCCGAGAGCGTCCTTAATCCTATACGACTCGTAAGTGTTAGTGTTTTGCAGCATGAAAGTATAATTGAACCGCTGCGATTCGATATAATCAGAGTCTACCCTACTGAATTCCTTGATGACTTCGTAGGCTTTCTCCCAAAAAGATAGTTTGGGTTCAGGTGCAACATGAATGCTATCAACGTTTGGAATGGAATCGGTTTGCCCATACATTTCCAATGCGGTCAGTAACGTGATAATTGTCAATAACCTTCTAAACATTCAGTAATTGCATTGTGTTCAAATAAAAGCATTAGAATTTACCCAGTATCCTGTCCATCGCCCAATTGACAGGAGTGGCGCTCACACTAGTACAAGTGCAAAGTCCAAAACCTTGCAAGTCTTCCGTTACCGATCGTATCAATGGCAACTGAACATGCGAAGGATTTTCAACCACGATGTCAGAGGTGCCTTCGGAAGTCATGAGACGAATGGGGGCATAATTAAACACGGAAAAAGACACCATTCCTTTTTCGCCTACAATGTCAATCCTGTCTTCTTG
>OCTX012277955.1_pt1 | contig 10528 bp, 8 predicted proteins | sample 1539691 | NCBI WGS metagenome assembly OCTX01 (sample SAMN02144231, study PRJEB22623) | gut metagenome | biome: sheep rumen | host: Ovis aries | place: New Zealand | reverse complement strand
TTGAACTAAAGGCTTTTAATTACCGTTCTTCTTTTTCACTTCATCAAACTTGGCCAAAGCCTTCTTGAAGTGATCCTTGAGTTTGGTGACATTGTCAAAAATGACCTTGGTATCACTATAGCGGTCCATGACCATATACCAATTCGTCTGCCTGTTTTTCATATAGTAGCCGATTTGGAAACCATCCTCTGTACGGTAGAAATTCTCGCAATAATCCTTGCGGACTCCCCTATCCTTGCGCTCCTCTTCGATTAGCGATTCCAATTTCCTTTCGACCTCCACCAAGTCATCGTAGGCCACAAACGCCTCTATGGCAGGTTGTTCTTTCGTTTCTTTCCTATAAATGTGATAGAAATAGAGCGGCTCGCCATCAATGTCGACGACCCGCACCGAAGTCTCCAGGTCGTGGAACAGTTGTGCGTAAAGTGTCGAAATGGCATAGTCGCCAATCTTGCATTGAATGCCCAATTGTCGGGTCAGTTGCTCATATCTGGTCTGATGTTCTTCCACCCTGACATAGGGAACTTGGGCCAATGCGAGTCGGCTCGCCAGCAACAGCATGGTAATGAGAAATAGCTTTTTCATGTTTGTCATAATTAGTGTTTGAGGATGCAAAAATATGAATTTCGCAAAAACGCCAGACATTTTTTTTCGAAAGCCCTTGCGGTGCATTGAAAATAGGTGTAATTTTGCAGCCCGTTTGAAAGCACGGCAACCAGTCAACTGGACAACGTGTATGGCTGCCACAATGTTGTACGGCTGCCACAATGTGACAGCCCTACAGGTGTCAACTGACCGCTGAAAGAAAGGGGATGTATGGTTTTGACAGCAAGACGAATTGTCATGTAAGCATGCCGAGCCTCGCAGTGACGCTCGTTAATCTTGACTGCAAAAAAGTAATTGGCGAAAACAACTACGCTCTCGCTGCCTGATTGAAGTACAGTAGATCACTGGCTTAATCCGCACACTAGGTGAGCGGACGAGACATCTCGCAGGTGGAGATTCCTGATTCCGGCCTGAGCACGAGGTGCTAAGTAATTTCGGGATAGCTGCATTGGCGCTCCGACGGTGCGGCGAAACTCAGGAGATAAGGTCGCGTTTAGGGCGTTCGTTCCCTTGCACGGCACGAAAACCAACAGCGGAATAAGCATGTAGAAAGCCTGGGGGTTCCTTGTTTGGACGAGGGTTCGACTCCCTCCATCTCCACTGATTTGATGAATGAATCCTGCTGAAAATCAGCAGGATTCATTCATATAGCAAAAATCCGAATATCCAAAACCGCTTCCAAAGCGACCGTCTCTCCTCCTCTCAGGACGAGGGATTGGCTATAGTCGTCGATATTCTGGAGCTGTCCTTCGATGGTCTTGTACTCGCCTCCATCCTTCTTCTTGTCGGGCTCGAAATAGGTGACAGCAAGGGTGGGATGCGCGTTGATGTTTTCACGCAGGAAGGCCATCTTTTGGTTCAAGGCTTCGTTGTCTTCCTCAGCGAGTTCGTGTCGCGATTCGGTCATGCGGGCCGTTTCCTCGATGGCCGCGGCATGGCCCGTCAAAGCGGCAAAGGGCGCAAACTGTGCCGCACGGTTCGCCATGCTCATCTGCGGATGCGTCTTCGACACATGATGCGGCAAATTGATGATATCTTCGTAATTGTCCATAACTCTTAATTCCCTGAATTTCATATTTGCATACGCAAGCGTTGCGTTCCTACAACTCCTAACTACCAACCCAACTATGCTTTATGTCCTCCAATCTGTTGGTTGCGTTCCTTGGCCGTCGCTCCCTCCTCGAAGTTCAAGCCTTTCAAGATGGCGTTTTTCCCGAATTTCGCCTTGATGTCGAGCAAAGCCTCTTGCACCTTCCGCTCCTTGGCCAAGTCGCCGGCCTTCTCCTCTACCCTACGTGCCTGGTCATCGTAATCCGCGAAGAGATCCAGTTGCTCTGCTGGCTTTGGCAACGTTGCTGCCACTTCCTCGCTGATAACATGGTTCACGGTCAGGTTAATCCTTCGTACCAACAAGTTGGGATTGACAATTTTGGCATACAAATCCCTCACTGCCTGCATGATAAGCCTTCCAGATGAGGTTGGAACGTCGAGGTTGGCCGTGCCATGGGCATGTTTCGGCACCTGACGGCCATAATAATCCGTCGTGACCGGACCGAAGTATTTCGCTTTCAAGTCGGGGTTGGTCAGGTTCTCGGCGTCATAGTTGATGGTCAGCACGATTTGGTCGGCCACAAAATGGTGTTTCACCAGATTGAGCGATATCTCGTCGGCCATTTCCATCACCACCACCCTTGCCTTCTTGTAGTCATAGCCCTCCGAAAGCACTTGCCCGTTGCTGATGGAGTTGGTCTCCGGTTTGTAGGCTTTCACCTCCTTCATCCCGACGGGTTCCCACCCCCACGCGTGGTCGATGAGGAGTTCTGCATTCACACCAAAAAGGTTGTAGAGCAAGTCTTCGTTCTCAATGCTGCATCGTGCCACCTTACCCATCGTGTCCATTCCGTTTTGCTCCAGTTTTTGTGCGATGCCCTTGCCCACGCGCCAAAAACTCGTCAGCGGCTTGTGGTTCCACAGTTTTTGCCGGTAGCTCATCTCATCCAGCTCGGCGATTCTCACCCCATCTTTGTCGGCAGGGATGTGCTTGGCCACAATGTCCATGGCGACCTTGCAAAGATACATATTCGTGCCGATGCCCGCCGTGGCAGTGATACCGGTTTCCTTCAGCACTTCACGCACCATCTTCAAGGCCAGCTCGTGGGCGGTCATCTTGTAGCTCTCCAAGTATTCGGTGGCGTCAATGAAAACCTCGTCGATGGAATAAGGATAGATGTCTTCCGGCGCGATATATTTCAGATAGACCTGGTAGACTTTGGTGCTGTATTCGATATAGTAGGCCATGCGTGGCGGGGCTACGATATAGTCCAATTCGAGCGTTGGGTTGGCTTTAATCTCTGGATCGAAACACGACTTGCCAGAAAACGCGTGATACCCGATGTTTTTCCTTCTTTCACGATTGATTTCGCCCACTTTCTGGACGACCTCAAACAATCTGGGGCGACCGCCAACGCCATACGATTTGAGCGATGGCGACACGGCGAGGCAGATGGTCTTGTCGGTGCGGCTCTTGTCGGCCACGACCAGATGGGTGGTCAGTGGGTCGAGGCCACGCTCGACGCACTCCACCGAAGCGTAAAACGACTTGAGGTCGATGGCGATATAGATGCGTTGTTTCGTCATAGATAAGGGTTGCAAAATTACTAAAAAACGACATGGGAGGTCCCCTCTTCAACCTCAGTTTTCTATTTTTTTGCCCAATCAAGCCGTTCGAATCATTTTTTTTCGTACCTTTGCAGATTAATAAAATCTAATCGCCATGACACTTGATCCTGAAAAATTTGTTGGCGAAGGCCTGACCTACGACGACGTCCTCTTGGTCCCTTCCTATAGTAATGTTCTTCCCCGTGAAACCAGCTTGAAAACCAAGTTCTCACGCCACATCGACCTCAACATTCCCGTGGTCTCTGCCGGTATGGACACCGTGACGGAGAGTCGCATGGCCATTGCCATTGCACAGGAAGGTGGCATCGGCGTGTTACACAAGAACATGACCATCGGCAAGCAAGCCGCTGAGGTGCGCAAGGTGAAACGCGCCGAGAATGGCATGATCAGCGACCCGGTGACCATCCACGTGGACGCCACGGTGCACGATGCCCTCAACTTGATGAGCGAATACCACATCGGCGGCATCCCTGTAGTGGACAGCCAAAACGTGCTCGTCGGCATCGTCACCAACCGTGACTTGCGCTTTGAGCGCGGCCTCGACCGTCCCATTGCCGAGGTGATGACCAAGGAAAACCTCATCACCACCACAGAGGTCTCCTTCGAAAAAGCTGCCGATATCCTGCAAGAGCACAAGATTGAGAAGCTGCCCGTGGTCGACAAAGACAACCATCTGGTCGGTCTCATCACTTATAAAGATATAATTAAGGTGAAGGCACGTCCCAACGCCTGCAAGGACTCGCGCGGTCGCCTGCGCGTAGCCGCTGCCGTGGGCATTGCCGCCAACACCCTTGAACGCGCCGCCGCCTTGGTCGACGCCGGCGTTGACGCCCTCGTCGTCGACACCGCACATGGCCATTCGCAAGGCGTCATCGACATGGTGCGCAACCTGAAAAACAACTACCCTGACATCGACATTGTGGCGGGCAACATCGCCACTGCCGAAGCCGCCAAGGCCTTGGCCGGGGCAGGCGCCGACGCCATCAAGGTGGGCATCGGACCCGGTTCCATCTGCACCACGCGTGTGGTGGCCGGCATCGGCGTGCCGCAACTCACAGCCGTCATGGAAGTTTGCAAAGCCTTGGAAGGCACGGGTATCCCCGTCATCGCCGACGGTGGCATCCGCTACACGGGCGACATCGTGAAAGCTTTGGCCGCAGGCGCCTCCTCCATCATGGCAGGATCGCTCTTCGCTGGCGTGGACGAGTCGCCAGGCGACACCATTATCTACGAAGGCCGTAAGTTCAAGACCTACCGTGGCATGGGCTCATTGGAGGCCATGCAACAAGGCTCGAAAGACCGTTACTTCCAGGACAATGTGGAAGACGTGAAGAAACTCGTCCCCGAAGGCATCGCCGGTCGCGTTCCCTACAAAGGCACGCTCTCCGAAGTGGTCTACCAAATGGTAGGCGGTCTGCGCTCGGGCATGGGTTACACGGGCTCGCACACCATCGAAGAACTGAAGAAAGCCAAGTTCATCCGCATCACCAACTCGGGCATCCTTGAAAGCCACCCACACGACGTGACCATCACCCAGGAAGCCCCCAACTATAGCAAGAGAAGCTGATGAAAGCGTCCATCTCGTTTCCAGAGCTGCAAAGCCTCATCGCCGAAAAAGCCAATCAAAACATTGGCTTTTCGTTCCTCGACTCGAAGACCGTGCGCGTGACCTATCCGCTCAACCTCGGCTTCATCAAGAAAGACATCTCTGCCAACCTAACTTTTATAGAGTTGGTAGGCAGCGACTTGCTTGTCAGCGTTGATGCAGGCTTTGGCACCGACACGATGCTCACCACCATTCTCGGCCTGCTGAAGGGAAAGATTCCAGAAGGCCTCGTTGAAAAACGACCTGACAGCCGCCTGCTACTTCACCTCGACCAAATCGAGCAGGTGAAGACCGTATTCGATGCCATCAATGTCACCGACCTGCATGTGCTCAACGACGGCCTCGAAGTGGAAGGCGCCATGAAATAATCTACGGCATTCTGCGTTATAGAATAAAAAGCAAAAACAAATATCAGAAATGAAGAAGTGTAACTTTTTGAAAACGTTTTTATTGGCATCGTTAGCCATGCCTACTATTTTCGCTCAAGCACAGTCTAAACTCGACAAACAAGTATTGATGACCATTGGCGACCAAGACGTCACCGTGAAAGAGTTTTGCGATGTGTATTACAAAAACAACCTCAAGAACGATGTCATTGAAAAAAAATCTGTTGACGACTATCTCGACCTGTTTACCACCTTCCGCATGAAAGTGATGGAAGCCGAGCGTATGAAACTCGACACCAGCGCCAAGTTCCAAAAAGAGCTGGCCGGCTACCGCAAGCAGTTGGCCAAGCCTTTTATGAGCAGCGACGACATCACCGATGAGCTCTTGCAAGAAGCCTACGAACGTGAACAAAAAGACATCAGGGCGTCACACATCCTCATCCGCTGCGACAAGAATGCCTTGCCCTCCGATACTTTGAAAGCTTACAACAAGGCCATGGACATCCGCAAGAAAGCCCTCAAAGGTGAAGACTTCGGCAAATTGGCCGACCAGTATTCCGACGACCCGTCGGCCAAAGGTTGGGCAGCCAGCGACCAACGTCCTGCCAGTCCTGGCAACCACGGCGACCTCGGCTATTTCACCGTTTTCAACATGGTGTATCCTTTCGAGACCGGTGCCTACAACACCAAGGAAGGCGAAATCTCCATGCCCGTGCGCAGCGACTTTGGCTACCATATTATTAAGGTGCAAAGCGTAACTGAAGCCATGGGCACGGTGCAAGCCGCCCACATCTTTCTCCAGCTGCCCTTCGACGCACCGAAAGAAGATGTCGATGCCATGCAGCAAAAAGCCGACAACATCTACAAGCAACTGATCGACCAAGACGGCAAAAACTGGAACGAGATGGTGAAACAATACAGCGACGACAAAGGCACCATTTCGCGCAACGGTGCCCTGAGCAACTTCACTGTGAGCCGTATAGTACCAGAGTTTATTGAAGTTTGCAAATCATTAGACATCAACGAGATAGGCAAACCTGTACGCACCAATTACGGTTTCCATATCATCAAACTTTTGGGCAAGAGCGGCGTTGGAACCTTTGAGAAGGAATCGAAGGGTCTCACCGAGCGCATCGAGAAGGACATGCGCTCAAAGAAGTCGGAAGAAGTCGTGCTCAAACAAGTGAGGAATGAGTACAAGTTCAAACAGAACGACAAAAACCTCGAAACCTTCATGGCCACCATCGACAGCAGCATTTTGCGCAAAGCGTATGAGCCTGCTGCCAATGTCGACATGAACGCCACCCTGTTTACCATGGAAGGCAACCCGACAAAGGTGAGCGACTTCGTTGGCTACATTAAGAAAAACATGACGCCTCAGAAATATGTGACTCCTGCGACCTACGCTTACCAGCTTTATGAGAATTTCTCCAACGAGACGGCCATGGACTATGCCGATGCCCATTTGGAGATGAAATACCCCGAGTTCAAGGAACTGGTTCAAGAATACAAGGACGGTATCTTGCTCTTCGACCTCATGGACCGTGAGGTTTGGGACAAGGCAGTGAAAGACACCACTGGTTTGAAGGAATTCCATGAGCGAAACGCTTCCAAATACATGTGGGACAAACGCGCCTATGCCACCATCATCACCGTGACACGTCCCGAATCGCTGCCCAAGGTGAAAGCCTTGCTCGATAGCGGTATCGAACTCGACAGCCTGAGAAGCACCATCCAGCGCGACTCCATCAACTACGTGTTTGTGCGTAAAGGTTATTACCAAAAAGGCGACAACCAATACGTCGACCAAACCGAGTGGAAAGTTGGCGTAAGGAACGAAATCCCTTCCACCGTCGACCAGTCGACCACCATCGTATGCATCCGCGAACTGCGCAATCCCGAGCCCAAGACGCTCAAAGAGGCCCGTGGCCTTGTCACCTCCGACTATCAGGTGGAGCTTGAACAAAAATGGATCAAGTCGCTTAAGGAACGCTATCCTGTGAAAATCAATGAGAAAGTGCTCGACAAAGTCAGAAAGCTCTACAAATGAATAAAATAAGCGTATTTGTCGGTATCGCTTTCCTATGCCTGATGTGCAGCTGCGACTACTTCCAAAAAAGTTCCAAGGAAGTGGTCGTGGCTGAGTGCTATGGCAAATACCTCTATGAGTCAGACCTGAAAGGGATCGTGCCCGAGGGAGCCTCCATCATGGACAGCATCCAACGGGTAAGCACATTCATCGACTCATGGGTCAAGAGGCAAGTGCTCGTCCACCAAGCCGAGAAAAACCTCGACAAGGAGGAACTCGACCTCAAGAAACAAATGGAAGAATACCGCAATTCGCTCGTCATTTACGCATACGAAAGCCAACTTATCAACCAGAAGCTCGACACTGTCGTTAGTGAAGACGAAATCACTGCTTACTACGAGCAAAACAAGGAAGAGTTTCAATTGCGCAACACGATGGTGCGCGTAGCCTATGTCGTCGTCAACGAGAACTTGGACAACAAGCAAAAAGACTTGTTCAAGAAACTGCTCAGCGATCGCGACACGCTATTACTACAAAACATCGACATTCAAGCGAACTATTACGCCGTAAAGAGCCATCTCGACATCGACCATTGGATGCGCTTGGATGAGCTGACAAACATTATTCCCATCGAGATCTTCAACGCCGAAAGCTTCCTGAAAAAGAACAAGTTCGTCTGTTTCGACATGAACGACTACACCTATATGGTGCGCTTTGTCGAGTATCTGCTGGAAGAAAGCACTTCGCCTTTGGAAATGGTGCGCAACAACATCAGAAGCGTCATCCTCGCCCATCGCAAGCAAGCCATGATCAACAAGATGCAGGAAGCCGTCTACGAGAAAGCCAAAAAAGAACACGCCTTCGAGGTTTACGTAGGCTCGCCGACATTATACAACGCTGATAATTAATACATTGCAATATGAAAAGAAACTGGATTATTATATCATTGATGCTTTTGACCTTGCCTATGATGTCGCAAAACCGTCAGCCGCAAGTGGTTGACAAGGTGGTGGCCGTGGTCGGAAAGAACATCATCCTGCAATCGGACATCGAGAACCAATACGTGCAATATAGAATGCAAGGGATGACCGAAGGCACGGGACAAGAAGTGAGAGCCCGAATCCTAGAGGACCTTTTGCTTCAGAAACTCATGCTCAACCAGGCCGAAATGGACAGCCTCAGCGTGACCGACGAACAGGTGGAAGCCGAACTGAACCGAAAAATCCAACGTTTTGTGAGTCGTGTAGGCTCGCAGGACAAATTGGAGGCTATGTTCGGCAAGAGCATGGCCGAGATCAAAGAGGAGGTGCGTCAAGCTTCGAAAGACAACATGCTGCAAGAACAGGTGCAGATGAAAATCATGGAGAACGTGGTGGTCACGCCCAAGGAAGTGAGAAACTTCTACAACGGAATCCCCAAAGACAGCCTTCCGACCATCGATCCCACTTTTGAAATCGTTCAAATCGTGAAACGTCCACCCGTCAGCATCGACGAGAAGTTGCAGGTGAAAGACCGACTCTACCAGATTCGTAAACGCATCCTTGACGGCGAGAGCAGCTTCGCCACTATGGCCGTACTCTACTCTGAAGACCCAGGCTCTGCCCGTCAGGGTGGCGAACTCGGTTTTGCCGGCAAAGGCGTGTATGCCACAGAATTCGAAAACGTAGCCTTCAACCTCCGCGACGGCGAAATCTCCGACGTGGTGGAGACCCAATTTGGTTTCCATATCATCCAGCTCATCGAGCGAAGAGGCGAGACCATCAACTGCCGCCACATCCTGCTCACTGCCAAGGTTCCTGTTGAAGCCCTTGAACGCGCACAAAACCAACTCGACTCGGTGGCCCAACTTATCCGCAATGGTGATATGACCTTCGAGGAAGCCTGCAAGAAATACAGCGACGATGACTCGAAGAACAACGGCGGTTTTCTCAGCAATGCCATGACTGGAAGCAACTGGCTGAGCATCGCGGACATGCAACAATTAGAGCAAGAATATCCGGAATACAAGAACCTCGCCTTCGTCATCAGCCGCCTGGGTGTTGGCGAACTTAGCGACCCTGTGCCAATGACCACCAGCGAAAACAACGATGCCTTCCGCCTCGTCATGGTGAAACGCAAGACCGAAGCCCATCAAGCCAATCTCAAGGACGACTACAACCTCATCCAAAGCTGGGCCTTGGGTCAGAAACGCCAAGCAGCTATCGGAAAATGGGTGAAAGACAAAGCCGCCAAGGCATACATCCACCTTGATGAGCGCTATAAGAACAATGATTTTTATTACGATTGGAATTTTCAATGACAAACTACGCAAATGACGTCGACGGTGCCAAAGCACTGGTCGAGAAATATGAAACCCTCCGCAAGGAAATCGGAAAAGTCATCGTCGGACAGCATGACATCATCCACAACACCATCCTGTCCATCTTCTGCCAAGGTCATGTGCTGCTCGTTGGTGTGCCTGGATTGGCAAAAACCTTGTTAGTCAATACGATTGGAAAAGCTTTGGGCTTGAGTTTCAGCCGTATCCAGTTCACCCCCGACCTGATGCCTTCCGACATTGTAGGCACCGAGATCTTGGACGAGTCGCGACAGTTTAAGTTCATCAAAGGCCCCGTCTTCGCCAACATCGTTCTGGCTGACGAGATCAACCGCACGCCGCCCAAGACGCAAGCCGCCCTGCTCGAAGCCATGCAGGAAAAGTGCATCACCGTGTCGGGCAAGACCTACAAGCTCCAGGAGCCTTTCTTTGTGTTGGCCACCCAAAACCCCATTGAGCAGGAAGGCACCTATCCCCTGCCCGAAGCCCAATTAGACCGTTTCATGTTCAACCTCATGCTCGACTATCCATCTTATGAAGAGGAAATCGACATCGTGAAAAACACCACTGTGGGCAGTGTAGCCGAAGTAAATGCCGTGCTTTCACCAGAGGAAATCCTTTATTTCCAGCAGTTGGTGCGTCGTGTGCCCGTGCCTGACAATGTGTACGAATATGCAGTGAACTTGGTCGCGAAAACACGTCCACACACCGAGAAAGCCCACGATTGGGCCAACCGTTACCTGAGCTGGGGTGCTGGTCCGCGTGCCTCGCAATACCTTATTATTGGAGCAAAAGCCAACGCATTGTTAACAGGGAAATACTCGCCCGACATCGAGGATGTGCAACGCGTTGCCATCCCAATCTTGCGCCACCGCATCATTCGCAATTATACGGCTGAGGCTGAA
>OCTX011785427.1_pt1 | contig 10533 bp, 10 predicted proteins | sample 1539691 | NCBI WGS metagenome assembly OCTX01 (sample SAMN02144231, study PRJEB22623) | gut metagenome | biome: sheep rumen | host: Ovis aries | place: New Zealand | reverse complement strand
ATACTAGAGATGCTCTACGTAATATTATTCGTTATGGAAAAGAAAATGGTTATACTTTTGATAAGATTACAATGAATACAGAGATGATTACACAAAGAGTTAATAATTAGGAGTATTTTAAGAAAAAGTTTTCTTATAAATAAACCATTAATAAAGCTTAGATAGAATTTGAATAATAGCTAATTCTGTCTGCTTTTTTTTTTTACTTCTCTTGTAAAATTTTGATTTTATAAATGTTTTGTGTTAATATTTTTTTAGTAGTTTGTTGTTTTTTTTGTGGGGAGGGAATCTATGGTTAGCAACGTTAGAAAAGAGGGCTGTATGTTGTTTGGCGATATTGGAAATGTTGAATTTCGGTTTTTTTTGAAGAAAAAGAAGCTTGCAGATTTAAGAATATTTGGTGATAATAGTAATATTTTCTGGGAAGTTCTTCTTGAAATTATTCTTTTTTTAAATACAGTCGACGATGGGTGTTTTTGTTTCTATTTTGTGACAAATATAGATGTGATTGGATTTAATATAACATTAGGCGACATTAGTATGCTGAGCGTTATTCTTGACATTGAGCCAGAAGATTTTTATAGGGAGAAAAGTTTTTCTTTTTATAAATGCGATATAAAAGAAGGTGCTAATTTCAATGTATTTCCTATTCCATATTTATATTTTGAGAAATGCACTATAAATGATTTTTATTGCCTTAATGGTTATTCTGGGAAATCGTTAACTTTGGACGATAATAAAATATTAAAATATACTGGAAACGTGACACTTGGATGTGAAAAAATGGTAATTGACAATAATGATTTTGATTTGCCTTTATTTTTTTTAAAGACTACTGCAAATAATTTGACAACACTTTCAATATTTAGAGATGGTGGTCTAAGTGAGTCTGATTATATATATATTTCTAATTTTCCTAATATAAAATCTCTTGTAACATGGGGAGAATGTGAAGATGTTAGGTGGATTGATAAATTATCAAAGTTAGTAGATTGTAGAGAAATTGGTGTTCCTATTGATACGATGATGGTTAAGCGAATATCAAGTTCGAAAAAGCGAACACTTAAGAGAGTATTTAGGAGATCAAATGATTCTACTTATAAAAAAATGAGACGTGACATTTGGCATGGATGTTTTGGTGACAGATGGTTGTTGCGGTATTCTTATTGGGTAATTGATAAAGAGATACAAAAAAGGAAAGTGAGGCTATCTAGAATAAATTCACTTATAAATAATGGTTGTTGTTATCCCTATTTTTGTCAACGTTGGATATATCCTGAAATGTATGCACTCTTGGAACTTTCTGAAGCTGAGAAACGTATTTGGGATAATAGAATTAAATATTACAATCCTGGAAAAATAAAAGAGCATCTTGAACAAATGGATGGTAAAAGAAGAACGTTAGTTGAATGGGCCAAGGTGGCACCAGCTGATTCTTTGATTCCAGAGGAGTTTTATGATTTTTGGACACAAAAAAATCTTGAAACAAGAGATACAGGTCTTCCGTTTTCTGATGATGAAGAATTTATAGGGTTTGAATATGTTGAAGCAGAACCACGTATTATAATTTCAAAATTAGATTCAGAAAAAGGTCCGGTTCTTAAATACAGCAAACCATTTCTTCGGAAGAAATTCCATGATTAAATAAATTTAATTTAGAATTATAATCGTTTTTTGAAATGGTATAAGGTGTGTTTGAAATAAAGTGAAAAATAGTTATTTATAAAATACATAAGAAGTAAAAGAGTATTATGTTTTTTTTGTTGGGGTGTTAGACAAAAAAATGAAATTGATATATAATATAAGTGGAGTGGTTTGATGGGAATATTTCAACCAAATGTTTATAAAAAGAATATATTTGAAATTGATTATAATAAATTAAAACAAGAAGGTATTCGGTGCTTGATTTTTGATTTGGATAATACTTTAGGTTTAATATCTCATAAGAGGTGTCCTCAAAAAACAAAAATAACACTTCGCAAGTTGAGAAAAGATTTTATTATAGTAATATGTTCCAATAATAATAGAAAAAGATTAAAACCTTATTTGGATGAGCTAAATATTGACGGGATTGCCCGAAGTATGAAGCCTTCTATATTAGGCCTTTTTATTATAAAAAGAAAATATAGATTGAAAAAAGAAGAAATGTGTATTATTGGTGATCAGATGTTAACTGATGTGTTAGCTGGAAATAGATTTCATATTAAAACAATTTTGGTTGACCCTTTAGGAAACAAGGATTTAAAAATAACTAGTCTTAATCGTAAAATAGAAAATCTTGTTATGAAAGCTTATGCAAAGAAAGGCTTATTTAAGAGAGGAAATTATTATGAATAGAAAAGTTTGTCAGGGATGTGGAATTTTGTTGCAAGATGAGAATGTGTTACAGGAAGGATATACAACAAATCTAGAAAATGATATTTGTCAAAGATGCTTTAGAATGAAAAATTATGGTGAATATCAAAGTGTTGCAAAAACAAATGAGGAGTATATGAAAATATTACAGGGGGTTGCTGAAACAAAAGATTTAGTTTTATATATTACTGATTTACTAAATTTAGAAAAGAATATTGAAAATATTCGTTCTATTATACCTAATAAGATGATTTTGGTTTTAAATAAAAAAGATGTTTTGCCAAAATCTGTAAAAGAAGAAAAATTAATTCAATATTTTGAAAAAGAAAATATTTATTTTGAAGAAGTTATTGTTATTTCTACTTTTAAAAATTATAATATTGATTATTTACTAAAAAGAATAAAATTTTATCAAACAAGTAAGAATGTTTATGTAGTTGGACATACAAATGCTGGAAAGAGTAGTCTAATAAATAAATTAATTCATAATTATTCAGATAATAGTCAAGAACTGACAATGAGTCCTTTGCCATCAACTACATTAAATACAATTCATATCTCTATAGATGAGCATTTAACTTTGATTGATACTCCTGGACTTGTTGATTCTGGTTCTATTCTAAATCATGTTGATGAGAAAATGGTAAAGAAAATATCGGCTAGAAAAGAGATAAAACCAAGGACATATCAACTTAGAAAGAATCAGTCTATCATTATAGAGGATTTAGTTCGTATTGATTATGTTGAAGGAGAAAAAAATAGTTTTACTTTATTTATTTCTAATGATTTGAAAGTTAAAAGATTATTAAATGTTTTTAATAATAATGAATTAAAAGATAAAAATAAAACGACTTATCAATTAAAGTATGATGAAGATTTAGTTATTAGTGGTTTGGGCTTTGTAAAGATTGTAAACAAAGGCGTTATTGATTTGTACATGGACAAAAATATAGATGCTTTTTTTAGAAAAAACTTAATTTGATGTTATAATTAATCAGTAGGTGATAATTGTGAATAATAAAGGGTTTACTTTAGTGGAGTTGTTAGTAGTGATTGCTGTTATGGGAATTATTACAGGAATGGCAGTTCCTTTAATTAGAAATGTCCAAGTGAATCAAACTAATAAGAAGTATGATACATATTTAAATAGTTTGACTTATAGTGCTAAATTATATGTTAATTCATATGATGAGGATTTGTTTGGACATGCGGATACTGGATGTGCAATAATTTTTTATGATGATTTGGTTAAGAAAAAATTATTAAAGGATATTGAAATAAAGGATGTTAGTTGTAGGACTAGTGAAACACTTGTTAAAGTTGTTAAGTTTGAAGGGCAATATACTTATACTCCTCAACTTGGTTGTGGTAAAGTTGCTGCTGGTGAAGTTGGTGATATAACAATTTTCCCAGAAGGAAGTAGTATTAATACGTCATCTTGTGATTATGATTCTGAAATAATTATGAATTTTACTACAAGTCCTGAAAATAGTAATACCATTGATAAAAGACAGCTTAATGTTCAAGTACATTTATTTTCTGATACAGGAGTTACTCCTAATTCACAGATTGAGTATGGTTTTAGTAGTAATCAAGATGGAAGTGTTGTCAATAATACATGGAACCCTTTAACTTTACAAGTTCCTAATACAACTGAGCAAAAACAAAAGATAGTAAATGGTGAGGGAGTTGCTGTTAATTCTAATGTTTCTACTCCAGATGGGATTACTGGTTTGTATTATTTGGTTTTAAAGGTTACTAGGTTACAAGATTTAGTTGGCAGAAATTTTGCTAAAGGTGATAGTCCGTATATATATTTGGGGCCTTTTAAACTTGATAGTGATAAGCCAAATTTTAATGATTCAAAAGTTGAATATAATCCTAATTCTAATAAAATAAAATTGAAACTTAAAGTTACTGATAATTATTCTAGTGCTAGTAACTTGAAAATGTGTATTTCGTTTGATACTGATATATGCACGAGTTATGTAAAATACTCTAAGAACAAATCTATAAAAGCAAGTAATAGCTGTGATGGTGAGGTGCATAAAGTCTATGTTTTTGTAAAAGATAAAGCTGGTAATGTAGATATGCGGGATTTTGAGTATACTGCATCTACCGATTGTACTTAAAAACAAGAAAGAGGAGAATCCTCTTTTTTTTTTACTACTAATTTTTAATGATGTGTAAACTAGATACTAAATCTAAAAAAAAACTTTACAATTTCAATGATTTTATGTACTATTATAGTAAGTAGTGGTTGATAGTGGTAAAAAGTGGGGGATGAAAATGTTCATAGGAGAGTATCATCATACAATTGATGAAAAAGGTAGAATTATTATTCCTTCTAAGTTTAGAAATGAACTTGGTGATAGTTTTATAATTACTCGAGGAATTGAGAATTGCCTTTTTGTATATTCTTTAGAAAATTGGAATCATATTGTTGAAAAATTGAATTCTTTACCATTTACCCATAAAGATGCAAGAGTTTTTAATCGATTCTTTATGTCAGGCGCTACAAACGTAGAATTGGACAAACAAGGACGAGTTAATATTTCCATGCCATTAATTAACTATGCAGATTTGCAAAAAGATTGTGTTGTTATTGGCACGGGAGATCGGCTTGAAATTTGGTCACAGGAGTCTTGGGATAGTTTCTTTGATTCTACAAAAGATAATGTGGCAGACATAGCTGAAAATTTATTTAATGAGAGCGTGAACTTGTGATGGATAAACATATTAGTGTGTTGCTGGAAGAATCTATTTCCTCCCTAAATTTAAAAGAAAATAGTATCATAGTTGATGCTACATTAGGCTATGCAGGACACAGTAGTAGCATCTTAGATAGAATAAAAAAGGGGTATTTATTCGCCTTTGATCAGGATAGTGAAGCTATTAGTTATAGTACCAATCGGCTTTTAAAGATTGGTACTAACTTCACTATTATAAAAAGTAATTTTGTCCATATGAAGGAAGAACTTCAAAAATTAGGTGTAGAAAAAGTGGATGGTGTTTTATTTGACTTAGGAGTATCATCACCGCAACTTGATGAGAAGACGCGTGGCTTTTCGTATCATAGCGATTCTAAATTAGATATGAGAATGGATCAATCACAAGAGTTGTCTGCTTATGAAGTGGTGAATAACTATTCAAAAGAATTACTTTCTGAAATATTTTTGAAGTATGGAGAAGATCGTTTTGCTAATAATATTGCAAAGAAAATAGTTGAATATCGTACTCAAAAGCCAATTGAAACCACTTTAGAATTAGTGGAAATTATAAAAACAGCCGTACCTATGAAATTTCGCAAGGATAAGCATCCTGCAAGACAAATTTTCCAAGCTATTCGAATTGAGGTTAATCATGAATTAGAAGTTCTTGAACCTAGTATTAATCAAGCTTTGGATTTGTTAAATGTTGGTGGTAGATGTGTTGTTATAACTTTTCATTCGTTAGAAGATCGATTGGTTAAAGATATATTTAGAGAAAAATGCAGGGTTGATGAAAAAATAAAAGGCATTCCTGATATTCCACAGGAGTATTTGCCTAATTTTCGTCTAGTAGTTAATAAGGCTATTAAGCCAAGTAATGAAGAAATAGAAAAGAATCCTCGATCAAGAAGTTCTAGACTTAGAGTTATTGAAAGAATAAAATAGGAGATGAAAAAATTGAAAAAGGTAAAAAAGAAGGTTAAAATTTCAAAATTTGAGAAATTACTATACACTTTAGCCGTTTTCTTATTGGTAATTTCTCCTGTCTCAATTGTCTTTTCTAAGGCAACGTTAGCAGAAATAAATTTTGAAGTTGAAAAACAAAAGAAAGAAATAGAAAAGCAAAAAAAGACTAATGAATCTTTAGCTATGACAATTGATGAGTTGGCTTCCTTGACAAAGATACAAGCGGTTGCAGAGGAACAAGGTTTGAGTTATAATAATAATAATATAAAGTCTATAAAGAATGATAACTAATATTAGGAAGTGATAACTTGAAAAAGAAGAGAAGAAAAAATAATATCAGATATTCTAAGATATTCATATTAAGTTCTCTTCTTTTATTTTGCCTAATGATTGGAAGGACAGTTCAACTTGGCTTATCTACAGAAATAGATGGTATTAATTTAAGAAAACTAGCTAGCAAAAGAACAACAAAAACAGATGTTGAGGTTGCAAAAAGAGGAACAATTTATTCTTATAATGGAGATGTTTTGGCTCAAAACGTTTCATCTTACAAGTTAATAGCTTATTTAGATTCTAAAAGGACTACAAATGAGAATAATCCTCAGCATGTTGTTAATAAAGAGGAAACTGCTGAAAAATTGGCTCCGATTTTGGGAATGGAAAAGGATGATGTTTTAGGTTATTTAGTTAAGGAAGGCCTTTATCAAACTGAATTTGGAACAAAAGGGAAGGGCCTTAGTGAACTTCAAAAAAAACAGATAGAAGATTTAGGGTTACCGGGGCTTGATTTTATTGAAAGTTTTAAAAGATATTATCCAAAGGGCGATTTTGCATCTTATACTATAGGTTATACAAAAAACACTAGTGATGAAGATAATACAATAAAAGGTGAAATGGGGATTGAAAAGCAGTATAACGGAATATTAAAAGGTGAAGATGGCTATACGCGCTATCAAAAGGATTTAAAGGGTTATAAAATAGCCAATACCCCCGTTGATGTGAAAGAAGCAGTGCAGGGAAAGGATATTTATTTAACAATTGATTCAAATATTCAATTCTTTATTGAGCAGGCATTAAACACTGCGGATAGGGAATATGATTGGGAATGGTTTACCATTACTATAATGGATGCAAAAACAGGAGCAATTTTAGGAACGGCTACAACACCATCTTTTGATCCGAATAAGCGTGATATTACTAATTATTTAGATTTGCTTTTATCTTCTCCTTACGAACCCGGTAGTACAATGAAAACATTTACTTATATGGCTGCGATGGAGAATGGTGTTTATAATGGTAGTGAGACATATAAATCTGGAGTTTATGTAACAAGTGATGGTACTGAAATTGGTGATTGGAATAGAGATGGATGGGGTGTTATTTCTTTTGATAAAGGGTATGCAATGAGTAGTAATGTAGGTGTTATTAATATTATTAGTAGGCATATGTCTAGTGTAATGTTACGGCAATATTTTAGAAAATTAGGTTTTGGGAGGAAGACTGGAATTGAGCTTCCAAATGAAAATAAAGGAAATTTAGAATTTAAATACGAAACTGAAATTTATAATGCTGGTTTTGGTCAAGGGATAACGACAACGCCTATTCAAAATGTGAAAGCAATGACGCCTCTTACTAATGATGGAATATTAATTAAACCATATCTTGTTTCAAAGATAGTTGATTCAGAAACTGGTGAAACCGTTTTGGAAAATAAAAAAGAAGAAATTGAGCGTGTGGCATCAACTGCTACTGTTCAAAAAATGATTCAACTTATGGATGATTGCGTTAATGGTATTGGAAATACTGGTAGTGGATATCGAATTGATGGAGGAGAACTTATAGGCAAGACTGGTACTGCGCAAATTGCAAATTCTAATGGTGGTGGTTATCTTTCTGGAAAAGAAGATATTATTTCTTCTTTTTCGGGTATTTATCCTAAGAGTAACCCCCAAGTAATTATTTATGCTTCTGTTTCTAGACCTAGTGGGGGTAGTCAAAAGCCTGTTAGTAATGCTGTGAAGGAAATTGTTCAAAATATTTCAAAGTATTATGGTAATAGTGATAGTAGTAATAATTCTGTTGATGTAAATGATTTTGTAGTTCCTTCTTTAATTAATAAAAAAGTAGATACTACTAAAATACTATTAGATGCTAATAATATAAAATATGTTGTTTTAGGAGCCGGAGATAAAATTATTAAGCAAACGCCAGATGCTGATAGTGTTATTACTAGTGGTGATACGATATATCTTATTACAAATGATATTAATTTGACTGTTCCTAATGTTTCTGGATTGTCATCTAAAATTGCAAAGGATTTGTTGCAAAAACTTGGATTAATTGTTCATTTAGATGGAGTAGGTTATGTTAATTCACAATCAGTAGGTGAAGGTGGGCAAATTACTAATGGTATGGAAATAACATTAGGACTTTCTCCACGGTATACAGCAGAGGGTTAAACATGAGAAAGCAAGTTTTAGTTATTGCTGAAGTATTGTTAATAATTATTACTATTATATACTATTATGTAGAAGTATTTATTCCAGAATATAGTAAAAGACTAGGCTCAAGTGATTCTTTTATTCGAACAAGTTCTTATATGAACATGGTAGAGTTAATTATTGATGATGTTGATTTCGCACTTATTTGGAATAAAGATAAGAAAGTATATCATATTTTCTTTTATTCAGAAAATTCTATTTGCTTATATAATCGTGAGATTGAAGGTAATTCTTTTGATGAAGCAATTTCTTTAAGTTTAAAATGGCTGAGTAAAAATAATTATTTGAGACAAGACTCTTCTGTTAGAATTGTAAAGTATGGTAATAAAGATTATAAGGAATTTTCTAATATATTAGTTAGTAGATTTAGGCAGTATGGAATTTCAAATTTTTTAGAAGAAGAAAAAACATTAGAAATAAAAAGTCAGGAATTGGATTTAGGTGTAGAAAAACGGGAGTCAATTTTACTGTCTATGGATATGTATTCTAAAGAAAAGAGGGAAAGTTAGATGTTGTTTATAGATTATTTTCGTAGGCATTTAGTTATTGTTTTAAGTGTGACCATTTTATGCATGAGTTTGGGTTTTATTGTGCTTTCTTTTGCCTTTAATAGTAAAAAAAATGGCATTTCTTCTTTTGATGTTTCTTTTACTAATATTGAAAAAGTATCGTCAGTTAAGGGTTCTGATATTGAACCAATAGGTAATTTAGATATTTTAAGCGCAGGTAAAAAAATAGATATGAATTTTAGCTTGAATGCTGTGCATGATGAATTGACATATTTTATAACGATAGAGAATAAGGGTACTATTTTGGCAGAAATAATTGATGTTTTTGAAAGCCCTAATATCAATTCTAATTATTTTCAAAATAGCATTAGTCCAATATCAATTTCTATATCTGATGTTAAGGGTAAAATAGTTTCTCCTGGTGAGAAGATAATGATAAAATTAGTGGTATATTATCCACCTTCTAGTAATTTTGGTGGTAAAAAAGAGTTTAATTATAGTATAGGATTACTTGTAAAATCTCATTAGTATAGTTCTTTAAAGTTTATCAATAGCCTTTGTTGACAAGATTGTTTCTTTTTTAATATAATCAAATTGTAGGGTGTGGTAAAATGAAATGTAAAAAAGTCATTGTTTTTACAGTTTGTTTTCTTTTTGTTCTAGCATGTTGTTTATTTTGCGTGGGGTTTTATTTTTATATAAATTCAAAACCACAGATTATTTTTGAAAAAGGTTTTGATGCTTTCTTAAATATTTCTAATAGGTATATTTTACCTAGTGATTCTATTTTCATAGGGGATACTTTTACGGTTGATGGTTTAGTTGATTTTAATTTAAATAGTGAATATTATTCGAAAATGGAAACTTTAGATAGTGCTAAAAGATATCGTTTGATTCAAAACTTAAATCAATTGGATACTCATTTTATCTTAATTCAGAGTAAGAAAGATAAATCGTTATTTGCACAATTTGTAGAATCTATTGGTAATGAAGAAATTGCTAATACAAAATTGTTAGTAGATAATGCCACTCAATATTATTTTGTAAACCAATTTATAGATGAGTATATTAATAATGGTACTTGTAATTATTTTGAGAGTTTGAATGGAGAAAATACAACGAAATCTAATATTGAATATTTGTATAACTTTATTTTAAAATCTTTAAAAAGTAATATTATGAAAGGTGAGTTTTCTAGCGCTTTTACTAGGCAAGAAATAAACGGAAAAGTTCAAAAGATTCATCAAACAACTATTCAAATTTCAGATGCTTTTGTTCATAATGTTATAAATGGTGTTTTAAAAGATTTAAAGAAAGATAAAAGGTCAGCTTTTATTTTAAAAAACGTATATAAAGATTTTTTTAAATATAAAATCAAAAATGAAATTCGTTTTTTAAGAAGTGATGAAGTTTATACATTAAATATTTATACTAGTAAATATTTTTATAAGCCTTTAAGATATGAAATTGTTCATAAAAATGGTGAGCAAA
>OCTX012057664.1_pt1 | contig 10535 bp, 7 predicted proteins | sample 1539691 | NCBI WGS metagenome assembly OCTX01 (sample SAMN02144231, study PRJEB22623) | gut metagenome | biome: sheep rumen | host: Ovis aries | place: New Zealand | reverse complement strand
ATTAATAAAAGAGTATGGAAATGGCTATTCTGCACGTAACCTGCGCAATTATCGGTTATTTTATCTAAGGTTTCCGAGGGAAGAGATTTGGAACGCATGCGTTCCAAATGTTAAATGGACATATTTTCGCTCCTTACTTAGAGTAGACGATGAAGAAGCCCGAATATGGTATATGAATGAAGCATAAGACAACACTGAAATCTCTGCAGTATTCTAATTTACGTTAATTTCCAAAGCTGTCTTATTTTTTCTCCAAAGTAAAACGGATGTCATTTGACATCCGCATTTGAAATTAGATCCTTTTATAACATTTGTTTGGCGAAAGCCATTGCCGTCTTTCCACCATCATGGATGATGTCAACACCTGTCAGATATCCGTGTCCCGGAGCCAGCAGATGACAAATTAAATCTGCCATCTCTTCAGATGTACCAAAACGGTTATAAACAGTTCCGCGTTTAATGCTTTCCTGCATCGCATCATCATTTCCGCCTGCTAACATTGGAGTATAGAAAGAACCAGGTGCGATACTGATAATGCGGCTGTTGTTTTTGCGGGCGACACGAGTTGCGTTAGCCTGTGTATAATATTGAACATAACGCTTGCTCATCGCATAGGTCATGTAGCTGTCACCTAAAACAGCCATACGTGGGTCATTTGGCTGAGCAGTCAGTTCAAGCTGTCTTGCGATAAATTGGTCTTCGCTGAGGGTTTGTGTCTGATCCCAGAGTTCTTTTTCCTCTTTGCTTGGACCCGGATAGAAATTTCCGGTAATGGAGGAGAAATTCACAACATAGGAATCATCGAGATATGGAAGGAAAGCTTCCAATACATAGTGAGTTCCTAACATATTGATCTTGATGATTGGTTCTTTTGGCATGCCTGCATAGTCAACACCGGCCGCATTCACAACATTGCCAATTGGTGCAATCGTAAGGGCATATTCCACAAACGCTTTCAGAGATTCTTTATCGGATACATCGCAAGTTTTTCCATAGGCTTCAACACCGGCTTCTTTAAGCTCCGCAAGAGCGTTATTCAATCTTTTTTCATTTCTGCCGCCAATAAGAACCGGTCCGTATACGCTTAAGGCTTTAGCAGTAGCCAGCCCCATTCCGGATGTGCCACCTGTAATAACTTGTAGTTTTTTTTCTGACATAATTATTTACCTTTCTTGTTCACATTCATTATATCGTCCTAATTCAGATAACAACGAGCTTTTTTTTTAGATGATTTGCCTGAACGATTATTTTGTGATAAAAGAATTGCTTTTTGATATGATTCAAAACAAAAGAGGCAATCCGGAAACTGCCTCTAAAATGGTTTAGTTATCGGTAAAATAAAGCATTATTATTATTCGAACACCGGATGTGGAATTGTTTCTACATCAAAGTCTTCGTTTCTGCCTTCTTTAATATAAGGGAATAAAGAAATTCTGGCTTTAATACGAACTTGGTCAGTTCCCTTATTTCCCCAAAGGATTTCAACTTCTTTGCCTTCTTCTACGATATCGTGTTCAATAGTTCCGATTGAAATCATCTGACGAGTCTTTGAAGAGAACATTCTTCCGGAAGAGCATCCCACAAATTTTTCTCCATCGTATACTTCGTCAATGTGCAATGTGCCATTTCCCAATACATAGTCATAGTCACAAGGGAATTCAATTGGATCGACTTTGCGTGTTGGATCAAAAGCAGCTTTCATAGCTTCACAAATGGAATCTACATCCCAGATCAGTGTGCAGGCTGTTTTATAATTTCCTTCTAATTCTTTCTGCAATGCTTCTTTTCCAATAAACTCGTGATCAAAACGAATCAATTTTGTCCATCCGTTTTCGATAGGAGAACGGAAAACTAAATCTGAATCCGATGGAAGAGAACCGGAAATATTCCATTCTACACCCGGAATAGGGAAGGCATAATGTTCTGTGCCTTGAGGAATGGAACCTTCACAATGACAGGTAACGTATGGAAGTTTTCCTAATTGTTTAATGCCGTATGGCTGACCAACACGAAGCACTTCGTTTAAAACATCTAAACAATCTTCTGTTAAACCGTGAATTTCGTATCCAAGTGTTCCGGCCATTCCGGTTCTTAAAATGAATACCTCTTTACCGGCAATTTTTAATCCCTGCTTAATCCACATAAATTGCAAGTCATGCAAATCGGTTCGGGTTGCCTGTTCTACAATTTCCAAAGAACGCGGGCCGCACATCTGATAGAAGAAGTGAGATTCCGTGCAGTCTTCGCTGGTGACACGGAATCGATCTTGGAAGAATACATGATTCAACATTACAGGATCCGGTAGGAACATCGAATAGAATGTGTCTTCTGCTAAACGCATAACAATTCCATCCTGCATAATTTTTCCATTCGGTAAACATACAATAACGTGTCTTGCTTTTCCTACCGGGAATTTTTTAAAGGTGTTAACGGAAGCGGCAGTAAGTAAATCCAGGTATTCAATGCCGTGGATTAAATAGTTCATGGCAGGATTCAATCCACCGTGAATGTAGGATGTTTCATACCAGCTTAGTTCTTCATCCAGCCATCCGGTATACGAAAATGCCTGCAGTGGGAATTTTCCGTCTGCCATAGGTGTAAACATTCCTTCGTGAGAAGTGAGAGTTGTGTTATGAGGTACACTGTTGTTCATGAAAGGTGTAAATTTAAGTTCTTGTGTCATAGTTATCATCTCCTTAATTTCATTATAAGTAGATGATTTGTGTAAAATAAGCGTTATTTTGTCAGAAAAAAACACAAAAAATCCGACATTTGTCGGATTAATACAAGAAATGATAAATTCGGAAAGAAACCATTAAATGAAAGATGCTATCGCTTTTCTCCAAATCAATATGTGTTAGCTGCTTGATTTTTTCTAAGCGGCTATAAAGGCTGCTTCGATGAATGTGTAACTGGTCGCTGGCCTTTTGAATGTTCTGGTTATTTTCTAAGAAAACTTCTAATGTTTCAAACAGACAGACACTGTGACGGGCATCGTATTCTTTGAGGATGAACAGCGAAGAATGAATACACTCTTTACACTTTTCTATCGGCGCACTGGATAAAAGATCTAGGAAGACAACATCTTCGTAGAAGCTTATTTTCTTCTTCGATATGCGTAGAGCCAGAATTGCCTGCTGATAGAATTTCGGTAAATCATAAAGATCGCTGCATGTTTTAGAAATAGATAATCGAAGAGAATAACCATTTAGTATGGAGGTGAGGATCTCTTCCTTTAATGATTCTTCATCTATAATTAACACAATGCGCTCTTCGTAAAGAATAGTCAGGCACCAGGAAAACACAGAAGAAATGGAGTCTAAAAGGTAGTACAAAGAAAGACCGGGTGTATTTTCGTATTCAAAGACAATGATTCGCATCCTTTTGGGAATGGAAAGATGTAAAAGAGCGATTCTCTGTTCTAATTCCTCTTTAGGAATGGAATGATGAAGAAGATCATTTAACAAATTGAAATACGGCACTTTCTGCATTCCGGTTTGATTGGTATATAACAATTCATAAAATACAACCTGGCAAAAGAATTTATAAAGCTTTTCATCTTCTTTAGAGATGGGATGATTCATAACCATAGTTGCCATTGCGACCATGCCTTCTTTATCCCGAACTCGACAGCCTAAAAAAGGATGCTCATAAAAATCAAACAAACCGTAAATTGGTTCGTCGCTGGAAAGAATGTGCTTATACACACCGTCTTTTTCCACTTTGTTTGAAGCTTCAATGGACATCCGGTTGTCTGGAAACAGGATGCGCCAGGTGTTTTCATCTTCCTCGCTCACACTTGATTTACATAATAATTTAAAGCTTTTGTCGTTGATAAAAATAGGATTGCCAAACACAAGGGAAGCTGTATTTACGATGCTTTCTAAACCTTTTCTGTCAAATAACGCCTGCGATATCAGATTCTTTTTTTCTTCATATGTCATCGGTCTCATACACCTAGTATAAATTATAGAGTTTGAATAGAAAACCACTTTATTGTTTTCGGCAATAATGACGAAAAACATAGATTTTCCTATATATCTTTACCATGTTCATCCCTATCATAACTTGTTAGTATTTTGGCAAAGGCAGGTAAGCGTATGAAAAAATATCCTAATTTATCAAAACCAATCACAATTCGTGGAGTTACTTACAGAAACCGAATTTTTTCAACTCCAACCGGTTTAACCTATCCAGATGAATACAGTGGACAGCCGGATTTTAGAACTGTTTTATTTTATGAAAAAAAGGCTCGTGGAGGAGTAGCCAGTGTAAACTACGGAGAAACTCCGGTTAACGATGTTGATGCAGTACGACGTCCAAATGTAGATGTGATTCGTCCGGATTTTTCTCGTTTTATTTTACCGGCAAAAGACTGGATCAAATTAACGGATGCGATTTCAAGACATGGAGCTAATTCCTGCGTACAATTAGCTCATGCAGGATTGTTTGCGATGCCGTTTTTTAATAAAGCTACAACAGGAACTGTTGTTGGTCCAATGGACATGGACAAAGAAATGGGTGTGCATGTAAAAGCTATGGATCAAGAAGATATGGACCGAATTGCCAATGATTTCGCCGAAGCGGCATTATGTGCTGTGCAATCCGGATTCAATCAAGTTATGGTTCAGTGCTGTCATGGATGGCTGTTAGCTCAATTCTTATCTCCATATTGGAACAAACGACAGGATGAATTTGGAGGAAGCATCGAAAACCGTGCAAAGTTCCCTTTGCAGGTATTAAAGGCGGTTCGTGACAAAATCGGTCCAAACATTGTTATTCAAATTCGTATAAGCGGGGATGAGCATCAGAAAGAAGGATGGTCAATTGAAGACTGTGCTGCATTCTGTAAAATGGCAGATGAATATGTAGATATCATTGAAATCTCTTCCGGAGATTATCATAATTCCGAACACTATTGCTGGAACAATCCGTTAATGGGACGTTTCACAAATATTCCTATCGCAAGAGCACTGAAAAAAGCAGGAGTGAAAGCATACTTAACGGCTGTAGGATCCCATAATGATCCAAAAATGATGGATGAATTAATTGGGGAAGGTGTAATTGATTTCTTCTCTATTGGACGCGGAATCTTAGCGGATCCGGATCTTCCAAAGAAATGGTTGACCGGAAAAGAGGAAGATGTAAAACCATGTATTCGCTGTTCTGATTGTATGGCCGGACTGTATACAGGATTCTATCGCTGCAACATCAACCCAACTGCCGGACAGGAAGCTTACTTATTAAACACACCATCTCCAAAATCAAGTAAAGATGTTGTTGTGATTGGAGGCGGAGTAGGCGGAATGGAAGCTGCCATCACCGCATGCGATCGTGGTCATAATGTAACTATCGTAGAAAAGAATGAAAAACTAGGCGGTACTTTATTGTTTGCTGATTATGGACATAAGCAGGAACTAAAAGATTTAAAAGATTACTATATCCGACAGGTTGAAAAGCGTGATATCAAGGTTTTATTGAATACAGAGGCTAATACAGCTTTATTAGATTCTTTAAATCCTACCGATATTATTGTAGCAGCAGGATCAACTCCAAGAGTTCCGAAAATTGCCGGTATTGAAAATGCACGTTATGCGACAGAGGCTTATTATCATCCGGAAACAATCGGACAAAAGGTTATTCTAATCGGTGCGGGTTTAATTAACTGCGAAATTGCGGTGAGCTTATTAAAAGAGGGCAAAGAGGTAACGTTGATTGAATTAACAGATCAAATCGCAAGAGATGCAAATATGTTTATCAAGCCAACATTAAATGAAATCTTTGCCGGGTACCCGGATACTTTACATACTGTTTTAAAGGCTGCTACAAAATCAATCTCTGCAAACGGAGTGACTTATACCGATGAAAACGGACAGGACATCTCCATTGAAGCCGATACTGTATTGTACGCAGTGGGCAGTGCACCAAATACTGCAATTGTAGAAGAAGCACAGGACTGGCCAAATTGGGAAACCTTTAGAGCCATTGGTGATTGTACCGGTGCCAGCATTGTTAGAAAGGCAATTCACCAGGGACATTTTGCCGCTCTTGATATTTTATAAGAAACAAGCTCGGATGTTTGTCATCCGAGTTTTTTCGTGGAATAATAAAGTATATGAAAATCAATTTACCTATCATTTATGATCGCCTGCAGTGCGAAAACATGAAACTGAAAGAATGTGACATATACGACCTGTCTTTGCAGCAGACCCGCTTATTTCAAAAGGAAGTGCCGCCACAAAAAGAATATGTCTATATTGTGTCCGGAAATGATTATGATCTTTACTACGAGATATTGAAAAGGAACAGTCTGATTCTCGTAAATCCACAAGATAGAATTCCAAATCGTAATGCCATAGTGATCGAGCAGGAAATCGATTTACTCTCTTTATTCTACCGGGCGCAGGATATTTTTCTGTTTTTTGAAAACTGGAGTCAAAGGGTAATCACTTCCATTTTAAAACAAAAGGATTTTGTTTCGCTTTCCAATGAAATAGGAGCTGTGCTGAACAATCCGATAGCGCTGTTTGACCTTTCATTTTGTCTGATTGGTACGGCAGGCACGATTCCGGAAAAAGAAAAGTTAAATCGAGAATGGATGGATATCCTGGAACATGGATTGGCACCTATTGAATCTTACAACATTCCTGAAAAAGACATGTATTTTTTTGCAAGACATAAAAATGAAGTCTATGTTCCGGCAGGAAATCCTTATGGAAACACAGATCTTTTTGTAAATATTTATGTTCATCATGAACTGTTCGGTATAGTTGCGGTGACCAATCTTCTGGCGGATATATCATTGGGTGACAAGGCAATTCTGACAATTGTACGAGATTACTATGAACAGTATTTTTCATTGTCTTTTAAAGAAAAGAGTAACTACAATGTCATTCATTATTATCTTCAACAATTGCTGGACCAGAAATATATTCCTTTTGAGACTTTGGAATATCATCTACAAAAGATTCATTGGAAAAGCACAGGTGTTTTTACATTAGGCTGTCTTTGTCAGAATTCCGGAGAATATATTCAAAATGGACAAATTGAACATGCGTATTCAAGAATTAAAAAGAAGATGAATGACATCATTTGTCTGGTGTATCATAACAACATTATCGTCATTCAAAACAATGACGAAGAACCTATTTCTTCATTAGAAAATGAAATAAAGAAATTGAATCTACGCTGTGGATTAAGCTTTACCTTTGGCGATTTAAAAGAAATCGGCATTGCCTATGAACAAGCGTTAGCTTCCATAGAATACGGCAGAACCAACAACAAAGATCAGGTTATATGGAGCTTTGAGGATGCCTATGTTGAATTTGTAAAAAACGAGCTTGGTCAGAAAAAGGATTTTTTGGTGCACCCGGTGATCAAATCGCTGGCTCAATACGATTATCTCCACAAAACGGAATATTTGAGATTACTAAAGACATATATCTTAGCCGGCCAAAATAGTAAAAAGGCAGCAGAATTATTATACATGCATCGAAATACGTTCCTCTATAAGCTGGAAAAAATAGAAAACATACTTAATATCAAAGTATCGAATCTAAACGAAAAGGAAAGAGAAATCATTCTATATTCCTTACTTCTCATATAAAATATAAGTCGCAGCAATATCGAGACTGAAAATGGGGGATTGTATGATTAAAACAGATATCTATATTGGATTAAATGACCGCATCACAAAAGAACAGAAATTTAACACCGGCCGATATATAGAAGTACTAAAAATGGTTTGTAGAAACTATCAGGTTCCGTTTTCCTTCAATTTGGTACAGGGAGGATATATGCATGAATCCGGAGAATATACAGAGGAAAATACATTGGTCCTCTCATTAATTGATATTGACGAACAAACCGTAAATGAAATTGCCGAGGACGTCTGTATGTTTTTCAATCAGGAATCAGTACTGATCACAACGGATCGAGTTCGTACACATAGTATTAAAAGAGTAGAAGATTAGAAATCAAAAAAACACCTTTGGAATGATATGAATCCAGAGGTGTTTTTGATTAGATTAACTTATTCGGTTCTCTTTCAACTTTTCATATTATTTTATTTTAAGATTTTTCTTCATTTTGCCTTGTACAGCTGCGAGTTTTTTATCCCTCGATTAAATATTCCAACAATTCATCTTTCGATAATTTCTCAATGCCAAAATCAGATAAATCTCTTCCTGTATTCCAGCAGTCTCTATTCATGATGGAGCCGCCTAAGGTTACCATAGAATCCATAATTGGTGTTTCAACACCGATATGTTTTGCCAGTTTAGACCATACCGCCAAACCAAATGGAATATCTTCTGTATAGTAACGATAGTTAAATGTAGGCGGAATCGCAATTTTCGCAAAGGAAGGATTGCCGGATACTGCCACACGTACATCATCGGTTTGGATGGCAGATCCAATTTCATGGGCAACGATGTCATATTTATATCCAAGTGCCTTTAAGATGGAACAGCGCTCCAGGTCTAACTGTTCTGTTGCTCGTGCTACACAATCGCTGAAGCCTTCTGTATAGTAATAGAATGGTTCCTTGGCATATTCTATTCTTCCGGCATTCAAAATACATCCCGGTACATGAATAATCGGATTTAAACTGGATAAGCCACAGGCAATGACGCTTTCACAGGATATAACGCTAGGGAATAATTCACTGATTATAGATATTGCTTCATCTGTATGTTTTGAAGGAATTACCCCAACTTTCAAAGGCTCAAAACGGCTCATCACAAGGACCTGTCCATCGCCCAGAAGTCTAACCGCATATGGAAGGGTATGCGATTCTCCCACAATAATCTGTTTTCCGGCTTTTTTGAATTCGTTATAGAAAGTTAACGATCCAAAGGTTCCCGGAAGAACGAAGACATACTGTCCTTCCTTAATTACTTGCGCAAGCTTGACTACCAATGAGTTATGTACAAAGGCCGGAACCATCACAAGAACTACTTCTGCATTTTCTACAGCTTCCTTTAAATCACTGGTTACTTTATAAATCTCTACTGTTCCTGTACCAATTGCGCCTTTATATTCAATCTTTTTAGTCTCAAATACAGACTGCATATGGGATACAAAATCTGCATCTTCATACAACGTAACCTCAAATCCCTTTACTGTTAAATCAGCTGCTGCGGCATGACCTCCATTGCCACCGCCTAAAATTGTAATGTGTTTCATATGTATAAACTCCTTACTTGTTGTATTCATTATAGCGCCATATGGCATATCGAGAATAAATAATTCCAATTCATCCATATAATTTACACAATAAGAAAGGACCGGTTCCGGTCCTAATAGAGATATGAACTTATTTATCAGATGCTTTTAATATCGGTAACATGAAGGCTGCTTTGAAATACGATTGGTCAACAGAAAGGTTTAAAATCCCATTTGCCTGTTCCAAAGTTTTCCTTACTATCTTTAACCCAAATCCATGCATATCTTTATCATTTTTTGTTGTGTCGAGGGATGGATTTGCTGCCAATACGTTTTTTGTGACATAGTTTTTGATCTCACAATAAAAATACCCCTTCACATTTCGTATGGATATTTGAATATCCGGTGTTTTTTCTTTTCTGCTAGATTCAATCGCATTATCGATTAAATTGCTTAATGCTGTACCTGCAGCAGTATCATCATAGGCAATATCCTGGGGAAGGTTGATTTCAACATGAAAAGGAATATTGTATTTCTCTGCCTGCTCCTGCTTTTGGAGAAGCAGGTAATCCAAATATGTACTTCCGGTTTCCAAACTCTTTAAATTCGTTGATATTCGATCCACTACAGTACCGATTTCTTCTTCCAGTTTTTCATATTCCTGGTTGTGCATAAGAACCTGGAGTTTGAAGTATTGATTTTTCAATTCATGTCGTTCCTGGCGGATTTTGGTTCTTAGCTCTGAAATCTGTTCAAAAGCTGCCTGATCTGCTTTCGCACGTGTTAGTGCCTGAGATAAGCGGTTTTGTTCTTCATAATGCCTTGCCAGTTCCGCAAACAAATAATAGATAACCGGCATATCCATCAGGAGAATTAAATAAGTGAGCGCATGTCCTAAATTCGGAAAATATCCCGGAATCATTACGGCGATAAGAATACTTAGAGGAAGATACAACATAATAATCTTAGTTTTTAGATTTAACTCTAAACCTGTTTGAATATGATGTCTTTTAAAGAGCTGGGAAAACATATATAGAAACAAGAAAAGAAGAATTTCCAGACCCAGATCCATAAAAATATAAAGATCTTGGTTTATTGTGCCTTCTAAGCTATACATCGGCAGACAAAAAGCTCGGTATAGTTGAATAGATGCTACAAAGAACAATATAAAGATTAACTTAGAAAAAAGCTTTCCCTGCAGATAATAATGTGATAGTAACAGTCCTAATAGGAACACACATAAAAAATAATAAAAATAATGAACAGGGGTAGAAAAAATTAAATCATCAAAGAAGGTCAGCAGAACACCTTGAAATAATAAGGTGAAAATCAAAGCTCCGGATAGAGTAAAAACCCATGAAGAATTATGG
>OCTX012280472.1_pt1 | contig 10538 bp, 9 predicted proteins | sample 1539691 | NCBI WGS metagenome assembly OCTX01 (sample SAMN02144231, study PRJEB22623) | gut metagenome | biome: sheep rumen | host: Ovis aries | place: New Zealand | reverse complement strand
TTACGATATGCAGTTATTACGTCCTTCAGTTCTGACATAACCCGACTCCATGTGAAATACTTGACTCTATTATACAGAACATCTGTTCGACCGTCAACCACTAAATTGAAATAAGCCTTCTGCATTATCGTAAACTGCGGACGCTCAAAATTCACGAAATATGACAATGTCTATTATTGACGGCAATCAGTCAGTCTCAGTTTTTGTTATGTTGCGATGGATTTGAGATTTTAATCAAAGACATCGGCGATTTAGGATTACCCTCACGATAAACTATGCCCTCTTTTAATAACGGATTAAGTATCTCCGACAAAAAAGTACTCCTACTGCTATAGTGCGTTACCGCTTGCAATTCTTTTACAGAACAAGGCTTTACTCGAAGCAACTCTATGACTTTATCCTTATCAGAGAGATCTTCATTTACTGTCTGTGTATCATACAACAAATCAAAAAGCCGCAAATCAAGGAATCCCGGATATATTAATACGCCGGGCTGTTTTGCTTCCCCAGCATCTTTGTAGCTTTCAATTATAGTCTGAAATCCGGTTCCGCCTCGCTCCATCAGATTTGCTATATCAAGACATGCGGCGATTATTGCGTTTCTCCTTATAGAAGGAATAGAACCTAGAGGATACTCTTCATATGGTCTGGGAAGCAACCATGAGCCTGGCGAGACAATATCGATCCTGTCACTATATATATCTATATCTATCTGAGTACCGGAAATCGAATAATCACGATGGGCAATAGCATTAACAAGTGCTTCTCTTATTGCTTCTGCCGGATAAGAACGAATTTCTTCTCGTCCGCCTCCTTCAACTTTGCGCCAGCCTGTTTTAGTATTACGCTCGATGAATCTTATTGCATTTCTGAAAACTGTAGAAATCGGTCCTTTAAACCTGTCGCTATCAAGCGCATCTCCAATCTTCTTGTCACCCTTCCAAAGGCGGCAACAAATCAGCGTATCATCACCTTCATAATTGTCTTTTCGACAACATTTCGGAACATTTCGGCAACATTTCGATTTGCATTTTGAAAACAATACGGCACGCCAAATAATTCTGTCCAAATATTGGGACAGAGTCCGATTTACAATGTATGTAGCATAGTGAAAAAATGTGAAAAATGTATAGTCGTTTTTCTCCGCAGTCCAGTAGCACCGCAAAGAGGCACTGTCAACGTTGTTCGATGGAAAAGCACTTCAATTCGAATCCGCAGCCGTTTCTTCTGTAGGATCTCCCGTCGTGATGTTATATCCGAATCCGAAGACTCCAGCGACCGACTCATACCAGATGCTCTTTTCACCATAAGCGATCTGGAAATGTATCCCGTTTTTATATGTGATGTAATCGATCGCAGTCATGCCGACAACGAAATCATCGGATTTCCAAGATCCGTTCGGTTTCTCCTCAAGAACGGGATGTCTTTCCTTCATGATCCTTATAAATTCCATCGCCTTATCATAGTCGTAGATCTCAAGAACGAGTCCGGTTCCGAAATTTGTGACTTTATTCACGATCGGGCCGCCGTTCTCCTCTGATCCGTCTCCGTGTACGCCACTTACATAGATGCAGTTGACATTATCCTTATCGGACTTGCTGTATCTTCCGCAGAATTCCTGTGTGTAGTTCCAGGGTTCAACATCATAGTATGTCTTGCGGACATCTTCTACAGTATCTCCGACCTGCGGGATCTTTCTGGTTGTCAGGCTGTCGCAGAGATCCGCGATCTCTTCAGCGGACATATCGGTAAGATCGAAAACATAGTCGGCCTCATTTCTTTCCTCTGTCTCTGTCGGAGCCGCTGTCGTTGCTTCTGTGGAATCTTGCGTGAAAGCTTCTGTCGTTGCGTCCGTGATTACTTCTGAGGAGCCCACTGCGCCTGCCGCGTCAGAAGTGCTTTTCGCGTCGGACGGATCTTCGCCGTTCGATCCTGTATCTTCTGTATCCGGATCGATCACTGTGATCTCGTTTTCTTCATTCTTTCCGGCATGTTTTTTCACATCGTTTTTCTCATTTTTTCTCGTCGCGAAATAGATGATCCCGGCTGTGGCCGCGCCAACTAAAACTACAGATACACTGGTAATAATGATTTTCTTAAGCATAACCTCTGTCCCTTTCTTTAATGCCTGTGAGGCAATTTCAGACCCGGCTGCCTCTGCAGCTCCGGTAGATGCGGACAGATTTAAAAGTGATGCCGGAATAGGTTTAAATGGCACCTGTTCGGCTTCTTTCTCAAACAATTGCGTTAAGAATGGTACGACCATAAACAGCTTCGTGTCGTTCTCTTCTTCATATTTCTCGACCTCCTTCTTGATTTTCTTCTTGGCAGAATGGATGCGCCGCGAAACGGTCCCCTCCGGGATCCCGAGAGCTTCTGCGACCTCTTTGGTGCTCATCTCGTCAAAGTAAAAGAGGATCAGCGTCATCCGGATATCTTCCGACAAAGAGTTGTTGATGATATCCATGATGATCTTTCTCGTCTCTTCCGACTCAACGAGCGAATCCGGGAGGAAATCCTCGGGAACGGTTTCGACTGTATCAAAGAACTCGTCCTCCACATTGTCCGTCTTCGTCCTCGTGAGATGATTCAGGGACTTGTTGGCGGCGACCTTTTTCAGCCACGGTACGATCTTGCTTTTATCCTGAATGCTGTCATACGAGTTGATCAGGGCAACAAACGTATCCTGCACGATATCCTGCGCATCGTCCTCATTCTTCAGAAGAGAAAATGCCGTCCAGTACACCGCACGATAGGCTTCATTGTAGATCTTTTCAAGTTCTTTTCTATCCATTTTTTCTGCCTCCTTATGTCCGCATCTACTCTATAGACACATGACAATGGAAATTTCTTCGCAGGTACGAGAAAAAAATTTATTATATAGTACAAGAGATTCTCTTATAAGGCAAAAAACATGTTACACAGCGCAACAACTTCTTCTGAAGTATCGTCTTATTTGCATGAGAAGTAGTAAAATGAAAGTTACACGAAGAGGGGTTGCAGTATGAAAAAGTCAGTAGTAAGAATAATTGCTTTAGTTTCATTGGCCGCATGTACACTGTCAAGTGCAACAGGATGCAAGAATAAGAAGAAAAGTGCTTTTCCAGAGGAAGACTCGTTCACCACTTATACGATTCCAGTCGAAGACAGGAAAGCGGAAGCAACGAAACCCGTCCCGATCCTCGCGGACGAATCCACATTTAAAGCCAACCTCCACGCTGTTCCGGACGACTTCACGTTTCTCCCGGCAGATGACGAGAAGCTGATCGAACACTATTCGTGTCCGGCGGACAACATGTTCGGGCTGAAAGAGATCTATGTCTATGAGAATACGGTCATCATGTATTTCGATCAGAAGACATTCGACTCGATCGACACCCTATATAACTTCGACAGAAATCCCGAATGGACAGAGGGAATCTGGAGTGAAGATCAATATAAGGAAAACGTGGCCAGAGAATTTAAAGACAGCCACACTGACGGCTGGGCAACGACGGTCTCCGGAAATGACCGGATATGTATCGTTAAGACCTTCTATTCCGAAGAGAAAAAGAAAGAGATCGAGAAAGAACCGGAGAATTATTCCGGAAGAGGATTCATCTCCATTCTTGGAAGAGATATTGACTTCAATGATGGAAATATCAGCTTATACTACGAGGAAGAATTCAACTATGACATCACCCGGGAACACCGTCAGAAATATGATTCGAAAACCGGAAAATGGAGCGAAGAAGACTTAAATGAGTTCTTCTGGAACTAAGGATCCTCATCCGAGCAGATCTGCTGATTTTCCCCGGCCGGGAAGGCAAGAAAAAAATTTTTCCATGACCACCAAATAATCTGCATTCCTCGATTGTTAAATGAGTAGATGCGGATATGAAGGAGGCAAAACATGACAGAGAAGGAAGCGGTAATCCTCCGTAACAATAAAGGAGGCCGTCTCATCACTGAGACGACCTCCTGCTTCATTCTCTTATAGATCTGCCATCGGCCGGCAACCTGCGGCGCGCGGCTCGAAGCGAACCAGCCGGCTGAAGCTTACGCTTACGAATCCGAGCCGAGTTTCTTGAGAAGCTCACAGAACTCTTCTCTGTATCTGTTGTTATCCGTTCCCGACTTGGCGAGCTGATATGCCGAATCGAGTGTCGCGGTGCCCTTGTACGCACTATCTCTCAGTACCATGGATGTCTCGATCACACCGCATACGAAATTGAAGTCTTCTCTTTTAGTAACACCCTTATCGATGAGCGGATATTCGATCTTGGAGCTCTCGTCTGAATCCGGAGCCTTGTATCTGACGGATACCGTGCAAAGCTCGCCGGATGCTGCCTGATCGGAAAGCGTGGTATCCTGATACTTGAGTCCGCCGTCATCTTTTCCTGCGCCTGCCGGAACGATCTCGTAGCAGACCGTTACCTGTGCGCCCGCACCGATCTCGCCGCCGTCTTTCTTATCGTCGTTAAAATCACTTGCGCTCATCTGTCTGTTCTCGTATCCGATCTGACGGTATTCCGCAACTTCTGCCGGATTAAATTCGACCTGGAACTTGACGTCTTTTGCGACAGTGACCGTGGTCTGCATCATCTTCTCGCAGAGAACTCTTTCTGCCTCTTCGAGAGAATCGATGTAGAAGTAGTTTCCATTACCTGCGTCTGCGAGAGACTCCATGTTGGCATCGCTGTAGTTTCCTGTACCATAACCGAGAACCGTCAGGAATACACCGGATTCCTTCTTTTCTTTAATGAGATCAACAAGTCCGCTCTGGCTCGTGATACCGAGGTTCATATCACCGTCGGATGCGATGATGACACGGTTGTTTCCGTTCTTGACGAAGTTCTCCTGCGCACACTTATACGCTGCTTCAATACCACCGGAACCGTTCGTTCCGCCATATGCGTCGATCTTATCGAGAGCTTTACAGATATCTTCGTAATCGTCCGATCCCTTGAGGAGCGTGTCGGAATTGCCCGCATAAGTTACGATCGAGACACGGTCTTTCGGTCCGAGATTCTGCGCCAGAAGCTTGAAGCTTTCTTTAACGAGAGGAAGCTTATCCTGCGAGTTCATGGATCCGGAAGAATCGACCAGGAACACGAAATTGTTTCCTTCGTTCGGGACATTCATCTCGGCATTTGCCTGCATCGTCATGACCAGAAGTTTATTCTGCGCATTCCAGGGACACTCACCTACGGAATATTGCACGCTGAAAACATCCTCAGCGCTATCGACCTTATACTCGAAGTAGTTGATCATCTCTTCCGTTCTGATGGCCGATTTGACATTATCCAGACTCCAGCCGTCGCGGATCAGTCTTCGGAGATTACAGTAGGATCCGGTATCAACATCGGCTGCGAAAGTCGAAAGCGGTGCGTCCGCGACTTTTACAAAGCCATTCTCCTCGATACGGTTATATTCTTCTGTGTTGAAATCCTCTGCCTGTGACTCATAGGCTTCTGTCGCTTCGTAGCTCTGAGCAGAATTTCCCCCGACTAAAGCATCAATGTCAATTTCAGCAATTTCCCCGCCGGCATCGTTATGTTCTTTGATCTGTGTCGCTTCCGATCTGTCCTTTTTACCGCACCCCGCTGCTGCCACTACAAAAGCACCTGCCAGGAGCACTGCCATTATCTTTCTTTTCATCGTTGCCACCTCCATACGATAGTCTCGTTCTTTATAGTAAAAAGAACCCTTACACATATACGACGATGGCATTTCCAAATATGTTGCAATGAACAGTAAACTTAACCGCAGCGTTACTTGCAAGGAATTCGTATATCTCACCAAGTACATCTTCAACTGCATCGTGTGATACTTTCTTCTTTTATTTTTCTGGCTTGTATCCGTACCTTCCGGATCCGCCGCCGTATTTCAGGCCGTTTGCGGCTTCTTTTTCGGTAGGCTGGCAATAGATATGCATGAATACGCTGGGGCAGGAATACACTCTGGTAAAGTGTTTCCTGTCCTTATCGAATTTCTGCAGAGCATCATAAGTAAAACCTAAGATCTCGCCCTGTTCTTCCTGTGTCAGGATCTTGCCCGAATAGAAGTTGATGGTCGCGTTATAGGGCATGATCATTCCTTCTGTATAGGCTTCCTCCGTTTCACTCAGTTTGATCGTCAGATCATACTTCTCGATGAGTTCCGAATAGTCTGTTTTCTCTAAGAATACTTTCAGATATTCATAATCGAATTCATCACTCATATAGCTCATATCATTTAAGTGCTGGGCGGTATTCAGCGCCTCGACACGATAGGTAAAACCGTATTCCGTGTCCTCCATGACAGTGATCTCCACTTTCGATCCGTCATCATGCTCGACCGCCGTAAACTCGTCGATCACTTTGCAGGGACCGCACCAGACCTCAGCATAATCCTTTGCCGTCTTATAGCCATAAGGCGACTCATCTTTTCTTCTATAGCATCCCGCCGTGATGATCATCGCAAGCGAAATTAAAACGCATAGTGCTTTTCGCATATTAGTGTTCCTCATCTATTAGCCCGGGAACAGATCCGCTTCGGTAATGCTGCCTTTGAACGGGATATCGTTTCCATCTGTGTCCCTTATGATCAGATGAAGCGGAATTCTGTTGAGTTTGACGGTGCAGCACGGACACGGACTTTCCCCGGTATCCTCCAGTTCCTCCGTCCCGACATATTTCTCTTCAGTAAATGTGATTTTGAGAGTATCCGGCGGGACCGTCTCGGCCCGGATCCCCTGGCAGTAAGCGTAGGTCCCTCTGGATCCCTGTTTGCCGCTGGAATAAATGATATAGACGTTGTCGTCTTTCTCCAGACTGTACCATCCTTTTTCCAGTTCCGGTCCGAATTCTCTCTTGACGCCGCATGTGCAGTTTACAGCATAAAAACTCTGCTCCATATATATCGATTCGTCCTGAGCAGTGTAGATCAGAGTTTCCTCTATTCCGTTTACGTTCAATATATCCCGGACGTTTCCGGTAAACGTATCCCTGAATACCCAGATCTCCGTCGAGTCCTTGAGTGTCCATACATAAAAGTCGGAGCACTCGAATCTTGTATAAGGGCCCACCTCATTTACAACATCTTTTATCGAATAGCTTTTATCGATCTTCTTGAAATCCTTAAGAGTAAGCTCTCGTTTGTTTTCGGTGGTCTCCGTTTCCTCTTCCGTAGTGGTCGTCTCTTCGGTCGTCGCGGAAGTCGTCGCTTCCGTTGTGGTCGTCAATTTGGTCTCCGTCTCGCTTTCGCTGGTCGCGGGAGCCGTTGTCTGCGTCTCTTCATAGACAGTCGTCGGGAAGAACTTGTCCTCGAAATAGGAACATCCCCCGAAAAGCACTGCCGCCGAGACGATCACTGCTATACACGCCAGGCACTTTGCCGCATGACTTCTTCTCTTCTTCATAATCCAACCCTCCCAAATGACTGCCTACAGTATATATGCATAAAGTCAGATTTTCCACACCTTTTAATGAACAAATGCCGGAAGGATTTCCGCGACCGATTGAGCGACCGGAGCATCGCGAACGATCTGTCGGAGGATCTCGTCTTCGAAGGCAAGTTTAACGAAGACCACTCCATCAGCCAGGACTTCCTGACCAATATTTTCCGGACATAACGGCATTCTTTCCGTGAAAATCCAGTTCCGCCATGAATCTCCTTCCGATCGATACATGGTTTTATGTCTGGATTCGTGTTTCTCGGTTTTAGACATAGATTTTTCAGCAGTTTTTATGTCTGTTTCGTCATTTCCTTGATTTAGACATATGTTTATTCCACTTTTTTATGTCTCTAAAAGCACTTTTGAAATACAGACATACTTTTCATGTTATTTTTTATGTCTGAATCCACATAATCTGGAATCAGACATACTTTTCGGATTATTCTGTATGTCTGAATCTTCGTTTCTTCATTTCAGACATAAAATGCTCCTTCTTCATTATGTCGGAAAAGCACTTTTCTATTTTCAGACATAAAAACGTTTCTGAGGTTCCTCACAAATCCCAATACATATCCGAATTCTCGGAAATCACAGCATATGCAAAAGCACCCTCCCGGGATTCCCGGAAGGGTGCCTGTTTTCTCTTACGAAGGATCGTACTTTCATCTCCCGCTCAGGAGACGGACCGTACCTTAATCTCTCGAATTGGATCCGAGGATGCGGAGGATACGCAGGAACAGGTTGATGATGTCGAGGTAAAGATCGACTGCGCAGTCCACAGCGTTATCAAGTGTCTTCGGATACATCTGCGCTTTGCTGTAGTCGTAACCGATGTACAGAGAGAAGATCGCAGCGCCTGCCCATGCGAAGATGTCATGGCTGGAACGGAAGATCAGAAGTGCGATGAGTTCGGCAACCACAAGGCCGATCAGTGCGCAGAAGAGGATCTTTCCAAGTCCCTGGAAGAATGCCGGAAATGCACACGACAGGGCGATCATCACGAAGGTAGTGATCGCGGTGATCACGATCGCCTGGAAAACGACCTGGTCCATACCTGCGGAGAGGTATCCGGAAACAGTAACCGATACCAGAAGTCCCACAGGAACAACAATGAGGTTATATCCGAGGAAGCTGATGGCCGGACTTGTGGATTTATGTGCGATAAATGTACCGGCGATTGCAAGAACGGCATATCCTATCAAAAGGATGATCAGATTGGTCGAGGATGTAATGACCCAGTTCAACATCTGCTCCCCAAACACTTTACAAATAATTACGTTCATCAGAAGTCCGTAGAACACCGTTCCGCCAAGCGCAAGATTATAAGCTCTTTCGCTGATGATCTCACCGTTTACGGCATTCATTCGTTCTTCTTTTCTAGCTGTTGTCCAACTCATAGAATACCTCCTGAAATTTCTTTTTCCCAGATAAAAAACATTATATCATGCTATTGTCTTTTGCGATACGCTTTTCCGCTTCGCCGAGCGTCTCATTCATGCTGCCCGTGCGATATCCGGAAAGATCCATCGTCACATAGGCGAAGCCAAGTTCTTTTAGCGTGGCATACACCTTCGTGCGGACAGGCTCCGCCGTGAGTTTCCCGATCTCTTCCGGGAGCACTTCGATGCGGGCAATATTCCCGTGGATGCGGACGCGCACCTGACGGAATCCGAGATCCAGAAGCAGCTGCTCGGCCTGATCGACCATGTGCAGTTTCTCCTCGCTGATCGTCTCGCCATAGACGAAGCGTGATGCGAGACATGCAAACGACGGCTTATCCCAGGTGGGAAGTCCCATCTCTTTGGAGAGCTCGCGGATCTCCTCTTTCGTCAGCTCCGCATATCGAAGCGGACTCTTGACGCCAAGCTCTGCGACGGCCATCAGTCCCGGGCGGTAATCACCGTTATCGTCCATATTCGAGCCTTCCGCGACATGCTCGATACCGTTCTCCTGTGCGACGCAGATGATTTTCGTAAAAAGCTCGCGCTTACAGATATAACATCTGTTTTTCGGATTCTGGCGGAACCCGTCGATGTCGAGTTCTTCCGACTCGATAACGATCTGGCGGATGCCCTCCTTCTCACAGAATGCCGTCGCCTCGTCGAGTTCTCTTCCCGGAAAAGAACACGACTTCGCGGTCACGGCGATCGCTCTGTCACCGAGGACGTCTTTTGCGACTTTCAGAAGGAATGTCGAGTCCACGCCGGACGAAAAAGCGACCGCAAGACTTCCGAGTTCCCGAAGGTAGTTCTGAAGTTTCTGTTTCTTCTCATGCATAAGATCCATAAGTTTCTACCATACCCTGCACTATCAATTCTCTGCACTATCAATTATTTGCCGGAAACAATTATAGCATGCTCTTATAGGCCTTTAGTACTTCCCTGGTTATAAAATTATTCTTTAACAGAAGGGTCAGCGCGGCAAAGACCGATCCGCCGAGGAGGATGCCGCCGACAAGCTGAAGCCACATCGGCTCCACCAGATACGAGAATCCGATCACGGATCCGAACATAGCAAGAGATGCGATGGTGGTCACAATGAGGTTTCGGATATTAAGCTTATAATTCTGGTATTTTCTTGACCGCACGATCACGATCGCAAATACGATGATCTCCGAGATCAGGGAAGCGACGGATGCACCGAGCGCTCCGTACTTCGGGATAAGGAGAAGGTTATTAATTCCATTTACGAAGAGTGTGATCATGTAGGAGATCATAAGGAATGACTCCTGCCCGGCGCACATCATGACCTGATAGCAGACGATATCGCCGATGCACTTCAGCGGGATCATAAAGGCGAGGATGATCATGCACGGGATCGCATCTTCATACCCGGCACCGAGCCAGACATGTACCAGCGGAAATGCGATCGCAGCGAGCCCGAGGCACGTCGGGATGGAGATAAAGATCATCGCATCGGCACCGAACTTCGTCAGTTTATTAAACTTCTCTTTCTCGTTTACGAAGTAGTAGCTCAGACGCGGAAGGAATACCGCCGTGACCGCGATCAGCGTCACGATGATCAGGTTGACGATCTTCTGGGCATAGGAGTAGGAAGCGACGACCGAGTGTTCTTTCATGATATCGAGCATCGTAACATCCATCCTCGCGTATAGTTCTGT
>OCTX012045691.1_pt1 | contig 10538 bp, 5 predicted proteins | sample 1539691 | NCBI WGS metagenome assembly OCTX01 (sample SAMN02144231, study PRJEB22623) | gut metagenome | biome: sheep rumen | host: Ovis aries | place: New Zealand | reverse complement strand
ATCAGTCAATTTCTTCCATCCATCAAAATCATCTTCAGCCATTCCATCTTCAATAGAAATGATAGGATATTTATTACACCAATCAGTAAATAAAGCAACCAATCCATCTTGATCTAAAACTTTTCACTCTCCTGCTAAATCATATTTTCAATCTTTAAAGAATTCTGAAGCAGCCACATCAAGAGCCAATTGAACCTTTCAAGTATGTCCAGCTTTTTCGATAGCTTCAACGATTACTTGCAAAGCTTCTTCGTTACTTTTTAAGTTTGGAGCAAATCCTCATTCATCTCCAACTGAAGTAGCTAATCCTCTAGCTTTAAGGATAGCTTTTAAGTTATGGAAAACTTCAGCACCCATTCTAAGTCCTTCTCTGAAATTTTCAGCACCTGTAGGCACAACCATAAATTCTTGGATATCTACTGTATTATCAGCATGAGCTCCACCATTCAAGATATTCATCATAGGGTAAGGAAGAACGTGTCCTTTTCCATCGTTAATGAATTTATAAAGTGGTTTGTTTTCAGCCTTAGCACAAGCTACAACGAAAGCCATACTTACAGCCAAAATAGCATTTGCTCATAATTTTGATTTGTTTGGAGTTCCATCTAATTCTAATAATTTTTTGTCCAATTCTCTCCAATTCTCAAAACTCTGACCTTCAATAGCAGATTTGATTGTAGTATTTACATTATTTACTGCAGTTAAAGTACCCTTTCCCATATAACGAGATTTATCTCCATCACGCAGTTCTAATGCTTCATGTACTCATGTAGACGCTCCTGAAGGAACCATAGCTCTAGCAAATGTTCAATCTGATAAAGTAATTTCAGCTTCCACTGTTGGATTTCCTCTAGAGTCAAGGACTTCTCTCGCGTGCAATTTCGTAATTGTATATGCCATTACTAAATTAATTAAAAAATAAAAACACTGATTTAAAATACAGTTCCATTTTCTAAAAGCAAGAGTTATTAATCTAATTTACTTCTCATCAACATAATCATAACATATCACCTTCTTTCCTTCATCTTAGGATCAACAATTGTTATGATTCACTCTTCTTTTAATTTCTCAATATGATGTACATAATACATAGGCGTATTCTCAAATTCTCAATCAATAGTGGAAAATAAAAGTCTAGACAAGGATGTTACGAACTCTCACCTCGTCACTTCATCATCAGGTCTAAATTTATTATCCATCATATTCTGTCACATAATTCACAATTGATATGACAATGTAACTCAATTATCATAAGATAAATCTTTTTCAGGCGAAACATCTACAAAATTTATCGTTCTAGTTACATCTGGCATTTGTCAAAGAACATTAATAGCATACTGTGACAACATTTTTGCCATTTGTATTCTTGTAAGTTTTCATGTCATATCTGCACTTTGAATTGAGTCTTTTGTAGTAATTCAGTTTTCTTTTGCAAATTTAAAAGCATTCTGAAATTCTACTGAATATCATCACAGACTGTTATTATTAGTTTCTCATCACATATCATCTCATCAATTTTCAATATCTCAACCTTCACCAGCACTTCAATAATCATCAATTCCAGATTTTCACTCAGTTTTTCATTTTCAACTATATCAAATCTTATTCCAAATAGCTTTAACCAAAAGATTTTCAGCCGGCATCTTACTTGGTAGTTTTGGATTCCATCATTTAAATATATATCAATTTCTAACAGGATTAGATACATAAATCTCAGTACCGTAATCTGCTGTAATTGGATCAATATTATTTCATCAATCAGTATCAAACGTAATTGTATATTGATTTATAGTGTTTTTCACAATTAACCTGATATCTCAAGAAATCACATTATTTTCCACATCAAAGACATTTCACATTTCATCATATAAAGTCAAGGTATGTCACGTCTGAAATAACGATTCTGGAATTGTAATTTTACTTCATTCTGCAACAACAATGTTTCATATTTCATTTCCAATTTCATCTTGGAACACTATGTTATATCACCATTTAGCATAAATTTTCATATTATCATTCATTATCAAATTAGTAAAAATATATTTACCAGTTTCAAACTCATATTGTTGAGTTCATTCATCATTAAACCATCACAGCAACTGCGCTCATGATTTATATGTAGTATATCAAGGTAAAAAACCGTTATTTCAAAAAGGTATCGTTTGAGATTGAATTTTAGTCCCTCAGTTCGTTTCATATTCAAGAATTAATGGCTCATCTCACTCTGAATAATCGTCTTTAAAACAACGGATAAATGCAGCATCAGCACGAGATATATCCAACTGATCATCATAAGTTACACCAAATCAACCGTATCTAACCTTAAATGTATGAACTCTTTCTTCATTAAAAGGAGTGGTTGACCATAAAACAGTCCAATCTCACCTTCATTCCATTTTTCAATTTTTACCACGAAATCAAGAAAATCTTAATCAAAAATCTTTTTTTACCAGAGTTGGATCTCAATAAACTCAATACAAATTTCCACTCATTTCTACTCATCACCAGCTTGGGAAAGTTCATCATTGTCAAGTATATGTATAAATCCAATATCTCAATAAATCATTCATTTCTCGAACAGTAGGGATATGATATCCTGCAGGACAAGGTCATTGCCTTTTTACCTGATTTTCATTATTCCATAGACTATTATTATTTGATGAACTTCGCATTCATGAACCATTTACAATAAATCAGGAATTTACATAAGGATTATCCCAACTATATCATGATATATCCACTATAATATCTCATGTACCCTCTCATCACGGGAATGATTCACAATCTACATCACTACAAGATTTAAATCAATAATTATTTCACCATTGAAAATTATATCAATCGTTAACATTATTCCAATTAGAATCCCACATAGAATATCATGTTAATTCAGCTCAAAGATTACGATCCAAAATTGTAACTTGATGCACTCCATCATTAAATGTTATTGTTCAAATTCAATTAAATTCTTTTCAATTTGTATCAATATATGTAACTCATGCATCAGCATCATACTCTATAATATCCTGCCACTTTGCATAAATTTTTACAACACCATTTTCATCTGCCAAATCTTCGTTCATAATTAAATCACTAAATTGATAAGGATTATTTGAATCTAATTCATACTTAGTTGTATAACTATTATCACTATACCATCATTGAAAAATCGCTCAAGATTTATGCGTCGTATATCAAGGAAGAAATGCTTTTTCTCATGATGGAATTGTTTGAGATTGAATTTTTGTTCATCAATCTGTTTCGTATTCAAGAATTAATGGCTTATCTTCTTCTGCATAAGTGTCTTTGAAACAACGCAAGGATAACGCATCTCAATAAACATTATCACGTACAACTTTTGTAGTTCAAAATCAGTCAGGTGCTGATTTAAAAGTATATAATTTTGCATCTCATAATTTTGACGTTGTCCAAAAATAACTCCAATTCCCATCTACAATTTTTCATGACTTATCACGCATCATTGCATAAGGAATTAACAAATCATTACTAAGTATACTCGCCTTCCCACCCCAAGCAACAACTCAATATCATAATCATTCAATTGTTGGTTCCGTATTACTCGGGAGTAATCAATTTCATGTATAATAAGCTAACATATTTTTCACCAAATCATTCCATTCATATACCGTTGGAATATGATATCCTGCAGGACATGGTCATTGCCTTTTTATCTGATTCTCACTATCCCACAATCCATTATTTCACTGATTTCGTTTTTCAAAATCAGTAACAAATTGTGAACTAATATAAGGTCTATTCCATCCATATCATGATATATCTACCTGTGCGCTCATAGTATTTTCTCATCATGGAAATGTTTGACAATTTACCTGACTACAAGACTTAAATCCATGGTTATTTCACCATTGAAATTGGTATCAATATGAATCCACTCATGTTCATGCACTTTCAGCTCAAAGATTACGATCTAAAATTGTAACTTGATGCACTCCATCATTAAATGTTATTGTTCAAATTCAATTAAATTCTTTTCAATTTGTATCTACATAAGTTATATTTGCATTTACATCATGATATACAATATCAGGTGTAGCACCTAAAACTTTTATTTCATCACTTTTACCCAATAATTTTACATTTAAATTCACAGACTTACTATTTAACACCTCAGAATTAATATCAATATCATCAAGATTCTCAGAATTCTCCTGTTCTCATGGCTCGTTTAAAAAATTAAATCACGAATCAAATTTATCATTTAAATCGTTACCATCTATCGCTCAATTTAATCAAAAATCTCAGGTTAAAACTCAAGTTCAAACTCAAATAGCATCCACATCATCAATTCACATCAAATTCATAAGGTCTACTCATGAATCTTGAAATAATCATGTACCATAAAATCAAGATGAAATACTTTCATCCAACTCTGTAGCATAAACTACTGTTAAGACAATATTGAACATAGACAATACTAGTAAAGACAGTGTCGATAAAAATCTTTTCATCACAACAAAAAAATAAGTAAAAAACTTACCTATGTATAAAAATGTTAAATAAAAAAACAATATTAAAAGTAATAAAAAGTTACATTCGAAATGCACAGCTAATAAATATAAAAGATTATCATTTATTTCTTAATATAGAAAGCTGTACATACACATTTAACGATTCAAGAAAGAGAAATTATCTTTCAATTATATGCTCAATGATTATCTCTTTCATAAATATTAGCATTTTCTTTAAATCGTACATTTCAAGTTGAAATCTATATATGTTGATTTTTATTAAAGGACTTAAAAAATAGGTATGTGAATACATAAAATTAAAAAAATCATGAAATATTTTACAACTTCTTTATCATTTCGCTATAATTAAATTTTTTATTCTGAATAAAAAAAGAGCTTGAGAGAACCCAAGCTCTCAGCCAACGTACAATCTCACGACAACGTTAACCAAATCATATTATATTCGGAGAAATATGATTTATTCGATGAATAATCGAACACCATAATTCAGAATAAATTTCAATAGATTTTTTCGAAATAAAAAAATTACCATTAATAATGTTTTTACTTGATTTTAGGATATCGAATAAATATAACGTAAAAAATTATTTTAATAAAAATAGAACATCATTAAACTAAAAAAAACAAAAAAAATTTATGAAATTAAAATGGCTATTTAGACTCCTCACAACGAAAGATTGGAGAGGACACAAACGCAGAGTGTTTTTCGAGACAATATTCGAAGATCTTAAGGACGATAGGATGGACGGAGTAGAGTATGAAAATTTCAGTTTCATAAGAGACTCCAATTCTTCATACGAAAAATCTTGCCATGAAATGGCTGGTAACTACGATTACAATCCAATTGTAGATTCATCCTATGAACTAAACATCGGGAAATTCTTTTCCATGTATAATTCTCAGTCTTTTGACTCATTGTATGCAAAAATAGAAAGAAAAACACAGATATGGAAGATCATTGTAAAAAGAAATGGCGTATATATCATCCATATTAGCGGAAAAGAAAACGAGAAAACGTTTAATTTTTCTTACAGGAAATTCGTAAAAAAAGTTTTTTAACATTAAATCTAGTGGTATCACCACTAGATTTTTCATAAGGAATAATTATAAAATCGTATATTTATTGTTAAAATTATTAATGCTCATTTACTATGAATCAAAAGTAAAAGACCTATCACTTACACACAAGATTTTTGAGCAATTTAAGAATTCTGAAAAAATCGAAATTCAACATTACAAAAATCTTTTCGATGCTAAAATATGAAATTATAAGACTGAGCCCCTAATCATCCTTGCAAAACAAGAGCACATTGCAATTCTTCCAACCCCAGAAAATTACTGATTTCCATGAAAATCCTTCTTTTTCAAACCAAGTTTAAACTGTTTCTTCAACTGTAAATACTGTTATCTTCAATGAACATTCAGAAATCGTTTTCCTGTCTTTTTCCTAAATTATGAAGATATGCAAAAAGAAATAATAAATCAGATAAAAAAAGAAAGGAATAATTGATTTAACGAACAAATTACATTTTACGCTAGTAATTATACTGACTTACTCGCGACTGAAAACATTTCCCATTTTCACAAGAATTTCCTACCATTCTGCGAATCATTACCAAACAACGTCTTAATCGAAACTAGGACAAAATCTGCAAACATTGCCACTCTCCTCGACTATGCAAAAAATTTAAACTGAAACTCTCCTACTCAAAAAATGGAAATTGCTTTTTCACTTTCTCCTCGCATTATCGCCAAAAAATACGAACTATGAACAGCCACACTTGACCAAAAATTGAATGCGATTAATCAGCTATCGGAGAAGTGATTCCGTATTTGACTCAGATTTCTTCCTCTTCTACCAGTTGAAAATTATCAGCAAATCTATTCAAATTTTTTGGATGAAATTATTACTAAAGTAGACATCAAAAGAATTAATTCTATCGCTATTGCACCACTAATTTTCAATCAATGAGATTACAATGTTCTCATAAAAAAATATCAAAATGATTCTGACTTCTCATTCATTAACAACTTACAACAAAACGAACACCAACTACGAACTTGTTCAGATAAAGAAATTTTGACTTTTAAAGAACTATTTACAGAAAAATTGAAAAACAAAAATCTATTCCGAGATTATATTTAATTTTTAGACAATATGTCAATTAATTTTTCAGTTTTCATATAGAAATATTAACAGTTTTCCGTAACCTTTAACCTAAAGTTTAATTTACTTTCCAATCATTTAAATGAAAAAAAGTAATATTCTCAAGATTTCCCTTTCTTGTTTATTAGTATTATATCCTATCTCCGCAACATTTGCCGTTACTACACAGAAATGACGAGATATAGTTGAACAATTAAGAGATGATTGACGAACTGACTGAGAAATAAAACCAGCTATTGAAGATTTATGATATAATGCCGAAGAGTACTTATGAGAGAATATCAGACCAAATATCAAAGTTATTTCTGGCAACAACGGCAACAATTCCAATTCAGTAGGTAAAACTTCTAAATTATGACGAGACATCTTAAATCAGTACAGAAAAGATTGACGAACTGATGATGAAATCAAAGAAGCTCTTGAAGACTTATGACTAGATACTAGTGGTTATTTCCCTGAAAAAAATACAACATCCTCTACAAATTCTAATACTACATCCAACTCCACAAACTGATCGACATACATATCCAGAAGCTGTAAACCTTATACAATAGAATATATACAATCCTTAAATGTTTATACTTCTCCTGATTTAAATAAAAAAGAATACTTTGTCAGTATTGATTATTTAAAAAGATATGTAGATTCCAAGAATGCTCAAAGCACTGAATGTTACATAGATTGATGATGGATTTCCACGCCTTATACAGATACCTGAATTTGAGCCGATCGTTATATTGCTCCAAACTGAAAAGTTTATTTTATAAAGCAACAAAACTGAGCCTACACCTCTGATGAATTAGCCTCTCCAAAAAGCTTTCCAACTATCGATGAGCTAAAAAACTATATAGGAAAACGTAATCCTTTAATTTGAATGTGAGCATTAAGTTCAAAATATTCAAACACACAAACTATATCTCAATCTCAAAATTCAAACGGAACTGGAGAAGAAAAAAATGAAGATGCCTACAAAAATATATTAACAAGTTTACGAAATGAATTAATGAATTAATCAAAAAATATCATTAATAAGTTCCATCTCATTTCTTTTCTGATTTTTTTATTTCCACAAATTTCATAATTTCTTTTTCAAAATGTAGCTCGATTTCTCAAACAGCACCATTTCTATTTTTTCTAATACAAACATCAGTAGCTCATTTCCTGTCAGTATCAGGATCATAATATTCTTCTCTATGTAACATCAATACAGCATCTGCATCTTGTTCAATAGATCCAGATTCTCTTAAATCTGAAAGTTGCGGTTTTTTATCAACCCTAGACTCAACTGCACGAGAAAGCTGAGAAAGAGCAATAATAGGAACTTTCAACTCTTTTGCTAATTCTTTTAATCAACGAGAAATCTCAGAAATTTCTTGTACTCTATTATTTTGATATACAGTAGAATGCATCAACTGTAAATAATCTATAATTACCAAATCCAATTCTTTTTTCTCTATTTTCAATTTTCTAAGTTTTGATTTTAGTATAGGAACTGTAATTCAAGCTTTATCATCTAAGTAAATTTTAGCCGTAGAAAGTTTTTCCATAGCTTCCCCCATCTGTGCAAAATCAGCATTATCCAAATTTCATTTAGAAATTTTATACATCGGTACTCATGAAACTTCCGACATAATTCTATCTACAATAGACTCTACACTCATTTCTAATGACATCATTGCTACAGATTTATTCTGCTCTAATGCTATATTTGTAAGTACATTCAAAGCAAATGCTGTCTTTCACATTGAAGGTCTTGCTGCAAGAATAATCAACTCCCCTGGTTTAAATCCAGTAAGCATTTCATCTATTTGATGATATCCAGAATTCACTTTATCTGCATTAAAATTCTCAGGATGATCTACAATTTCCATATAATCCTCTACCCTACCTCTCAAGATCTCCTCAATACTTAAAATATTATCTCAAATCTGATTCTGAGTAAGATCAAAAATCCTTTTCTCTATACTATCAAATATTTCAACTGTATCTTTTTGCTCATAAGCATCTCAAGTAATTTGCTGACACACTTTTAGTACCTGCCTTAATAATGATTTTTCTTTTACTATTTTACTATACTCTACACAAGGAGAAGTAGAAATCAAAAAAGCTGATAGCTCATATAAATAATCAATTCATCAAACACTTTCCAAATTTCAATTCTTCGATAACTGATCAGAAACTGTTACTGGATCTATTGTCTTTTTTTCGTTCCAAAGTTGAGCAATAGCTTCATAAATCATACCATGCTCTCTTTGATAAAAATCACTAGGAGTTATTCCATCTCACTCAAAAATCCAAACTGTTTCATTATCCATCAAAGCTCATGAGATAACTCATTTTTCAGCTTCAATATTGTGTGGAGGCAAGTTGTAATCCGTAACCATTTTTCATTCAACAGACAATATAAACATAAAATAATATATAATAAAAATTCAACACGATTCAAGAAAAAATATAGTTCAGAATTGTGTTTTTTAACATTTTTATTAACATTTTTTTCACATTATTTTTCAACAAACGATTTCACTTTGAACCAAAGTCTAATAGGATTAGATTTTGATAAATCTGATAATTGATAAAGAGTTAATTTTACAGCATCCAATTCTCTATCATAACTATATGTTCACTCCAATCATAATTCACTATAATAATAGCAAGATGGTGAAATAAACAATACATTAGTTCAATCCTTATAAATTGATTTTCATCAATTAAACATGCCCATTTTTCATGATACAGACAAATCTATAATAGAATAATTATCAGCCTCTGTTTTTAAACATTTTTCAGTTGGAATCGAAATCGAAAATACTGAACTCTTAGTATTTTTATTATATATTCTCAACATCACTCCATCCTTAATCTCAGCACTTATTTCAAAATCATTTTTATAACCAGATTGTAAGTTTATCTCTGCAGTATTCGAATTCATCAATGCTATCACATCTCAATTCTTATCATACATTGCTACCTCATTACCTACTGAATATGGTCCTCAAACTATCAATTTCTGTTTAGGTCATACAGAAAAATCCACAGCCTCTAAACCTTTCCTTTTTAATATTTTTCGCTCAGTTCCTCTTTTTCTCTGGAATGATACATTTCAAGTGTCTATATCTTGAGACAATTCAGCAACAATAGAAACCGTTTTACCATCTGAGTTCTCCGAAATATTTGTTATTTGTATTTCTGGAATAGAATAATCAACCGTTATCATTTTTTCTGTTCTATTTCCAAATTGATCAATTCATATAGCATTATACTTTTCACTCTCAGATTTGGTATGAATATCTATATCTACACCAACAGAATCTTCTACATTTGACGTATATTTTTCATCTAATATCTTACCATCTTTCAAAAGATTAATATAATATAATGCTGCATTATCTTTCCAATTTACTATCAATTTATATTTTGTTCAAACATATCATTCAAGATTATCTCATTGACTAACTATCTCATCAACACTAGATCTATACAACACAGCCTCTCAATCTGGAGCCTTATCATCTCATACTATCTGTTTTCAAAGAACAATCTGATTTGACCATGGAGAATTTATATTATAAATATTATCATCCAAATTAAGTGTAGCAATACGTACATAATACCACTTTCTATCAATATCAGATATAGTTACATTTACAACATCCTTATTATTATCATAATTAACAACCTGAACCAAATCCTTTCAATATATTTTTGAAAGTTTATCAGTCTTTTTTAATAATTCTAACTTTATATTTCCTGAATAAAGAGAATCCAAAGTCACTCATCTAGGGACAGCCAACACATAACGAACTGGTAAAACAGATTTATAATCTGATTTTTCATAACTATTATCAACTCTTTCAACT
>OCTX011709621.1_pt1 | contig 10539 bp, 7 predicted proteins | sample 1539691 | NCBI WGS metagenome assembly OCTX01 (sample SAMN02144231, study PRJEB22623) | gut metagenome | biome: sheep rumen | host: Ovis aries | place: New Zealand | reverse complement strand
CATATCTTCTGAAATGTTATTTCCCCTTAAATCTAATGTAACTCATTCTTTTAACTTTAAATTATCCATAATTGCTTGTGCTCAGGCATCTCAGATTTTATTATACTTCAAATCAATTGTCATTCACGGTTTTATCTTCCACTTCTTTACTAGTGCTTCTACTCAATCGTTTCAGATGTCGTTATCTTGTAAATCAATTGTCATTCACGGTTTTAAACCTTTCTTCCAATTTTCTGCTAGTACTTCTGCTCAATCGGCTCAAATTTTATTGTTTCCTAAATCAATTGTCATTCACGGTTTTAAACTATCCTTCCACTTCTTTGCTAATGCTTCTGCTCAATCATATCTGATTTGATTGTTTCCTAAATCAATTTTCATTCACGGTTGTAAACCATCTTCCCAATTTTTTGCTAGTGCTTTTGCTAAACCATCTCAGATTCCATTGAATACTAAATTAATTTCCATTCATGGTTTTAAACTATCTTTCCACCCCTGTGCTATCGCTTCTGCTCACTTTACTCAGATGCTATTATAACCCAAATTAATTGTCATCCACGGTTGTAAACTATCTTTCCGCCACTTTGCTATCGCTTCTGCTCAAGCATCTCAGATATCATTTAGTGATAAATCAATTGTCATTCACGGTTGTAAACTATCCTTCCATTCCTTTGCTATCGCTTCTGCTCAGGCAACTTTGATTTGATTATCCTGTAAATCAATTGTCATTCACGGTTGTAAACTATCCTTCCACTCCTTTGCTAGTACTTTTGCTCAATCGTCTCTGACGTCATTTAATGATAAATCAATTATCATTCACGGTTTCAGTTCTCATTTACGATTTTTTATTTGTTCTTCTATCTCTGTCCACTCACCTCTAATTCTTATTCTATTGCTCTTTTTAAAAGGATTTCCCTCAGGATCTCCTCCGTAAAGAATTCTTTCTGCTAAATATTCTTCATAAAATTTCTCTCTTGTTATTCATTTTAGTTTTTCTAACATCTCTCTTTCTTCTAGTGATAATCAATTTATAAACTTCTGCTCACTTTCTCCATATTGACTAGCTAAATTTAAAAAATCTTCTCTATTATTATAAGTTTCCCAAAATTCATTCTTCAAATCTTCTCACTCTCTCTTATATTTTTCTCAAAATGCCAAAATCTTAGCTAATTCTTCCTGCTTCTCTTTTGGAAGATAATTCTTTAATTCTTCTGCATGTTCTATAGATTTCTCTTTTTCTGTTGGCATTTTCTTTTGTTAAATTCTAAACTAAAACTTTACAATTTATTCATTTTTGTTTGTAAGATTCTGCCCAGGCTTCTAATTCTTCTTTAACTTCATTTGAAATATGATTATCAATCAAATTCAACTCTACTCAATCTTTTAATTCTAAATTATCCATAATTGCTTGTGCTCATTCGTCTCAGAAGAAATTTGCTGATAAATCAATTGTCATTCACGGTTTTAAACCATCCTTCCACTTCTCTGCTAGCACTTCTGCTCAGTCATCTCTGATTCCATTATGAAATAAATCAATTTTCATTCACGGTTTTAAGCTATTCTTCCACTTCTCTGCTAGCGCTTTTACTCAATCGTCTCAGATGTAATTGTCCTTCAAATCAATTGTCATTCACGGTTTTAAACCATCCTTCCACTTCTCTGCTAGCGCTTCTGCTCAGTCATCTCTGATTACATTATGAAATAAATCAATTTCTATTCACGGTTTTAAACTATCCTTCCACTTCTCTGCTAGCGCTTCTGCTCACTCGGCTCAGATGTTATTATACCTCAAATCAATTGTCATTCACGGTTTTAAACCATCCTTCCACTTCTCTGCTAGTGCTTGCGCTCAGGCGGCTCAGATGTTATTATCTCCTAAACCAATTTTCATTCACGGTTGTAAACTATCCTTCCACTCCCCTGCTAGCGCTTCTGCTCAATCGGCTAAGATGTTATTAAAGCTCAAATCAATTGTCATTCTCGGTTGTAAACTATCCTTCCACTCCCCTGCTAGCGCTTCTGCTCATTCTGCTCAGATGTCATTTAATGATAAATTAATTACCATTCACGGTTTCAGTTTTCATTTAAGATTTTTTATTTGTTTTTCTATTTTTGTCCATTTACCTCTAATTTTTCTTTCGTTACCGTTTTTAAAGAGATTTTTTATTTGTTTTCCTATCTTTGTCCATTTCCCTCTAATTCTTATTTTGTCGCCATTTTTAAGGAGGTTCTCCTCAGGATCTCCTCCATAAAATATTCTTTCTGTTAAATATTCTTTATAAAATTTCTCTTTTATTATTCATTTTAGGCTATTAATTATTTTCTTTTCTTCTTCAGTTAATCAGTTTATAAATTTCTGTTCACTTTCTTCATATCGGGCAATTAAATTTAGAAAATCTTCTCTATTATATTCTTTCCAAAATTTATCTCTCATTTTTTCTCACTCTCTCCTATATTTTTCTCAAAATGCCAAAATCTTAGCTAATTCATCCTGCTTCTCTTTTGGAAGAAGTGAAACTATTTGTTTTTCCTGTTGATTTTCTGATTCTTGTGTCTCTAGCGTCATTTTAAGTTTTTGGAAAATATAAAATCAGTGTCCTAGTTGATTCCTTTTAGCTCTTGAACTAAATTGGAAAGTCATTCTGTATCTTCACCATCTTGGAAGTTCTCCAAAATTTTTCATAAAATCTGTTCTGCTTCCTTGACACTATCCTTACTCCATTGCATCAAATATACATAATTCTCTCATTCTTTTTCACAAAATTGTTTTAATGTCCGATATGTTTTAAAATCTATTTGTTTAACATAAGCATTATTTGATCTATCTAAGAATTCACTTATGTTATCAAGAGTCGTCGCAACTCTTTCTCTAATATCTTCTATATTTTCTTCTTGAATCTCTGTTCATTCAGATTTCATTTGTTCTTCCTTTTCTGCTTCAATTTGTTGTACAAATTCTGAATCGTCTACATTTCAGAAATTTTCTCCAAAATATTCTTTATAAACGTCCTGTTTTGTGATAATGATGTTGTTCTCTAATATATTTTCATCTAAATCAATTGCTTCTATATGTGCATCTCTTGTATGTGCTCAACTATGATATTCTTCGTTATTATTTCTTTCTAAAATTTCTGTAATTTCTTGAATTGAGTCTGAGCTTCTATCTATATGCAGTTTTTTTTCAATAAATCAAACTTCTTGTGCTATACGATAAATTGTATATCTATCATCATTATTAACGGGGATTTCTCTTGTATACTTATTGTAAAGATGAGACCATAAAGATTTAGTATCACCCTTCCAATCCCTAATAATAGAAACTAACTGTCTCATTGAAAATGGAGATTTATTTAATTCTAATTTGTCTTTTCCAATCATTATTCCATTTCATTGATATGCTCCTTGAACATAATGAATAAATTTAGCAAGACTTTTTAATTCAGTAAATATTTTTTCTTTTATAGCTTCTCTATTAGATGATTTTTTAAACGATTCTTTCATAAGATTAAATCATACAGTTTCTGTATTAATCATTTTTTTAAGTAATGTATCATTACTAATTTCATCTATTTTCCTTGTTTTACCCAACTTTTTAGTTCTGTTAGCTTTATCTTCATCATAGAAGCATAGCATTAATATTACTCCGTATAATTCATTTTCATTCATATATTCTAGTTGAGATTGCTGTTTTTCTGCTTGTCCTTCTATTTGTGAATTTCTATTATCAAAATCTTTTGAATCAGTAGTCTGATTATAATATCACTTACATACTCTATGCATACGATTTAATAAAGATTCATCGATACCAAATCTTCCTTGATATCTTGCAATTTTTGAATTCTCATCCTTATCATTTCCTGTACAAATTATACAGAATCATTTTTTGATACGAATTGGTTTGAATCAATTTCAAATATTAATTTCTTCTCCAACTTTTCTTGTGAAATAGTGATTAAGTCATAAAAGAACCTCTGGAGGAATACCGTTTATTTCGTCCAAAATAAGAGGAACTCAGTTTTCCATCGCTTTCACTATTCATTGAAGATGAAATTCTGTAAAGATGTTATATTTAAACATATCATAATTTTCTAGATCTCTCTTTAGTTTGTCTTTTTTATCTGACGTTATTCATCTTTCATTTTCAATTACTTCTAATATATCTCTTTTAATATCATCACTTTTTAAAAGATGATTAAGTACATCTTGTGTATTTGTTCTTTCATTTTCAGTTCATAGAATGGCATCATTTTGGTCTGTAACTGCATTTTTCGAAGTAATAATCTTTTCAACTGTTAAATCTGAAAAATCCGTATCAGAATTACCTGTAACAAGAATTGGCTTCTTTTCATTTCTTTCTTTATTATCCTTGTATATTTCATCCAAATAAATATTTGCGATTAATAGACCTAGTTCCGTTTTTCATGATCATGTATCTCATGTCATAAGTACCATCTCTCATTTTCTCAGAGCCCTTAATATAGTGTGAGTATCTTTCATATCTCTCATAGTAAAGACATAATTATATTTTTGGTAGAGTTTCTCGATTTCATGGAATGTTAAAATTGATGTCGTAAACTTTTCATGGAGTTCTTCACTATGGAATTCACGAATTGTATCTCTTTCTAGCTCTTTTATATCCTTTGCTCATCTTCTGCGAAATCTTGAAAATCTCCTTTCTGACGTATATTTCAAATTACTTCATTCACTGAAATCCTGAAGAGATTTATCATTTTTTAAAGTTGCCATGAGATCTTGTTTTACAATTTTTCACATACGATTAATTATCGCCTTTTTGTCTTCATCTCACATAATTTCTTTCATGTCCCTTTTTACTTCTTTGTAATGATTGATATCGCTTAGAAAATCTGATAGCAGTATGTTATTGAGAATCTCTCATTTTTCCTCTGATATTTTATCATTCTCTATCCAAAAGAAAGTATTAAGAATATCTATAATTTTTCCTTCATCAAGTTGAGAAAGAGTTTCCATGAGACCATCTCTTCTTATCTTTTCTCGATTTGTATTTATTCAATATTCTTCTAGTTGATTTTGAAATGCTTCAAACCATTCAGAATCTTTGTTATTTTTTATGTCCCTCTGATTTAGAAAATATGCATACTTTTGTTCAAGGAACGTAAGTTCTTGTTGCAAACCATTGTACTTATTGAACGTATCCATGTATATAGTAGTTCTTCCTTCCATCTCTTATTTTAAAAAAATATAAAATCTACATTATATTATATTTAGATTTTATTTTTTTGCAAAAAATCGAGGGCTTTTTTGTGTCATTCTATTGAAAATTACAATTATTTGTTTATATCAATATTAGCATTTTTTTATTTTTATTAATATTTCTTGCTATGAAAACTAAAACTTTTGGACTTGTTGCTCTATTAGCAGCCGGTGTCTTAACTCTTGCAGGATGTGGTAACAATTCAAATCCTGAAGATGAAAATGCAGAAATTGCAAACCCTGCATCAGTTTATTGTGAAGAAAATGGATGAAATTTAGTACTTGAAGGAGGTGCATGACTATGTATGTTCCCTGATGGAAGTTACTGTGAAGAATGGTCATATCAAAGGGGAGAATGTCAACCAGGAGAAATTATGTACAACACAATTTCTGATGATGAAATTCCTGAACCAACTGTGGCTGCATCTGAAATTTACTCTGAAGAAGATATACTAGCTGCTCAGGATACTATCATGAATACAATTAACAATGAATGGGAAGTTAAGGTTGAATGAGTTGAATTAGCTTATGCTGGAGATGAAGTATCTGCTGAAAATCTTGAATATTGCCAAGATTTAAATCCTGAAGTTTCAGCATGCGTTGTTTTTACTTCTAATTTCCACATTCCAGAACAAGATGTACAAATGGCTGGAGGATTTGAACCTAATGCTGACATAAATGGATGGAGCTGGATTTTAGGTAAAAATGCAGCTGGAGAATGGGAAGTTTTGAGTAATGGATTTGGTTAATATTTGATATATCAATAAAAAGGCCTTCTTCGTGAAGGTCTTTTTTATTTGCTTTGAATAGAAAAATAATTATCAAAAATCTGATTTATATTAATTGTATAAATGACAAATTGCCGAATATTTGATGACATCTATTGAGAGAGTATTTATCATGAAATAAAAGATATTCTGCCGCCGCTCTCCTACCCTGTTTCCAAAAATATTGATAATCCGATTCCATATTTATCGGAAATCAAAAATTGAGATTTTATAATTTTAGACAATTTTTTCTTTTGGGAATGAAGAGAACAACCTCTCTGAGATGATTTCCTATGGCAATATTTAAAACTAGGTCTTAACTGTCAGATTATTTGTATCTCAAATTATGGAGAAAGAAACATTCAAAGATTCCCGCAACGGTATAAAACATACTGTAAATGAGATATCATCGGATTTGTAGCCACAAAAAACTGAAAAGAAATCGCTGATTTGATTTTGAAGCGTATAGAAAATCTTGAAAAATCTAGTTAAAATAAATATAATGTATGGTGAATACAAAATTAGTCTAACTCAAAAAACAAAAGATCATGAATCATGAAATTATTGAAGCGTCTGTTCATGTAGGATGCGGACGTATCGCGGCATTTACCGTAAAAGACAATCGTTACGTAACTGTAAAATTCAGGGATGATCAAAAAGGTATCGCTCCGATGGATATCAACAAGACTCCAAATCTACTTGTTAGGGCTTTGCATGAGTTTGGGGAGATAAACAAAAATTTTAAGCCAACCTGCCTGCTCTATCAGGGACCTGATTTTGCAGTGTACTACTTTGAGCGTATTCTCTAAAATCATTGCTTCTACACCACGCGTCTTGTAAACAACGAGACGCTTTTTTTTATTTGATTCAATTTTACTTGTAAAATTAGGAAATTTAGTTATCTCTAGTTGTAGAATTTTATTTATTAAATAATTTCAAATGAAAAAATTATTTCTATTCTGACTTTTATCTGTTTTTTGCCTAAATCTTTTTGGTTGTGGATCAAAAATTGATGAAGACTTAGTTCCTCCATTAACTAATGATGTATTATTGGATTTAGCAGCTCAAGCTTTACCTTGTGATGAATGACAATCTTTTGCTAATTTCGCTCTACTATGAACATGAGTAAGTAAAGAATGAAATTTAATGTACTACTGAGTAGACGAAGTTATGGGGTTCGTACCTGCTGAAGATTGAAAAAGTTTAAAAAGTACTTGCTATAAAATAGCTCCACTTGCTATGGAAATTCATCAATCTGATAAATGATTTAGTTTGGTAAGTGTACAAGCAGTTGAAAATTATGAATGAGATTTCTTGATTGAAGATTATAATCCTGAATTTGACTGATGAAAATTAGATGAAGATGTAAAATCAATCTTCTCTCCTGAAGCATTTGCTGTTTGGCAACAGAGAGATTATTGGGAACATTTTACTGATTATGGAGATGCAAATAGAAAAACTTATGAAGAAAGAGCTTTTGAATATTTCGGTATTGAGCCACCTAAAAGTGAGGATTTTGTTTCTTACTATGATAATTGAGCTATAAGAGAGGTATGAGTTTATGTTAACGAAATGAAAGAGGGAACTTGGATTACTTATGATGAGGAATGAAATGTTATTGATATGCAGGACTACGTAAATTGACAACTTGTAGAAAAAATCTGACCAGACCATTATACAGTTCTTTGATCTGATGATTGATTTGAAAAAGAAATTAGCGAATGAACTCTTGTTTTAAGATGAGATCATGAGGACCATACAGATTATATATTTTTAACACAATGAATGTGGGAAGGTTACTTAGATTGAGTTAATGCTTGAGATACAGTTACTTTTGAATGAAAGGTTGTTTCTGTAGATTGAGCAGCAGGAAGCCATTATTATAATGCTGAATACGTTGAACAATTAGAAGTTGCCGATGCAGAATAGAAAGATAATTATATAAATATGCGTTTCTTAGAAAATCCACTATTAAATAGTGGATTTTTTATATTAAATTATGTTTAATAATAAAATAATTTACTTAACAATCTCCATTTGAATTTGATTAGGATTGAATACTACATAAGCATCTTGTACTACACCTGGCCCATCTATTATATTCTTTAGTATAACAGCATCATGTTGTTTTTCTCTTGCATCAGCTATAATTTTTTCTCTACCTATATTATCATAATCGCCATTAAAATCTTGTATATAAGGATTAAGAGCTTTTATGAAACAAGAATAAACAGTAGGTTTATACTTACGAGTTATTCCAAGCATTAATTTAACATTATCCCATCCATTACCAGTCTCCCTTGAGTAATAATCTTTAGCTATTTTTCTATTATTTGAAAAATAAAATCCTGATTTATCTCCTGTAGTTGAGCCTATTTTATTAACATCAAATTCCTTAAATCTTCTAGCGCTTCCATGATAAACGAGTAAAGGTTCACCGTTTTCATCAACTACTTTAGAAATATTATCACAATCAGAACTACTAAAGACCTCTGTAAAACCTTCTGATTGGATTGTATCAACTGTTTGTTGATACATAGAATACATCTTATCAATAACATCATCTGGAACATCAGACCTATCAACTTTATTTTCAATATCTTTAGCAATCCTTTTTTTTGATTCTTCTGGATTCGCATCAAACATTGTAGCGTAAGTACTAAGTCCATTATTGTTCTGTTTAATTCTATCAAGAAAGCTTGTTCTGTTTTCTGTATTTACATTTGTTGCATCAAGAATTACATATTTACCTTCTGATAAGTATTTATTTATTCTTTCTTCTGTTATTCTCCAAACATCACTATTTCTTGATTGGTCAGAAATACTTCCAGTAATTTCCCTTCTAATATCATCAGGAGAAACTACTATTACATTTGGAATATTCAGTTTTTTTAGATATGTAGATTTACCAGATCCTGGTATACCTACAAGCATTTCAAATCCTTTAGAATAAAATCTATTAATCTTTTGCCAATCACCAAACCAATCTTTAAATTCCTTTGTTCTTACTTGTAACCAAGATTTTAAAGCTTGTTCACGTGAGCATCATGCCTTTAAAAAACTATTAAAAAGTTTACTCGGTCTCTTTTCTCATCAAACTTCAATAAATGCTCATGTTATTTTATCTTTTTTATCAAATTCCAACATTCAATTCTTAATCAATCTTTTACAAATATCTTTCATTTCTTCAGGATTAACAGCATCTTCAAAAACACTTGAATCTATTTTATCCAAAAGTTGAGAGTCATCATATTCAAATAAATTTTTCTCAGATCTTCTTATTTCTGAATCTTTTTCATCTTCTCGTCATTTCTTTTCCTTTTCAACATCAGAAAGTCATGAATAATATTCTTCTTCATTAAAAGGAATATTCTGTTTTACTTCAGAATTTTCTTGATGTTCAATATTTCTTTTTAACCTTCTTTTTCGCATAACTGTAATATCTTAGATATAAATACTACACAAAAAATTATAATCAAAATCAAGAAATTTGCAAATTTCAAGCTAGATTTTAAAAAAATTGAAATTCAAATATTTTTTTATAATATGAAACTATGGAAAAATCTAATTTTCAAGATAGAATTAATCAATTTCAAGATTTGATAGATAAATCTAATCATATCGTATTTTTCTGATGAGCTGGAGTTTCTACTGAAAGTTGAGTGCCAGACTTTAGGAGTAAAGACTGACTTTACAATCAGCATGATGTACAATTTGAAAAATACCAACCTGAATATCTATTAAGTCATTCATGTCTATACAATGAACCGAAAGTATTTTTTGAATATTATAGACAAAAGATGGATTGTAGATGAGTCCAGCCGAATATCACTCATAAAAAATTAGCTGAACTTGAAAAAGTCTGAAAACTTTCTGCAGTTATTACTCAGAATATTGACTGATTACACCAAAAAGCATGAAGTAAAAATGTTTTGGAAGTTCATTGAACTACTCAGAGAGTTTACTGTGATGAATGCTGAAAATTGTATAATCCAGATATTTTATTTACGTTTAAATGAGATATCCCATACTGCGACTGTGGATGAATGCTTAGACCAGATGTAACTTTATACGAAGAACAGTTACCACAAAATGCTTGGATGCAGTCAGTCGTAGCGCTAAGGAATTCAGATTTATTTATCATTTGATGAACTTCATTAACTGTTTATCCTGCAAATAGTTTGATACAATATTATGGATGAAATAAAATTGTTATCATCAATAGAGATGCTACATCTCAGGATAAATTTGCAGATATATTGTTCCATGAAAATTTAGGAAAAGTATTTAGTGAAATAAAATAATTATAAATTATAAAAAAATCAAAAAAACTAGCAACTCAAAGTTACTAGTTTTTCATTTTAAGAATAACAATTATTTAACAAGAGCTTTGAATTCAGAACCAGCTTTGAAAGTTACAACGTTCATTGCAGGAATCTTAATCTTCTCTTTTGGATTTTGAGGATTAACTCCAGTTCTAGCAGCTCTCTTAGATTTCTTGAAAGTTCCGAAACCTTGAATTCTAACTTCTCCTTCTTTTTTA
>OCTX011635906.1_pt1 | contig 10539 bp, 5 predicted proteins | sample 1539691 | NCBI WGS metagenome assembly OCTX01 (sample SAMN02144231, study PRJEB22623) | gut metagenome | biome: sheep rumen | host: Ovis aries | place: New Zealand | reverse complement strand
CCGCCTCGTCGTCTTCACCAAGGGCGAGCTGCTCGACCAGCAGCACAAGCTGCAGCGCAGCGGGCTCGAGCACTACTTCGACCACACCGAGATAACCAGCGACAAGGGTGAGGCCGAGTTCCGCCAGCTCTGCTCCCGCCTGGGCGTCAAGCCCGCCGAGCTGCTCATGGTGGGCAACTCGCTGAAGAGCGACATTGCCCCCGCGCTGGCCGTCGGCTGCCCCGCCGTCTACATACCCTTCCACGTCACCTGGCAGCTGGAGCATGCCGAGGACATCCACCATCCCCAGATGGCGCAGATAGAGCATTTCTCCGAGCTGAAGGAACTCCTTCGCCACTGAAACACAATACAGAAGTAAATGTTGCATCCAGATGCTTCTTCAATATCGTGGCCGGTTTCTTCCGTTTTGACTTTACGATGGTCATGATTTGCCTCCTACAATTACCCATTCTCCATCCTTGCGACCACCATTTCGCTTTATAACTCCTTTTTCTTGGAGATCGTCAATGTCGCGCATAATAGTTCTTAGAGCTACACCTGTCTTTTGTGACATTTCTGTTGTTGTCACTAAAGAGTTTGCAGCTACCAATTCTAATATAACTTTTTGGCGCTCAGACAATTCTTTTATGACATCTTTTATGACATTTTTTGTGACATTTGATGAACTGCTGTTCACATTATTCCTCTGGAATGTCCCCTGACTCCCCCAAATACAGACTCTATCATAGGCATTGGCAAACCAACACCTTCGAACACCGCAAATCTACTTCAGAAATTCAACTTGCTTTTTTATGTTCCCACTCTCTGACATTCCGTTGGTTTTATCTTGTTCAAACTATCGTAACATATTCGTTGCTTTTCTGTTTTTGTCGGACATTGACTTGTTCAGCAAATTAGATAAAGCCACAAACGGTATTGATTACCTCTAAAAGTTCCAAGTAACCTGCTTCTGTATGAATGCTTGATTTTTTGTCACTTTCATTATGCATAAACTTATTCCTCTCGTTTATAAGTAATTGCACCTTATATCCCCAACTCTTATCTTCTTGCCCCCACAACTGATAATAAAGAGAGGAAAGTTTCTTCCATTCTGGATACTTGTCTTTTCTGTCTTTTTCTGAAAATGATGATTCAAGACATTCATGCCTGAAGTTTTGGGTTGTCCAGTTCTTTGCGTCTTCATTAGTCTCTTTAATATACCACACGTTGTTATCATCTCTGTCAAGATATTGGTCGTTTATCAGTTCTATAGCCTGATACAATGAGACATAAGCGTACTCAAAGTGACGGGCTTCAAGAAGTGTATAAGAAACTTCCAATTGGTTGATAACACTATTCTTGAAATGTGCCATATCGCCATGAGCCTTATTAAAGTCTTTCTTAATGGCTTTTATTTGAGCATTAATCTTTCGAAGATATGACCTTTGCAAACAGTCTTTGATGTTTTCACGCAGCGCATCGTAGTTCGCAATAGAGAATCCAAGGGAGAATTTGTATTCGGGTGATTCCTTGATATAATATCCATCCGCTCCTTCATCGAGTAATGCTTTCAAGTTCCAAGCTTTATTCGAAGCCGTGAACATAATTACCTGTACACCGGGTTGCTTGCTTTTGATTTGCTTAAGGATCTTCATACCAGAGAAGTCCTTTGGCTGATACACATCATCTTCTTCTGCACCATTCATCCGAAGGTCAAGAAAAATTAAGTCATAGTTGCCATTCTCCATTTGATTGTGCTCTTCTTTTGAAAAGTCATTATAGTCTTTAGCTTTGTGACCAATCACGTCAAAATCACCATCATTGGTCACTATCAGTCTTTTCAGAACAAATTCCCATCCTTTAGCAGCTTCATCGTCAATAAGCAGGATGCGTTTTCCCTTCGCATTGATGGGTGGACGATTCATCATGTTAAATTGTGTCTGCTGTTTACCTGATAAGAAATCTGCTACATTTATAGTCTGTGCATAAACATATTTAAAATATAGCGACTTCGATGCTGTATTCAGAATAGGATTGTCAGAAGACTTCCCCATATTGAGCAGTTTATCCAATACACTCGCTCCCCATTGGTTGGCAAGCGAATGGCGCCCTGTTTCTGGTCCTGCCTGAACATGAATAAAATCCAAGAAATCGTCTTGATACCTCTTTGCTTCGAGTGGAGTCACTGCATCAAGAATTATGCCTTGGCGTGGCTGAAAGTAAACATTCTTAGTTAGCAACAATTGTGAATATGTCTTGTGCTTCAGAAACAGCTTTATGCTTTTGTCTGAAACGAGGATAATAGGATTCAGTGCATTTCTCCCAATCTCTGTGAACGATAGGCGCAAATACATTCCTATTGCTAAAGCCACCTCTTCGCCTCGCTGAAAGTTGTCAGCATCGATGACCAGCACATCAAACTCTTGCCTCAGATGATTTACCACGAAATCATTAATGGCTCCTAAGTCATTATCATATAGATCAGTAACCTCTATCAGTTCTGCATTTATCTTGCTTGCCAAATCTATAGAAGCTTTACTTCCAAGTATAATAGTTCTTGCCATAGTCTTGAATGTTTTCTAAAATGATATTGATGCGATTTTTAAAATCCTTGACGGTCATGGGTTTCATCGTCAAATCGATAATAATTTCTTTGTAAGATTTCCCAATGGATGGTTGAGACAATGAGACTATTTGCTCCATATCATCACAATGCACCTTTGGGGCTGGCAGTTTGTCTTCGTCTTGTATGTCCTGCAACCTTACAAACAAAGAAGTTGCTGCCCTATTGGCAAGGTATGCCGTATAGTTTTGCCCATAGGCCAATATTCTTAGTTCCACCTCATTCGTCTTCTGAAAGTGGAGGACAAATGACTCCAACCGTCCGTAGAAAGCACGCTTACTCAGACTAAATATAGTTTGGCCTCTATAATCGCCAAGATCGTTAGTGTCTCCATCGCTAAATAGCACAAGAGGGATAGAGTCCCCTACTCCAGAAAGATTTCTGATCAGCGCTGCTACTTTATGACTGTCATCATGAAATTTTCCTTCGAAAAAGTCTTCTAATGATTTGTGAAGCAATATGCAAGATGCGTCCTCCAGAAAGGTGATGTCATCAGCTGGTGACAATTTATCAATAGAAACCATCACATTGCTATAAACTCCGCCATCCACAAATCCACCACCGTATTTTTGGCGATTGCCATCCACGTTGTCATCTATCAGATATATCTTCTTCATCTTCAACTAATCTTTTTGATAGAAAGTCAATATATGCGTGAATCCTTTCACATCTTTAGCATCAATCCGTTCTGTCTTTTCTACCCCTGTATCATCCAGGATGTTCCATCGTACAGGTTTTCCGTCCCATAATGACTCAACAGACCAATTGCAATAGCCTTTCAGCTTTTCAGCGTTTTCATAAAAGAATCCTCCTGTCGATTCGTATTTGCGCAGCACATTCTCTATGCTCTTTGCAGAGAAGGATCCAATCTGGGATATACGGATACGATGCAGGAAAAACTCTCCTGCGATGTCTGGAATATACTCCACATGCACATCTTTGTACTCTTGTCCTGCATGGTCATTTATATCTTTGAAAAGTTCAGTCAGTCTTGAGCTTAGCACAAATACGTTGGTATAGAAGTCTGCCTTGTCTAAATTTGTCATGCTTATACGCAAAGATGGAAACTTCCCTGCAATCCGTCTTATTATATGCTCCAAATCAGGGGCAACAACTCGCACGGTGTGGCGAAAACGCTGTATTGTTGCTTCCATGCCACCAATGTCTGTTATAGGATGTTTTCCGTCATTCTTCACTGACCATTCAATCCATGAAGAATTCCCATATCCGTCGGTACATTTTTCCCCTTCCGAATCAAGCCAATATTTGCCATTCAAGAAATTGTAAAGTAGAGAGTTTAGCGATTCTGGAATATTCTTACCCCGTTTCCCTTCCTCAAACACTTCTTTAACATGCTTAAGCATGTCAGTTAATGTCATACCATTGCTATCATAGTTATGCGTAAGATATTTTAATCCTTCACGCCTGTTAAACAATGAAAAGAAAACTGCAGTGTCTTTTGGCGAGTGGGGTGTTTGCTTCTTTTCTTCTGGAGTTTTTGTCAGTGTATCAAATTGCCCAGCAACAACTGCCTTTGCCAAAAGCGCATCACGTTTCCTCTGTTGCACCCTTGTCAGACTCTTGTTGTGAATCATAAAGTATATAAATGATGGGATGGTCGTACATGTCTTTATGCTTTCCTGGAATGTTGCAACAGCCTTTTCCAATTCTTGCTTTTCCCATAGCATTAGCAGGTTGTCAATGTCAATCTGTGCATTCTGTATGCTTAGGCATTTCGACCGTTGAGGCTCGAACTCGGTTATCAACCAGAAATTCTTACCTTTCGAACGGCAAAGAGTCACAAAGCAGTTATCAAGTTTCTTTGTCGTGATGATTTCGCCTTCCTGCCTGTTCTCCAAGTCGGGACATAAAGCCGTCTGTGTAGACTTGCTGATTGGAAGCACTTTCTCCATTCCTGCAAGAACACACTTACCAACCAGTTTCTTCTTAGATGTCACCTCAAGAGATATGGTGGTAGAGAAATCGACAAGGAAATCAGCCATTTTGTAGGGTTGGACATATACATACGACTCTTTGCTGTCAGTCTCGTTGTCTACATAGACTATTTGCTGCAATTTGTCATAGCGCATCTGCAGCTTCTGGTAAGCTTCGTTGTTCTCACCCCTCACCATGCGCAGATAGTTCAGTTTGCCACCTATCACATTCTCCATCACAGGCTCACCTTTCTTGACATAGCCTTTCTCTTTTTTATATTTAGGATAGAACTTGCTGTATGCCTTGGCATAGCCCTCGGTCTCCCACACATGGATAAACCAGCGTAGGTCACTGATATACTGACGCGATACGTTTACCACCTGGTTTACCGTCAGTCCCGTAACCTCCTGTCTGCGTCCTTCTCGCAGCAGTCGGGTCTTTGCATCGTTCATCGCGAAGCCCTGCTCCTCTATGATTCGCTTTATCTCTACACGGAAGTCACTTCCCTCCTGATATACATTGTGCATACTAGAGAAGGTCATGTCGTCTGCATAGCGGCTGTAGTGTAGGCCAAATCGCTTGGCCACGCCCCTCATCCGTCTGTCGAGCGTGTCACAAATGGCATTGGTCAGCAGGGGCGAGGTGGCTGCACCTTGAGGCAAGACGTTCTGAGTTTTGTCTGCGTTCATATAACAGCACAAGCCTGCCACTACGCTGGCTATTTCCTTGGTGAAGTTGAATGGCGGCAGTTGCAGCCTTGCCCACACACGTGGTTGCGGAATGGAGGGGAAGAAGTCCTTTAGGTCTATGTTGAACACATAGTGATGCCCTACGTGCATCTTTGCATTGTCAACGACCGAGCGCCCCTCGGTAAATCCCATTGCAGAAGGACTTGGCGTATAGAGCGACTTCAGAACGATGTTCGTAAAATAAAGCAGAATGGCCAGTTGATAGCAAGGGGCATTGATTTCTCTCAGTCCGCCGCTCTTCTTCCTAATCTGGAAAGTCTTGTAACGCTTCGGGATTTTTACATTCGCAAAGTGGAGAAGTTGTTCTTCCGTTATTTTATACTTAGGCGAACCAAACTCATCCTGTTTGATTTCATCAAGAAGCCCGGCAAATTCCTTCACCGTTTTCATTGACTGTGCCCTCGTGCATATATCTTTCTTCTCCATCGCATTCACAAAAGTCAGGCAGTCTTGTTGGTCGTGGCACAAACGTTTTTCTTTGTTTTTATAATTGATATGCTGTAGCACTAGTATATCATATAAATCAGTCTATGACTGTAATAAAATATAACGTTGGTTTATCAATTCTTTTTTTAGAAGAATGACATCCGACACACGTCGGACCAGAGTCAAAATTTGTTTAGTGCCAAACCTCAAAGACCGCCTGTTTCTCTTTTCAGGTGCAAAGGTACGATTAATTTTCGAAATCTATGTTCGCTAACAAAACTTTTTTCAATCAGTGCCCCTAATTACTACTCATTTGGTTGTTTCATTAGCCCTTTATCCATTTTTATCAAGCGATTCTCACACCTAATCATTCTATTCAAAAGGGACTTGCGCTTTATAATTGTCTGTCTAGTCTTTGATGTTTTCTCTAAAAATATTTCTTTTTCTTTTAATGCTTTGATATAATTTGGGTGTTTTTTCTCATAATCTTCCTCAATATCCACTTTGTCAAATGACTTGTTATATTTTTTTGCCCACTTCTTTCTGTGTTCCACTATTTGCTCAATCCGTTTCATGTGGCCATTGATAACATTTTCAATAAAATCAAGCTGCTTCAAATTTTTTTCTTGTTCTTTCTCTAATGGTACCAAGTCCTTTTTCACAGATTCTATAACTGCTATAACTTCTGGGTATATTGAAATATTCATATCTTGTATTCGATTAATTACATTGTCAAGTTCGGAACAAAAGTCCGTCAATTTTCTCAGTGTTTCAATAAACAATAAAGCACTTGTTATTTTTTCTGCTTTAAATACGGACATAGATTCAACAGGTAATACTTCAAATAGTTCAAAATCAATAGTGTCAAAAGGCCTGATTACGCGTAAACTAATATAGTCTATTTTCGAGTCTTTAATTCCATTTAAAATTTCTTCGGGATGATGTAGGATTGACTCTAATCCTTTCATCATTTCCGTAATTTCAGAAATAATATACTTATGGACAAACTCTTTTGGCGATTGTTTTACCTGGTTTGCAAATTCTGCGACATACGTAAGAGCAAAATACCAACTATCTCTCCTACAAACATATGAACGAGTATACGAAATGAAATCTTTCATTTCTGCATAGTAATAATGAACCAAGTCAGAATATGGAATTAGAACGATGTCTCTGTATTTTATTGCTAAATAGAAATATGCAGCACTTCCATACACAAAATTCGTTCGAACTTGTACTTGAATGTCATCATTTATGGTATAATCAAAAGTCGTCCATCCAATGCTATCTGATGAATACATCACGATTTTAGGATTACTTTTAGCTTTGTCAATTGCGTTTTGTAAATGCATGCATTTAATATAGCGAATAGCATAATCTACAAATTTGCGTTTATGAGGTTTTTCTAAAACTGATATTTTTTCTTTAATAAAGTTCATCCATTCTTTTTCGCTTCTCGCTTTAGAGTAAAACCGGGGTATTATACTATAGATATATTGTTCTTCTGTTTCTTTAATACTTTGATAACTTATTTTCTTAGGGCAATGAATTGAGTCAACAAAAGAACTATTATACTCGTACGGAAAACACAAGCTGAATGAAGTCCTTATCTTGATGTAATTTGAGAAAACTGTGTATACATCCCAAAAATGCCTATTAGAGTTATCTACCATTGTTTCCATTTTTGAGATAATAGCTTCAGAATTGTCTATGGCAACTTTGTCAACTGCCATAAAACCTTCTTCGTTTTCCACTAGGACCAATAAGTATTTGTCATTTATTTCGCTTTTCGAGATTGTTTTCATGCTGATATGATTGTTTGCGAAAAAAAAGGTTAACTTATTTTGTTTTGTATCTGTTTGTAAATGTTGAGCATTCCTTCAATTTGAAGCACTATTTTAACTTGAATAGATGCAGGTACTATAACTAAAAGGCTTTTCCCGTAAGAAGACAATTCGCGGATTAACTCATAGTTGCAGATGCAATCTATTGAGAAGAATGCGCCTCCTTCGAGACTTTGATGTTGCGTCCTAAGTACCTGTTCCATATCGCCTCTAATCGGTGTCTGGCTGCCATGTATAGGCTTGGTCTCTACATAGCCTTTCGAAAAGTCGCTTACCCAGAACACGATGTGCTCTATGGGGCGGTCTTCATACAGCGTAACCCCCACAATGTCCTCGAAGCGGTCGGAAAGGTCTTCGGAACAATCACGATATTTCTTTTCAGGCAGCGGCTCCACTTGGTCTATACGGTCTAAGGCAAAGTTTAATATTTTATTGTCTTCATCTGCAGCACCAAGCACAAACCAGCGGTCGTAATACTGCTTCAGCAGATACGGGTGGAAAACAATGCTGCGGACGGTGACATCTGTAAAGGTGTGGTACGAAAGGCAGACTACTACCTCATTAGATATATAGTCGAAGAGCGTCCCCAGTAGGTTTGAGTTCTTTAGGTAGGGGTTATTGCTAAAGCTTATAATCTGACGGCGACGAGCATTGCCCAGTCCAGACTTGAACTTGTCAAGCCATTCAAAGTTATCAAGTCCATCGAACTGACCAATGGTGTTCAGTACCTCACGCAATAAGTGACGCTCCTCATGGTTCATCTCTTGCATGAAAATAGAAAAAGAGGAGTTCTTATAGGCCACACAGTTCTTGCCGTTGTGCTTGAAGCGTTTGATGGGAGCACAGAAAGGACGTTCTGTCAGATAGACCAAGTCCTTCTCTATGCAACGCCGGGTAACAGTCTGGAAACCTTCCTCCAAGAGCATACCGTTCACCTCCTCTGTCAGTTCGTTGATGTCATAGTAGTGATGACGGTCTGATAGCAGCATATCTAAATGCTTGTATCGTATAAGTGCATTCTTGTTTGTAGCCATATCTTTCGATTTTTGTGCAAAGGTACAGTTTTGTTGCGAACTCTATGTTCGTCTGTCAATTTTAATGATTTCAATAGGATGTACTCGTCGGCACTTGCTTTGCAAACTTTTGTCACATTGTTGGTTCCTGTATACCCCCCCCATTAAAGGATGGTTTATCTGTCTTTAGTCATTTGATGGTGCAAAGATACATCTTTTTTTTGAAAGGCGTGCGTTTTTCGGGGGAAAACATTCCCACAAGGCTTCACATTGGAGCCAGCAGCGTAGTAGGAGAAGCTTCCATGCTTTGCAGCGGCTGTTATTAGCAAAGCTAGGAAGCCTGGTCAATGAAAGTCCTCTCGAATAGCCCATATGCTGGAGGTATATGAGCTCCAGCACCATCGTTGCGCCAACCCTAACTGTCCTAATGGAGGGCAAGAGCTGGAGTACTTCGAAATGGAGGGCGACCACATCACCCCGTGGCGCGACGGCGGCCGAACGGTCATAGAGAACTGCCAGATGCTATGCCGTGACTGTAACAGAAGGAAGGGAGCAAAGTGATAGAATAAGTATATCTAAGTGTAAGTCATGACGTAGCTCTTTGCTAGTCGCGGAAGTGGTTCCTGGGAACGCGGACGTCACGTCCGCATCGGCTCCTAGGTATCGTGCTGTTGATTAAGAGTTTGATACGTTGGAACTTAGCCGAACTGCCGTTTGCTCTGAAACCATTGTCCGACATCCTAAAAGTAAAACAAGATGTTTTACTTTCGCTTGCTTCCTCTTCCCCCTGAGAAAGGCCGAATCATTGACCGATTTAGAACGTCACTTGCGGTTTAGAAGAATCGACCTATATGCTTGAAAAATGCTTCGCAAGGCTTGCGGAGATTTTTCTGTTTGAGAAAATCTTTGTACCTTTGCCAGCGTGAAAATCATTAACGACGACTATGGACGAGATACTGAATGACTTTATTCTCCCCGTGGAGGACAAGATGCAGGGCATCATTAAGGTGATAGGCGTGGGCGGCGGCGGTTGCAATGCTGTGCGCAATATGTATAACGAGGGCGTTGACGGCGTGACGTACGCCGTGCTGAATACCGACAGCCAGTCGCTGTCGCGCTCGCCGGTGCCCGTGAAGCTGATGCTGGGCGAGTCGGGACTGGGTGCGGGTGCCGACCCCGACAGGGGCAGGTCGGAGGCCGAGACGAACATTGCCGACATAGAGCGGCTGCTGGACGACGGCACAAAGATGGTCTTCGTGACGGCGGGCATGGGTGGCGGCACGGGCACGGGGGCGGCTCCCGTGGTGGCCGGCGTGGCCAAGCGCATGGGGCTGCTCACCGTGGGCGTAGTCACCATACCGTTCTACTTCGAGAAGAAGCGTAAGATTATCAAGGCGTTGAGGGGCGTGGAGGAACTGCGCAAGAACGTCGACGCGCTGCTCATCGTCAACAACGAGCGGCTCTGCGATGTCTATAGCGACTCCGACCTGTCGGTGAAGGAAGCCTTCCAGCGGGCCGACAATATCTTGATGGACGCCGTGAAAGGTATCTCGGAGCTGATTGTCATGCCCAGCGACGGCGGTATCAAGAGCGACTTCCGCGACGTGGAGACGACGATGAAGAACGGCGGCGGCGCTATCATGGCCATGGGGCGTGCCAGCGGCGAGCACCGCGTGGAGAAGGCCATTGTCGACGCGCTCGACTCGCCCCTGCTCTACGGCAACGACATAGGACGCGCCAAGCGCATACTCTTCAATATCTATGCCAGCGACGAGCACCCCATCTACGTGCGCGAGCTGCAGGAGATAGACGATTTCTTCGACCAGCTCGACCCCAACATCGAGGTCATCTGGGGAACGGCCACCGACGATACGCTCGGCGAGGACGCCAAGGTCACCATCCTGGCTACCGGCCTGGAGGACGAGCTGCGTGGCGAGGTGGCCAAGGACGTACACAGCGACGAGAATGAC
>OCTX012084867.1_pt1 | contig 10546 bp, 8 predicted proteins | sample 1539691 | NCBI WGS metagenome assembly OCTX01 (sample SAMN02144231, study PRJEB22623) | gut metagenome | biome: sheep rumen | host: Ovis aries | place: New Zealand | reverse complement strand
TAAAGAAGTTGGATATTATAACCATGCATTATATCCTTTTGTTTTTGAAACAATGTTTCCTATTGAATCAAGTATATGTGGCTTGAGTTACATAGATATTTGTAAAGAACCACAAAAATACATTGATAGATTAAATCAGGTAGCACTTAAACTTGCATTATTAAGTAAACCTAGAGCAATTGTAAGGGATGATGTTGGATTAAATCAGGAAGAATTTACTGATGCAGAAAATGATCTTCTTCATGCTAATGGTAACTTAAATGATGATAACTTTAGATGGTGTCCTATACCTGAATTTAATAGTGCATTATTATCATTAATGGATGCTAAAATTAATGAAATGAAAGATACAACTGGTAATACAGATGTATCTAATGGTAGTGGTGTACCTTCTGGTATTACAGCTGCATCAGCAATTGCAGCTATGCAGGAAGCAGCAGGAAAAACTTCCAGAAGTCAGATTAAGACTAGTTGGAGAAGTTATAAAGATATTATATATATTGTTATTGAATTAATAAGACAGTTTTACAATGAACCTAGACAATTCAGAATTATGGGTGATGATGGACAAATGAATTTTGTAGATTATGATAATTCAAAAATTGCTCCACAAGCTCAAGGTGTTGATTTTGAAATGGATATGGGATTTAGATTACCTTTATTTGATATTGAAGTATCTATTCAGAAAAATACTACATATAACAGAATGGAACAAAATGAACTTGCTATTAATTTTTATAATATGGGATTGTTTAATCCTCAAATGTCAGATCAGGCACTTGCTTGTTTAGACATTATGGATTTCGACCATAAAGATAAGGTTATTGAAAAAGTACAACAGAATGGAACTATGTTTGAACAGTTACAGCAGATGCAGATGCAGATTGCACAATTGAGTGCTTTATTAGCACAAGCTACAGGTGGTGAAATAAATCCTATGGGTGAAGCTGCTATGAATGGTGCAGCTATAGCACAGCCTATGCCTAGTGGTGATGGTATGATTTCATTAGATGGTACAAATGAAGGTGGTACTACTGAACGTGCAAGAGAACAACAAAATGCATCTATTACACCTCGTTAAAAAATTTTTAAAAAATTTTTAAAAAAGGGTAATACTGGGTAGAAATTTAAAAAAGGAAAGTGATATAAATATTATGATAGATATAAAAATACTTATATCTCCCAAATACTTCTCAATTAATTTAGTAGGACACGCACAATACAATCCAGGTAATGACATTGTTTGTGCAAGTGTTTCTACTATAACAGAAACTTTTGTAAGATTACTATCATTAAAGGGGTGTTTAGATAGTAATCTTATAAAAGAATCAGGAGTTGTTACACTTATGGGAGAAACTGATGAAAGTATATATTCTTATCTTGAGTTTGTCACTACGGGATATTCTGGTCTTGCGAATACTTATCCCGATAACGTAAGACTAGAGGTGATAGATGAAAGAAAAGATTAATATAAATAAGGTCGTGACTTACCACAGATTAAAACCCACTTATTTAATAAATCAAGGAGTGATTTATGAAAAATTTATTTTTATTTAATCTTCATTTATTTGATGAAGGTTCGGTCGGTGCAGCAGAAGGTGCTGCAATTGCAAGTGACGACGGCTTGAAGGCAGATGATGTTGTCGATAATGCTAAAGATAGCAATAAAGACAATAATGATAACTCTCTCGCCAAGAGTGATGAATCAACAAAACCAAGTTTTGAAGAATTGATTGAAGGAGAATATAAAGACGATTATAAAAAAGCAGTTAATAGTGTTATAAAAAAACGTTTTAAAAACGTTAAAGATACACAGGCTAAACTTGATAGTTATGTTCCTTTAATGGAAACACTCGCTAGTCGTTATGGATTAAATGCAGATGCAAGTCCTGAAGATTTCATAAATGCTATTTATGATGATGATGCTTTATATGAAAATGAAGCATTAGAAAGAGGGATTCCAGTTGATGTTCTAAAAAATATGAAAAAAATGGAACGTGAAAATGAAGCTATGTCAAGAATTCTTGAATCCAAACAGATGGAACAAGAAAATGCAGAGTTCATACAGAATCTTATGCTTCAGGCAGAAGAAGTTAAAAAGTTTTATCCTGATTTTGATCTAGATCATGAAGTGTTAGAAGCTGATACTAAAGAGAAATTTATTAGATATACTAAAGATGGATTTGATATGAAACAAGTATATGAAATATTACATCCTGAAATATTCACTATGGCTATGAAGGCAGTTGCTGATAAAACTGCTGAAAAGATTGCTAATAGTGTAAAGGTAAATAAAAGTCGTCCAGTTGAAGGTGGTTCAGGTATAACAGGAAATGTTGCTCGTACTAGTATTAACGATATGACTAAAGATGATCTAGACAAATTAATCGCTCGTTCACGTTATGAACGAATAACACTAAAATAAGTCTTATATATATCCTTTAATTTATAATAAAGGAGTTAGTTATGGATAAGTTTATTTTAGATTTAAAATTATTTGATGATGAAAGAGTTATTAATAAAACAACATCAAATACACCAGGTAATGATCTTACCGCAGAAATGAAAACTTTCTATGAAAAGGTGCTTTTAGAGAATGCAAAGCCTAATTTAGTGCATCAGCAGTTCGGTAAGAAAGTTCCAATTCCTAGAAATAGTGGTAAAACAGTAGAATTTAGAAGGTATAAAACACTTCCTAAAGCATTAACACCATTAACAGAAGGTGTTACACCTAAGGGTGATAAGTTATCAGTATCAACAGTAGTTGCTACTTGTGAACAGTATGGTAACTATGTTATGATGACAGATCAGCTCGATTTGTATGCTATTGACAATAATATGGCCGAAGCTACAGAATTAATTGCTGATAATGCAGGTGCAACACTCGATACAGTTACTAGAAATGAGTTACATACAGGTACAAATGTACTTTTTGCAGAAAATGCAACAACTCATGAAACACCAGTATCTCGTGCTGATTTAACTAGAGCTAATAAATTTACACCTAGAGTTGCAGCTAAAGCAGCAGCTATTATGAAGAAAAATAACGTACCAACATATGATGGATACTATGTATGTATTATTCATCCTTATGTTGAGTTTGATTTAATTACTAATCCAGAATGGGTTGGTGTTCAGGAATATACTGATGGTAATGTTAAGAAAATCTTTGAAGGTGAAATTGGTAGACTTTACAAAATTAGATTTGTTGTATCATCTGAAGCTAAAGTTTATAAGAGTACAGGTGGTGAAACAGATACAGATATGGATATTGCAACATATGGTTGCTTAGTAATTGGTAAAGGAGCTTATGGTGTAGTTGATGTTGAAGGTGGTGCTTTAGAAATCATTGCAAAACAGAAAGGTTCAGCAGGTTCAGAAGATCCATTAAATCAGAGAGCTACAGTAGGTTGGAAGATTACAGGTTACACAGCTAAAATTCTTCAGGAAGAAAGACTTCTTAGAGTTGAATGTGCTTCTGATTTTAGTGATGTTGACGATGCTAATTAAGGTGAATTAATATGGCAGTTAAGAAAAATGAAAATGTAACTATTAATAGTCCTAAAAAAAGAGAATTTAGAGATATTTTTATTACTAAGGTAAGAGGACATAAAGAAGAAGATGAACAGTTTGTTGGTCTTAATGGAAAAAATTATCTTATTCAAAAAGGTAAAAGAGTTAGCATACCAGTCGAAGTTTATAATGTTATTATGACTTCTGAAAAAGCAAAAGAAGAAGCACAAGACTATACTGATTATGTTACAGATCCAAATAATCAGGGTATGGGAATGTAATTTTATTATATTAGGGCAAGAGTAAAATCTTGCCCTTTTCTTTTTAAAGGAGAATAAATATGACAATAAATGAAGTATTGGATGAAGTTGATAGAATTGCAAAGAATAATTCTATTGATAGAAACCAAAAAATTAAATGGTTAGATAGATTAGATAGAAGTATATTTAATGATTTGCTGCAATACAAAAAAGATAATATAGAAAACTTTGATGGTTATAATGTTGATGATGATGAAGATACAGAATTATTAGCAGTAGCACCATATGATGAATTATATGTGTACTATGTACTAGCACAGATTAACTTAATACAGCAGGAAATTGATTTTTACAATAATAATTATGCAATGTATGAAGATAAATATAGAAATTATAGGAACTTTATAAATCGTACTTATAGAACAAAAGGAAGGAATTTTATAAAGGTATAAGCTATGAATATAAATGGAATTAATAAAAATAGAGCTGCAATAACAGAGTTTAATGGATTAAAAATCAGAAACAATGCAGGAAATAGTGAATTTGTCGATATGGAAAACATTGATTCACATGAATATCCATACTTTAGTACTAGAAGAAAAAATTTTTATCTTAATAAAGGTGCATATGGTATAGGTAATCAGAATGTATCTGATGATATGCATGGATGGTGTGCATATGATACAGACTTATATTATGCAATAAAACTTGGAGATAATTTTCAGATTGAAAAACTTGCAAAAGATGGGAATGTTACTGTTGTAATTAATAATGCAACTATGCAAAGTAAATCTGCAATTGCAAGTGATCCTAATTGGAAACTATATAACAGAATAATGGTTGTTATGGGTGGTGATATTGTTATTTATCCAGACTGGATAAAATACAATATTAAGGATAATAGAGCTATATCTTTAAATAAAAAAATAACTTTAGATCCTAATGCTGTTGATGAAACAACAAAGTATATTTATTTATTTGCTTCAACAGAAAATGGTGATGAATATGCACACTATGAATCAGGTCATACTATGGAATTAACACATGGAGCATATACATCTTCTGATACAGGATATTTTCATAGTGGAGAAGCACAAACAAGAGCTAAATCATCTGATAGATATTATTTTGAATTTAAAGGTGAAGGTGATGCAAAAGAAGGAAAAATATATAAATATTACAATTCCACTTCTATGTGGATGCCACAAGATGACTATACTACTTTAGCAATTCATTATAGATTATTAGGATATAATTCTTTAGATGCTTGTAGACAAGGATTTAAAGAAAAAGAAATTGAATTTGGAAAAGAAATTAATTTACCTATTAATGTTAGTGGTATTAGTCATACCTTTGAAGGAAAACTTAATGGAGATCTTAACTTATTTAAAGTAGTAATTGATGGATATTATGTTGAATTCATATTTAAAGGAGTAAATGTTTGGAATACGACATTTAGTGTTAGAGGAGAACCACAGACAGCAAATATTTATGAGGTATTGCAGCAAAGTAGATATGATGTTACAACTTCCTATTCACAAGATAATTTAATGAATTTAGAAATAAAAAATGTATTATATAACGATTTGGACTTTATCGTACAAGAAGGAAACAGACTATTTGCTTGTAGTAGTAATAAACATGAAATTTATGCTTCAAAGTTAGGTGATCCTAGTATATGGAAACAATTTATAGGTATATCTACAGATAGTTATGCTGCAACTATTGGAAGCCCTGGTAAATTTACAGGTGCAGCAGTATTTAATAATACACCTATATTCTTTAAAGAAAATTGTATTCATAGAGTAACAGGTAATACACCAGCTTCTTATAACATATCATATGATTATTATGATGGTATTAAAGATGGTTGTAGTAATTCGATTGTTAGAGTAGGTAATTATCTTATTTATTATTCAAAAGGTGGATTTGTTTATTATACAGGAAATCAGCCTGAAAGAATTGATAGACAGTTAGGTGATAAGCGATTTAAGAATATATTTGCAGGTGAAAAAGAAGGACATTACATAGCTGCAGTAGTAGAACAGGAAACAAATAAGACTTATTTACTTGATTATGATATGGACTTAAATCAATGGTATAAACACCAGGATTATAATCCTAGAACATTTAGAATCATAAATGTATCTAATGATTTATATACTTTCCATAAGGAATTATGTGATGATGATTTACAGCATACATTCATAACCTGTATAGGTAGAAACCTTAATGAAAGTCCGTATGCTACAGCAGAAGATGATTTTAAATGGTATGCAGAATCAGGATGGTTGATTAAAGAAGGTACAAACAAAAAATACATAACCAAAATGTTATTTAAAATGCATTTAGATCCTGATGCAGAGATAAGCATAAGTTTTAAATATGATTATAATGATGAATGGGAAGAAGTAAGAACTATTTCTAATACAGATGATTATCCTAAGACTGAAATAATTAGTATTATCCCACAAAGATGTGAAACAATGCAGTATAAAATTGAAGGTAAAGGAAATGTAATCATATATAGTATTACTTATGATATTTCAGAAGGAAGTGAATATTAATGAAATGGAGTATTGAACCACCACCATCTTTAACAGGTGATGATAAAAAAGATATACAAAATTTATTTGAATATGTTACTAGTTTACACAATTATTTAAACAATACTATGAATAGTAATCTAAGCTATGAAAACTTAAATGATGAAATAAAAAATAAACTTAGTGAAATAGATTCAAAAGTTTCAATTTATTAAAGGAGTAAATATGAGTAAGTCAAGTACAAAATTATTTAATAAAAAACCTACAAAGAATCAATTAAATAATGCATATGGACAGAATAATACAACTAATACTTTTAATACAACAAAAAGTATTAGTACATATAAACCTGGAAAGAATGTAACAAATGCATATAGTGCTTTGCAGAATCAAATGAAAAATCAGCCTAAATTTAATAGTGCTTATACACAGGAAATGGCTAATGCTTATAACAATTATAAGAATAGACCTAATTTTGAATATGATATGAATAAGGATGCATTGTATCAGCAGTATGCTAAACAGTATAAAGCACTAGGTAACACAGCTATGCAAGATACAATGGGACAAGCTGCACAGTTAAGTGGTGGTTTTGGTAACAGTTATGCTGCAGCAGCAGGACAACAGGCTTATAACCAGTACATGCAGCAGTTAAATGATAAAGTACCTGAACTATATGCACAGGCAAGGGATGTATATAACCAGGAAGGACAAGATTTATTAAATCAGTATGACTTAGCACAGCAGATGTATACCAGGGATTATGGAAAATATCGTGATTTAGTTGCAGATAACAATGATAAGATTAATCAGTTATATCAGATTTATAGTACTAATGCAGGTAATGATTTAGATCAGTACAAACAAATGAGTGCAAATAATCAGTTTGCTTTAGATTATAACTTATCTAAACAGAATCAAGCATTTAATCAGAAAATGCAGAAACTACAGTATGATTTAGATAGACGAAAAGCAGATGCAGATATTGAAGCTACAAGAGCTGCAAGTGCTGCAAAAATCTTAGGTGCTAGTTCTAAAGGTTCGGGAAGAAGTACATCAGTAAAAGATTTACCTAATGATGTATATAAAAGATTAGAAAACTTTGGTTATGGCAATTCAAGTGATGATAGTAAGTTTACAGCTTATCTTGAACAATTAGAAGATAGAGGACTTATATCAAGGAAAGAAGGCCAGAATCTTTATAATATTTATTGGGGTAATTATGATCCTGAATCAGAACTTGAACAACAGTTAAGAAAAGAAGGTTCACAATCATCATCTTATGCAATTGATAATCATTTAAAAAATCTAGTTGCACAAGGAACATTAACTCAAGCACAAGCTAATGCATATTATAAAAAATACCATAAATAAGGAGTTAGGTTATTATGGCAAATTTAAGTAGTGAAGAACGAAGAAAAAGATATTCAACCATAGCTAGAAAAGAAGATATTGAACAGTCAGAAGCAAGAAAAGATATTAATCTAAATACTAAGGCTGATGAAAGAAGAAGTAGATATGCTAGTAAAGATTATCTTGAAAAATATAATGCATATCATGCACCAACTAGATATGATGGAAGTGCTGTAAATAGATACCTTAACGCATATGGACTTAATCAGCAAAGACAGGCTGATAGGATGCAAGAATATAGAAATAGATATGAACAGCAGCAGTTTATGAATGCACAAAGGGATGCAATCAGAAATGGTGTTGATAATGGTAATAATCCATTAGGCCTTAAGAATCTTGAAAATCCTTTAGATGATATGCGTAGGTTAGAAGCATATAAAGAAGCATATGGAAAGAATCATAAACTATCATATGATGAATCACAGAAACTTGAAAAAGCATATGGTAAGTACAACAGAAAACAGCTTGAACAGTTAAAAGAACACTTTAAAAATGCTCCAGAAAGAGATTATTCAGGTGAAATAGCGTGGGTAAATGAAAAATTATTAAAGACTGCAACAGGTAAAGAAAATATACAAAGACAGAATATTTTAGAGAGTCAGATTAAGGATGCAGATAACAGACTTGAAAGATTACAGGAAGCATATGCAGATAGATTAGTTGGTGGTGGTACTGATAATGGTGATTATTTAGATAAGTTAAACCAGATTAAGCAGGAAAAATCACAGCTACAGAATGAACTTAATGATTATAAAGAGTTAACTAACTATTCAGATCAGGATGATTTTGCAAAATATAAGTTATTAGGTGAATCAAATCCTAATAATCCAGTAAGATTTTTTAGAACACATAATGATGAACAGGCAAATGCTATATTTGATCCTACGATTAGAAATGAAGTAGATACAGCACACCATGAATCAACTTATACAGGTGGTGGTTCAAATCAGTCTGATAGAGCATTATATAGAGCAATTACTGATGAAGAAGCAGATAACTACTCTTATATTTTAGGTAAGTACGGACAGGAAGAAGCTGATAAGTATTTACAGGCAGTTGCTAAACATACTGATGTTAATGGTTCTTTAACTGCATTACAGGAAGCACAAGAACAGGGTTATAAGAATCCTTTATTAAGAACTGCAGAATCTATCGGTTTAGGTTTAATAACTCCAGTTGAAGCTGCAAAGAACTTAATTAGTGGTGATGAATTTAGAACATATGATGATTATAAATTAGCAGGTAGACAAGAAGCATTAAGAAGTGGTGCAGCAGAAAAGTTAACAGGTGGTAATGAAATTGGTACTTTCCTTTACAATACTGCAACAAGTGCAGCAGATAACTTGCTTAGATATGCTGTAGGTGGTGGTATTGGTGCAGCTACTGGTGAAGCTGGTGCAGCAGAAGGCACTATGCGTTTAATGATGGGTGGTCAGGTAATGGATAGTGCTATGAAAAATGCACTTGATAGAGGTTTAAGTGATAGTCAGGCAGTTACTACTGCGTTAATTAGTGCAGTTAATGAAGAATTGTTTGAAACTATTTCTTTATCTAACCTTAAAGCTATGCAGTCAGTAACACCAAAGAATTATAGACAACTTGCTAAAAACATTGGTAAGCAATTCTTAGGTGAAGGTTCAGAAGAAATGTTTACTGATATAGGTAATGCTATTGCTGATGATTTAGTTAATGGTGAAAAGTCTGAAATAAGACAGAATATCCTTAATTACATGAAACAGGGTATGTCAGAAGAAGAAGCAAAGAAACAGGCTTCTGTTGACTTTGCATTGCAGTTAGTTGAATCAGGTCTTTCAGGTGGTATTACTGGTGCCGCTATGGGTGGTGCAGTTGCTGTAGATCAGGCAAAAAGTATAAAAGCAAATCAGAAATATAATGAATTATTTAATACATATAAGGAATCAGGACTTTCTGAAGAAGATGCAGTTAATACAGCCTTAAGTGAAGTAATGAACGGACTTCAGACTGTAAGAGATAAAAAAGGTAATGTTAAGGATTATAAAGGTTTAAATAAATCAATTGATAAGGCTATAGCAAGTGCTAAAACTATTAATGAAAATGTTAAGAATATTGAAGCTGAAATGAACGGAGTTGCTCCAGTTAGTGAAGAAGATATTCGTGATAATGAAGAAAATATTCGTGATAATGAAGTTAATAACGAATATCTCACAGATATGCAGAGAGTATTATCTCATGGTGATATAACAACAGATGCACAAGCACAGCAGTTTCTTTCAGATCAGGATGAAATGGTTGCTAAATATCCAGATAAGAAGGATGAAATAATTAAGGCTACTGTTGATGTATATATGAATGGCAAGAATAATGCTGAAGTATTTGATAGTATTGCTAATAAGGTGACAAATACTATGGCTAAAAATGAAACTAGCCTAGAATCGAAAAATACAACGTCTGAAAGCATATCACAAAAAGAAGATAAACCTGCTAAAGTTGACTTTAAGGCTAATGTTAATGGTGAAGATGCAGTTATTACTTCAGTAAACAATAATAATATGACTGTTAGGGATAGTGTTGGTAATGAAACTACTATTCCTATTAATGCTGCAGAAATGTCAGATGGTGCTAGTGCAGCAGTTGAACAGGCTAAACAGTATGGTAAAAGAGGTTCAAGACTGTATTTGGAAAATATGGCAGGTAATATTAGAAATTATACATATACTTTTAATGACTTTTACAATGCAGGTAAGCAGGGTAAAGAGTTTTATGGTAGAAATACAAGAGGACTTGATACAGACTTCTTAAGAGAGGTATATGATGCAGGTGTTCAGGATGGTA
>OCTX012174550.1_pt1 | contig 10549 bp, 6 predicted proteins | sample 1539691 | NCBI WGS metagenome assembly OCTX01 (sample SAMN02144231, study PRJEB22623) | gut metagenome | biome: sheep rumen | host: Ovis aries | place: New Zealand | reverse complement strand
CCTGCGACTGCAGGAAGAGGAGCTGGGCGCAGACGGCGTTCGCCATCTCGTCGTTCACCTCGCCGGAGATGAACACGATTCTGTCGAGGAGGAGGCGCGAGTAGATGTCGTACGTACGCTCGCCCTTGCCGGTCTGCTCGACGACATACGGTATCATGTATGACTTCATCTTTTCAAACTTCCCTTCTAACACTGACTCCTGAGTACTGACTCCTGACTCCTGAGTACTGACCCCTGACCCCTGAGTACTGACCCCTGACCCCTAATCCCTACTTCTTCACGTTTGCGAGAACGAAGTCGATGACCTTCTTGCCGCGCTCCTCGTCCTTGGCCTCAATGTTCTCGGCCTTGGCGATCGCCTCGAGTACGTACCAGAGGCGGACCTGCCGCGTGGCGGCATCTTCGGCGTCCTTGAGGATCTTGTCGCGGTTCTTCTCGAAGTAGGAGGCGTCGAGCCCCGAGTACTGCGCACGCTGCGCGAGCTCCTGGAGGTAGCCGTCCATCGCGCGGCGAACCTGGCTCTGCGGCACGTCGAAGTCGGCCTTCTTGAGAAGTAGCTCGACGGCCTCGTTCTCGCGGCGCATCGCCTCGGCCTCGATGGCCTGCTTTTCGAGCGTCTCGCGGATCGTGGCGGAAAGCTTCTCGACGGACTCGGCCTTCGCCTTTTCGGCGAACTCGGCGTCGGTGGGAAGGACGCGGCGGCGGAAGGCCTTGAGCGTCACCGTGTAGACGGCCTTCTTGCCGCCAAGTCCCTCGGGCGCGCCTTCCTTCGCGAACTTCGCCTTGACGTCATCCTTGGTCTCACCGACCTTCATGCCTTTCACGGCGTCTAGGATCTCGGGGAGGAAGCGTCCTTCCTCGACCTGGGTCCAGAAGCCCGTGCCAGACGCAACGACCTTGGCATCGGGAGCGATCTCGAGAATCGGCTTCTTGTCGACCGTGCCAGTGTAGTCGATCTGCACGAAATCGCCGTCGGCGACCGTCTCGCCTTCCTTCGCATCCTCGTACTTCGCGTACGCAGCGCGCAGGCGCTCGAGCTGCTCCTTGACGGCCTCGTCGGAAACCGCTGTGTCCTTGTCGGCAATCTTGAGCCCCTTGTAAGTCGGAACCTTGAACTTCGGCTTGATCTCGACGACGGCCGTAAACGTGCCGCCATCGGCGTTGAACGATATCTCCTTCACGTCGGCAAGCGTGATCTCGTCGAGCTTCTCGGCCTTTACCGCGTCCGCATAGTGCTTGCGGATCATCGCATGCTCGGTCTCCTGCTTGAGACCGTCGGCGAACTGTTTGCGGATGATTTCGACCGGAACCTTGCCGGGACGGAAGCCGGGGATCCGCGCCTCGCGGACGAACGCCTTCTCAACGTTCTTCACGACTTCCTTCATTTCATCGGCGTTCAGCTCGACCTTAAGCTCAACTTGGCACTTGTACTCGTTCTTCGTGCTCGTCTTCATATATACAGTCTATCTCCTAATTAGAAAAACAATTAGGTGATATTTTATCATATTTCCCCGCTGAAATGTGAAAAAAATGGTATAATCGTAACCATGAATGAAGAAAAACGGCTGAAATACGCCATGGTGGGCGGGGGAAAGGGATCGTTCATCGGCCCGATTCACCGCATGGCGATAAGAATGGACGACCTCGCGGACCTCGTCGACGGGTGCTATTCGCATACCGACGACTGGCGCGCCTTGATTGAGCGGTGCAGGGGAAAGATTGACTTCCTCGCCGTCTGCACGCCAAATAGCTCGCACTACGAGATCACCAAGGCCGCGCTTGAAGCGGGAATGGACGTCCTCTGCGAAAAGCCCCTCTCCCTCACGCTCGACGAGGCGACGGAGCTTGAGCGCCTCGCGCGGCGGAAGCGCCGCGTCCTCGGAATCCCCTTCACCTACTCGGGCTTCCCTATGGTAAAGCTCGCGCGCGACCTCGTGAAGCGCGGCGAGCTCGGCAAGATCGACAAAGTAGTCCTTGAATACAGCCAGGGCTCGTTCAGGAAAATCGACTTCTCGAAGCCGCTCGACAAGCGCAACGCCTGGAAGATGGACCCGAAGAAGGCGGGACCGAGTTGCGTCGTCGCAGACATCGGCGTCCACGGCTTCCACTTGATCGAGCACGTGACGGGACTCGAGGTCAAGGAGGTTCTCGCGGATCTCTCGTCCTTCGCGCCAGGGAACCGCCTCGACGACGACGCGTCGATGCTGCTGCGGCTAGGTGCGCCCGCCGGCGTTCGTTCCGCTTCGCTCACTCGCTCGGGCGCACGCTTGAAGTCTTCTCAGCCGAAGGCGATGTTCACCGTCTCGAAGGTCGCGACCGGCGAGGAGAACGGCGTGAGGCTCAGGGTCTACGGCGACAAGGCGTCGCTCTACTGGAACCAGGAGGAGAACAACTACCTCTCGGTTAAGTACCCCTTCGCGCCCGAGCGCATCTACAAGAGGAACGCCCCGTACATCGGCGAGCTCTCGGCGGCGAGCAAGGCGCTCTCGCGCATACCGGCGGGGCACCACGAGGGATTCATCGAGGGGTTCGCCAACATCTACCGCGAGTTCTGCGCCGCGGTCAGGGACCGCAAGCCGCACGACTTCCCGGGCGCGCACGAAGGAGTGCGGACCATGCGCTTTGTCGAGGCGGCGCTACGTTCCAACAAGAACGGCAACCGCTGGGAGAAGGTCTGATTTTAGCCGCAAAGAACGCAAAGTTCACAAGGCGAACTGCGTGGTCGATGTGGCCAAGGTTTAGTCGAGGACGCCTTTTGACGGCGGTTCGGAGTCGTCCCACCACGAGCCCTTCGCGCCGGAGACCTTTGCAATTGGCTTGGTGGTAAGTTGCTTGCCCTTCGCCGTAGCCGAGCGGATCGGCACGACCTCCTGCTTCTCCGTCTTCCCGGTCTCGCGGTTCACGCGGTCGACGAGCTCGAGCGGCAGGAAGTGCTGCTGGTGGATCTTCTGCCCCTTCGCGGGCTTGTACTTGACGTAAAGCGTTTCGGGACAGCCGCGCTGCAGAAGGAGTATCTTCGACTTCGGCTTCTCCGGCGCGAGGAAGTAGTCCTTGTTGCGGATAAGCCCGCCGAAGCGGAAGCGCTTGATGTAGCTAAAGCCGTAAGAACCCTCTTCGTACACGCAGGTGAAGTCGAGCGAGTCGCGGTCCTTCTCCTGGTTGTAGCGCATGACCGCCATTAGGTCCTTGTCGACGAACATCTTGTCCTCGGGCTGGACCTTGCGGAAACGCCCGCTCTTCCAGACGAGGATAAGCTCGTCCAGAGAAGAGCACTTGAAAAGGTCCTCGCCGTTCCTGAGCCCAGAGCCGACGTAGTTGTTCTCCTTGTCCCACTTGATCGTGAGTTCGCTCGCCGTAATCGCGCGAACGTCGACTTCCTTGAACGCGCCAGACTCGACCTTCGTGCAGCGCGGATAGCTTTTCGCGTACTGCTTCACGAGCCCCTTCAGGTACTTCACGACGAACGCGCGGAGATGGACGAGGTTGTCCTTGACCTCGCGCTCCTCCTTCTCGATCGCCTCGATCTCCTCGCGGTTCTTGTCGATGTCGAACTGCGAGATGCGGCGGATCTGGAGCTTGAGGAGTCGCTCGATGTCGTCGTCGGTTATCACCTTGCGGCGAAGTTCCTTCATGTGCGGGACGAAGCCGGTGCGGACGGCGTTCCTCACGCCTTCCATCGTCTTCTCCTGCTCGATGCGCTTGTAGATGCGCTCCTCAATGAAGATGCGGTCGAGCGTACGTGCGTGGAAGAGGTCGTCGAGCTCTCCGAGGCGAATCTCCTGCTCGCGCTTCGTGAGCTCCATGAGCCTGTCGACGTTCTTTCGCAAAATCTCCGTCACGCTCATGAGTCGCGGACGGCCGCCGTCGAGGACAACTGGACGAGACGAAATCGACTTCTCGCAGTTCGTGAACGCGTAGAGCGCGACTATCGCCTTCTCCTGGCTCTCGCCAGACTGGAGTTCGAGCTCGATCCTAACCGTATCGCTCGTGAGGTCGTGTAGCTTGCGGACGGGAACTTTTTTCTTCTTGATCGCGTCCTCGATCGATTCGGCGAGCGAGTCGGTAGTCTCGCCCCACGGAAGCTCGGTGATGACGAGCTTGTTCTTTCCGTCCTTCTCGATCTTCGCGCGGACCTTGACCTTGCCGAGACCATCCTGGTACTCGCTCACGTCCATGAGACCGCCAAGCTGGAAATCGGGATAGAGCTGGAACGGCTTTTTCTGGATGAGCGCGATCTCTGCCTCAAGAAGCTCGATGAAGTTGTGCGGGAGAATCGCCGTCGAAAGACCGACCGCGATGCCGTCTGCGCCCATCATCAGGAGCAGCGGAATCTTCGCGGGGAGATAGACCGGTTCTTCCTTTCGTCCGTCGTAGTTGGGGACATAGGTGGTGGTCTTCCGGTTGAAGACTTCCTTCTTCGCGAGCTCGGTCAGGCGGCACTCGATATAACGAACCGCGGCGTGCGGCATGCCGGTCAGGAGCGAGCCGAAGTTTCCCTGTCCGTCAATGAGATATCCCTTGCCCTTGCCCCACAGCTTGTTTGCGAGGACTACGATTGCATCGCCGATGGAAGCGTCGCCGTGCGGGTGGTACTGCATCGTCTGGCCGACGATGTTGGCGACCTTGGTGTATCTGCCGTCGTCCTGCTCGTAGAGCGCGTGCATGATGCGGCGCTGGACCGGCTTAAGCCCGTCCTCGACCGCAGGAATCGCGCGAGAGCAGATGACGTACGCCGAGTACTGGCGGAAGTTGAAGTCGTAAAGCTGCTGCATCGGCCCGAGGCCGGTGAGCCCCGGCTTTGGCCGCGAAGGAGCAGGCGCCGCGCCCTTCTGCTTCTTGCCCTCGCTCTTCGGTGGCTCCGGCTGAGCTGGCGCGAAGATGTCGAGATTGTCGAACAGGCTCGGCGGAAGATTCTCCTGGTTGTTGTCTTTCCCCTTTTTCATTTCGGGATATTATATCATACTGCAGTGATGCGGTGGTTAGAGGAGGTCGAGGGGGGTTTTGCGCTTGGCGCCGGGAAGATCGGCGACGAAGCGAGGGAGCGCAAGGCCGCCTATCCGCTCGGCGCAGTAGGCCTCGATTTCCTTCGCTCGTGCGAGCGGAACGCCAAAGCGCTCCTGAAGCCCCTCGACGGGATCGCACTGAAAAACATAGTAGGGCCGAATCCTCGCGGCGGAAAGCGCGCGAAGAAGCGCAAGCATCTTGCGCGGCGTGTCGTTGAGCCCGCGGAGAAGCACCGTCTGCGACGAGACAGGAATTCCGCAGTCTACAAACCGCGCCGCCGCATCGCGAGCACGCACCGCCTCTTCAGCCGTGTTGATGTGGACGTTCGCCCACACCTTCCCGCGCCCGACGCGCCTTAGGAGCCGCGCGAGATGCGCGGTTATCCGCTCTGGATTCGACACCGGCGCGCGCGTGCATATCCGTACGACTTCCACCTGCCCGAGGCGTGCAAACGCCTCGACGAACTTCGCGACCTTCGCATCGGGAAGCGTGAGGACATCACCGCCGGAAAGAAGCACGTCTCTCACTTTCGGATGTCGCTTCACGTACTCGACGCAGGCGGCGAGGCGCGCGGGCGAGTCGACGACAGGCGACTTCCCGAGGATGTACTTGCGGGTGCAGTGCGGGCAAGCGCCGAAGCAGCGGTCCGTCGTCATCACGAGCACGCGGTCGGGGAACCTCTGCTTCAACCCAGGCGGCAACGCGGGACGCCGCGCCAATTCTCCAAACGGATCCCTGCTACTCATCGAACAACGTCATTGGAATGAAACAGAACGCAAGCGCGTGGTCGCGCATGACACGCGACACGACGTCGATGTCGCGGCCCCTGAATTTCTTGAACGCGTCGAGCCACGCTCCTTCAAGGTGGACGACAAGCTTGCCGGTGTCGGCCTGATAGTCGGTGACGTGCATCTCGCGCGGACTGTAGCGTATGCCTGTGCCGAGCGCCTTGGAGACTGCCTCCTTCGCGCACCAGAAGCGGATTATCGCCTGCGAGGCGTTCGCCGCGTTTGCCGCAAGCTCAAGCTCCTCGGGCACGAACACGCCCGCCGTGAACTCCTCGGAAAGATCGCGTTCGACCGACTCGACGTCGACGCCTACGCGGGCGTTCGCCGCCGCGAGCGCGATGATGAACTGCGCCGTGTGCGCGATCGCTATGTCGATCTTCTCGGAGAGATAATCTCCCCATTGTCCAAGTGCATGTGGCTTTCCGGAGTCGTCGCGCCAGATCTGTATGTCGGCGTCGCTCCACCTCGCCTGGTGGAAGTCCTTGAGATAGCGCCTTACGGCCTCCTTCGCGGCGACGCGACCGAACAGCCACTCGGTGCGGCGCGACGTGGAGCCGGGCATGCTGCGGAACTCGTCGCGCTCCTGTGCGCCTAGGACGACGTGCGAAAGCGTCTTGAGCCAAAGCTCCTCGTTGCGCTCGAAGATGTGGTACGGCACGTCCGTGATGAACGCGCTCGCGACTTCCGTCGCCGGGTCGCCCAGCATGTCGGTCGAAACGCGCCGCGTGAGGAACGCGTTTGCGGGCTGGAGGACGAGCTCGCGGTATTCGGCTGGAACGCGCTCGGTAAGTTCCTCCCAGCCAGAAAGCGACATGACCGCCGTTCCATTGCCGTCCGTCACCGTGATGTCGCAGACGTGCGACTTCGGCGTAACGCCCGTGAGCCGCAGGTAGCACTTGAGCCGCGATCCCTCGTGCGGCTGCGCGCCTAGAAGCTCGAGCTTCCTCAGGCGGAACGGGAATGAGAACGCACCGGTAAACTTTTCGTGGCTGCGCCAGAGCGAGAAGCCGCTCGTGATGACACCGAGCAGAAGCGGATTAACGATCCACAGCGGAAAGCGCGTGAAGACGACGGCGTCGGAAAGCGACGGAACCTCGACTTCATAGTCAAGGCCGGATTCACTCCACGCCTCGACAAAGCGAATGCCCCTCAGCCGCCGGCCGAAGCAAAGGCGCGAGGGATATATGTCGCGGCCAGACCAGTGGACGCTGCGCGGCTTGAACATCGGAGGCGCGGACGCCGGAACCGCCGGCGCGTGGCCATCGGCCATTACGAAAACACCGTCCATGACGGGCCACGTGTAGGCGGAGTTCGGGGAGTCGTCGCGGATCTGCACCTTGACGGCCGCACGCTTCGCATCGCCGGAGGCGACGCGTTCGGCCTTTATGAAGAGCTTGAGCTCGCCGCCGGTGAACGCAACCATGCGTCTGCAGCCGAGGTCCTCTACGGCGACAAGCGTCTTGTTCGGGACGACCATGCGCGCAACTTCTGCCATGATTTCGGCGGCAGCGGCGATAGACAGCGTGACGAGGCCCTTGAGGTTCGGGTCTGTGTACGAAAGCTGGCTCGTGCCAAGCGCAAAGTCGCCGAGGAACGGCGCATCGGAGATTCTGAAGACCTTCGCCACCTCGACGGTAACGCCTGGGCTTTGTGCAAGAATATCCGCATCGGAGACGAGCGGATTTGTCGCGCCGAAATCGAACTGCCGCTGGCGACGGGCCTTCGCCGCGACCGCCGCCGCACGCTGCGCGGCCTTTGCGCCGCGACCCGTCGGCTCGGAGAGGAAGTTCGCGCCCTGGAGAAACGTCTCGTCGCCAAGAAGCGTAAGCCGCGGGAACGCGCTCGAGAGCAGCATCTCGGCATCGCGGCGCACCTCGAGCGATATCGCGGAGTCGAAGTCGAGCTTCCTCACGCGACGACGCTCGAACGCTTTTGAGAAATCGAACTTCACGCCGTACGCGGCAAGCTGGCCAATCGCGTGGCATGCCTGCAAGACGCCGCGACGGTGTATCGAGTTGAGCGCAATGGCCGCGAAGTCGGAACCCTTCAGCGTCTCGGAGACCGCCGCCGTCATCAGCCCGCGAGGGCCGACTTCGAGGAACACGCGATAGCCGTCGGCGTGCATCTTGAGGATCGTCTCGCGGAACCTCACCGGCTGCGCCCAGCGCTCGGCCGTGTCGTTGCGCGCGGGACGCGCTTTCCTGGGGAGCCGGTCGGCCTGCGCGCACGAGTATACGTCGCACACCGCCTCGTGCTTCATCCAGTCGCCTGCGAACTTCTTTACACCCGCGACTATCGGCTTGCACTTCGACGTGTTGAAGGGTCGTTCAAGCGCAAGCTTCATCGTGCGGATACCGGCGTCGGCAAACGCCTTTAGCGCGGTCTCCTCGTAGTCTGGCGCGACGGCGTATGTGCGCTGGCGCGGCGAGAAGTCGAGTGCGAGCGCAACCTTGTCCGGCGGGAAGCCCTTCACAACTTCGTCCGCCTCGCCTTCGTGCTTGAGAAGTACGGAGATCATCGACGTCTTTGGAAGCCCTGAATGATCAACCGCCTTGTCGACGATCTTGTAGATCTCGCGAATGGCACGTACCCTGACCGGCCGCGGGTTGTCGATTCCTGCCGCACCAGAGCGCATCACGGCGGCGAGATCGCCGCCCACGCAGCCGACGACGCCGTCTGGGACGATGCCGAGGCGGTCGAGAAGCCGCGACATGGCGACGCACCCGGAGAACGACGCGACGAACGCCTGCGCGTACGCGCCGGAACTGAAGATGTCGGCGTCGTGGCGATAGTACGGAGCTGGCGGGAAAATGAAGCTCGACGGCGTGAAGTCGGGATCGTCTGAAAGCGCCTCCTCGAGCTCGTCGAACGCAGAGCGGCACTCCGGATGGAGTATCGCTATGTCGCGGAGCATGTCGGGGTAGTAGCTCATCACGCCGGGGTAGACGAACGCGAGCTTGCCAAGGCCCTCTCCAACGAGATGTTCGCGGAAGTAGTAAGTGCCGCTCTTGTCGCGTATCTTCGCCGCTCCCGCCGCAAGGCGCGAGCGCGCGGAGAAAAGCCGCGCCCGGAGTTCGTTGACGCTCGAGACAACGAGCGCGAGAACCGCGGCGCCGCTCGTAAGCGAACATGTGTAGGCGACATCGGCGAGAGGCGCGTCCGGTATGCGGTCGAGGAACGCCACGATGCGGGATATCTCATCGACGAGCGAAGCGTCGTCCGCCGCCGAAACGAGGACGAGCTCGCTTCTTCCCGCTGCTCCGAAGTCCATGCTCACAACCTGTCCTCCGGTTCCTCTTCAAGGACTATCGCCGCGGCACGGCCGCCCTTCGCGGCGGTGCCCACGGGGTCGATTGCGTCGAAGTTAGCGCCGAGAACGGCGGCTCGACGCGGGCTCGAGCTGTCGCCCGTTATCCACGGACGCGCCTCGTCGAGAAGGTACGCGCTCGATGCAAGGTTCGCGAGCGATTCGTGCGGGCGCTCCGGCGAAATCTGCGGCGGAAGGACGCGTCGGAAGAGCGCAAGCGCCGCCTTCGCGACGCCGGCCGCCATGGCCGCGCGAAGCGTGTGGCCGATGTTGCCCTTAACGGAACCCATCGCAACAAGCGGCCCGCCTGGGCGGTGTTCGCCCCAAAGCCGGTGGACAGCATCGATTTCGCGCTGCTCGGAAACGGCTATCCCAGAGCCGTCCGCCTCTATGAGCCCGACTGTCTTGACGGGGATTCCGCTCCCCTCGGTCGCCTGCGCGAGAATGGCAGACGGGTCGTCCTCGGGATTGTGTCCTATCGCAATCGAGCGAACGAGCGCGTAGATGCGATCGTGGTCACGCAGCGCGTCGGCGCGGCGCTTCAAGACGAAGAACGCACCGCCCTCGCCGGGAATCGTGCCGTCTTGATCCTGCGCAAAAGGATAAAGCTCGGTACGCGTCGAAAACGGCACCTCGCCAGAAAGACCCTCGAGGTAGGCGCGCGGGATCGGTGGCGTAAGCGCGCCCGCGAGAGCGACGTCTACTTGGCCTGACTCAAGATCGGCTACAGCGTCCTGCAGCGTGGCGGCACCTGTCAGAAGCCCCGCGTCCATCGTCGTCGCCACGCCCGCAAAGGAGCATTCGCGCGCGATCCACGACGCGAAACGGTAGCCGGTGCCGAGCAGAAAGGACGAGGCGTTCGGCGCGGGAAGCGACTCTACGAGCTTCTCCTTCACGATGTCGAGAGACTCCTCGGGAGAGCGAGGGAAGAAGCGGCGGATGATGTCCATCGTCTGGTCGAGGAACGCCGTATGCTGAAGCCAGTTCACCGTAGAGGCATTGAACGGCGGAGCGTAGCCTACGCGAACGCTGCCCCTTATGGGAGTCGGAGAGTGCGGGCGGAGCCCCGCGTCTGCAAGCGCGTCGAACGCGAGCTGCGTCGCGAAGTAGAGGTCCTGGTTCTCGCCGGCGTTCACCTGGCGCGGGAAGTTCTGCATCGAAGGAACGCACGAGAAGAGAGGCCCGAGCTGGCCCATCCTCACTGGGTATGGCCGCTTGAAGACGTTGCGCTGGCCGAGCGGTATCTCTGCGTCTGGGCCAAGCGGCGAAAGGCAGCAGCGGCGCGCCATGACGGCGCCCCAGAAGGCCGACGGCGTTGGACACCCGGCGAATCGGCATGACATGCCGACTATGGCGATGTGGGATTCCACTGTTCCGTATTATACCAAAAAACGGACGGGAAAATGGCGGAGAGAGAGGGATTCGAACCCTCGGTACGGAAATTAACCCG
>OCTX011938623.1_pt1 | contig 10551 bp, 7 predicted proteins | sample 1539691 | NCBI WGS metagenome assembly OCTX01 (sample SAMN02144231, study PRJEB22623) | gut metagenome | biome: sheep rumen | host: Ovis aries | place: New Zealand | reverse complement strand
ATCTTCCTAACACAAACCGATCTTTATCAACGATGATATCATCACATTCATTTTTAATAGGATGAAGAATTAATGTCTGTCTTTGTAAAGAAAGATAATTTGAATGAAGTTCAATGCCGTCTAATTCAATATCTAAATCCATCTTTTCGATGATTTCCGGGAAAGATGCCTGAGATCGTAACATCGCAAGAAACTGCACTAAAACAGGATCTTCTTTATTCTGTACATAATTGGCAAGATTCATAAAGACGTAGCGAAGTCTTCGGTTGATATCGTGGCGGGTACGATTTTCATCCTTTTCTTTAGGAATATATATAAAGTATGGCTGAATTGTTTCCGGATCAATATAAAAGGAATCCTCATCTAAGTCTAAATTCCGCGTAGAAAAGGCTGTTTTATCTCTTAAATCCAGAAAAGCTTTGATGATATTGATGCAGATCTGAGTAAATACAGTTCCTGAAATAAACGATACACAATCGGAAAAATTCAAATAGGATTCTGTCAGATAAATCATCTTATGCTGGTTATTATGAATCGTATCGAATCCTTTTAAAAGCCGGTTTAAAGAGGAAATTGTATAAAATTTTTCATATTCTTCTTCGGCAAAAGGAACATCTGAAGAAAATGTATAGGAAATATGATCTGCCTTAATTTGTTTGATAATACCTGAGCTCATAATTTCGCCTCCTACACAATTATAGCACGAGATTTTTAGAAAAATGATATGATAAACATACGAAAGAGGGATAAGAATATGACGACGATGGCCGAGGTTCGTGAAACCTATGAAATCCATGAAAAATTAGGAGAAGGCGGTGGCGGTATCATCTTTAAGGGATATCATAAGCGTCTTCGTACTCCCGTAGTTTTTAAACAGATAAAAAATCCTAATGTTTCCATCAATCATCATGAAGTGGATATTTTAAAAAAATTAACGAACTCCTATCTGCCGAAGGTATATGACTTTTTAGAAATCACCGAAAACGGCAGAACGGAATATTATACCGTAATGGATTATATTGAAGGCTCTTCCTTGTCGGATTTATTGAAGCAGGGGAAGTCTTTCAAAGAAGAACAGATTATCTTATGGGGTATACAGCTTGCGAATGCCTTAAGTTATCTGCATAAACAGAGACCGCCTATCATTCATTGTGATGTAAAACCGGGCAATATCATTGTAAGGCCGGATGGGGATGTGTGTTTGATTGATTTTAATATCGCATATAATTTGAATTCCAATGCCGTCATGGGTTATTCCAAAGGCTATGCCTCCCCGGAGCAGATACAGGCAATACAGGCAAGAAAAAGTGGACTTGGAGGGTTTCAGGCATTAGATGCCAGGACGGATATTTATGGCTTAGGGGCCACCTTGTATCATCTGATTACCTTACAGAAACCGGAGGATGACCCGGATTTAACACTTCTTGAAAGTAAAGCTTCCATGGAGCTGGCGCTTATCATTGAAAAATGTTTGAAGAAGAAAAAGGAAGACCGCTTTGATAGTGCCGGAGATGTACAGAAGGCTCTATATAATATTGCTTCAGGAGAAAATGTATATCGCAAGATGGTAAGACATCATAAGCAGGTTCGAAACATGATCCTGGCAAGTCTTGGATTTTCGGTGTTACTTTTGTGCTTCTCCGTATTTTTGATCTTCAGGGAAGGAAATAACGAATACAATACCTATGTGGAACAAGAGCGTGCAGCAAGAACAGCAGGCGATTATACCTCTTTGGATGAATATTATCGTAAGGCTATTGCGCAGGACGAATCGAAAATTGATGCCTATTATGAAAAAGCGTTAGGACTGTATGAACAGGGGTCTTATGAAGAGTGTGCTAATTTTATCAATCAATCGGTACTGTCCAACAGTAAGGTTTCCCAGGCTGGAGAAGTCTTCAGCGATACCTTATATCTTCTTGCGAAAAGTTATTACCGATTAAATGATTATTCTGCTTCGGTACAGGTCTATAACGACTTGATGCAGCGAAAAGATTTACAGCCTGCCTATTATCGGGATTTTGCGATTGCCTTAGCTTATGATAATGATATCGCAAGAGCCCAGGATATTGCGTATCAGGCAAAAGAGGCGGGTCTTATGGATGATCAGCTCCAGTTAGTCAATGGAATTATCGCTTATAAATCCGGTAATAAATCCGAAGCTAAAAGCTACTTAAATGAGGTCTTGTCCACTTCATCGGATGATGAAGTAAAAACGGATGCCTATATTATGCTGGCAGATTGGGACATTGAAGATAATGATTTGTCTGCGGCAAGAAATACTTTGTTGAAGGCAAGAAAAGATATTCTCAACAGTAATTTAAGAATGATTTTGGAGAAATTAGCGCAGGTAGACATCGATTTAGCGAATTCAGGTAACCAGAATTCATATCGAAAAGAGGCTATTTCAATCTTTGAGGAAATCATCGATAAAGGATGGGGAACCTATCAAACCTACAATAATCTGGTAGTTCTGTACCAAAAAATGGGGGATACAACAGTTGCCATCCGCGTATTAAACACGATGGAAAAAGAATATGGAAAGGATTATAACACCTATAAGCGCCATGCGATCTTAGAATACGATATCCAGGCAAAGAAAACAGCTTCTACAAGGGATTATTCTTATTTTGAGACCTATTACAGACAGGCAGTTAAGGCATATGATACAAGCCTAAATGATGCAGAAATGGATGTTTTGGATGAAATGTATCGCAATGTCAAAGAAGGAGGATGGCTATGAGCACAGGATGGATCTTACTGATTATCAGTATTATCTTAATTATCGTAAATGTTGCAGCTTTAATTATCACCTCCAGTAAATTTAGAAAAGAAGAAGCCGAAACGCTGGCGGACTTTAAGAACGGAAGGTTTTATTAAGTGAAACGAAAAGAAAGAACGGTAATCACAACAGATGGTGAAGTGGATGATCAAAATTCTTTGATTCGTGCTCTTCTTTATTCCAACGATATGGATATTGCCGGTATCGTGATGACAAGCTCCATGTATCACTATGCCGGTAATGAAACCATACCGCCATTTCGATGGACCGGCACCAAATGGGTTTATGATCTTTTGGATGCCTATGAAAAGGATTATGATAACTTGGTTTGTCATGATCCTAACTATCCAGCACCGGATTATTTAAGATCTGTTACAAAGATTGGCAATATATCCAACCAGGGCGAGATGGAAGAAGTTACCGAAGGATCTGCGTTTTTAGAACAGTTGTTTCTGGATGATGATCCACGTACTTTATATGTTCAAACATGGGGTGGAACCAATACTACTGCAAGGGCATTAAAATCTATCGAAGAAAAATGGAAAGATACAGATAAATGGGATGTTATTCAATCTAAAATCAATGAGAAGGTTGTCATCTATATTATTCTGGACCAGGATGCTTCGTATCAAGATTATATTGCCGTTCATTGGCCGGATATCAAAATTATCAATGATACCTCTAATTTCTGGCACTTTGCGTACGCATGGCAATTCCACAGCGACAAGCTCAACAGCACATTAAAAGGGGATTGGTGTTTTAATAATTTAGTCAATAATGATTCTGCCCTGATGTCTCATTATGCCTTAATGGGTGATGGAAAGATGATTGAGGGTGAATTATATGAGGAGCAAAGAGGAACAGAGGATTATCTAAAAGCTAATCCAAATTACCATAGATATGACTTTATTTCTGAAGGCGATTCTCCATCCTTTTTCTATCTGATTGATGTCGGACTTAGAAGTTTGGAAGATCCATCCTTTGGTGGATGGGGAAGTCGGTTTGGAAGGATAAATGACAGGCTGTATAAAAATATTGTCCTGGATTATGATCCTTATTCTAAGCAATTTGAAGCCCAATACAGTTTATCGCGTTGGTTTAATGCGATTCAAAATGATTTTGCGGCCCGTGTCAAATGGACACTTTCCAAAGAAGTTAAAAAAGAATTGGAAGCACCGGTCATAGAAGTAGAAGAAGGACTGGATATAAGTGCAAAGGCTTCAGATATGGTTCAACTACATGCTCATGTTCTTAATAAAGAAAAGGACGAGTGTGATTATTGCTGGTGGAGATATTTTGAAGCAGATACATATGGAAAATTTGAATTAGAGACAGAAGTAATCAAAGCAGGAGATTGGCAGTTGAATATTGTAGGAAAGACAAATGAAAAAGTCTTAGATCCGATACGAATTCAAAATGCGGATACACCATCGATGTCTTTTGAAATTCCTGATAATGCACAAAAGGGAGATACCATCCATATGATTATTGAAGTAAGTACAAAAGATGAAATCCCGATTACCCGCTATCAAAGAGTAATTATCACAATTCAATAAAAAAAGTTTGTGACATAAATATTGTCACAACAGAGGTTATTCTTTCAGTGTAAACAATCTCTTTACCTCTTTTCTTACCCCCACGAAAGTGGGGATTTTTTTTATATGACGACACATCAAAAATAAGTGAACTTATTTTTTTGATCATCGTCTAAATAGTAAAGATATACATTTAAACTTAGAGGAGGAATGATTTATGTATAGCAAAAAATTATTAGGTGCCGGAATTGCATTGATGATGGCATTGGGAATGACAGGATGTAGTTCAGGCGGTGCCGGAGGCGGCGGAGCTGAACAGGCTGCAACTTCTGCTTATACTAAGGACGATTTGCAGGGAATATGGAAAGCGGAAGACAATATTTACAGAGCTTATATTGAAGGCGAAGATATATACTACATCGTATCCTATTCATCCGGCAGCAGTTCCAGATCAAGCGGTGATTTGGATAGGCTTGAAGAAGGCATTGTAGTGATGTCTGACGAGGAATACAAAATCGAAAAAGATAAGGATGGTAATTTAACCCTTGTAGGCGAAGACACTACATACAGACATGTTGAACAGACAAAAAAAGATCTTGTTGATTCGACATTTAATGAATTAGATTTTTGTAAATTTGGGATAGATCCACCTTATTCGAGTGAATTAATAGAAAACTGGCTTTTTAATACAGCAGGAGCCGGTAATACCTATGTAATAATTCCGATAGTATTTGAAAGCACTTGTGAAAAAGATATGGATATGAACAATGTTGCGGCAAAAGTCATCTTTGATGATAAATATGAATATAACGCAAAGATGTGGCATCAAACTAAAGGAAATCTACAAATAGCACCATTAGCAGGAAATATGGCATATCTTGCAGCAGAAGTTCCGGTAAAAGTGGTTGACCAAGGTATGGAGTTCCGTGTTGAAATTGCCTTCAATGAGAATCTGGGACCGGAAGCGTGGGATTATGAAGACTTGAAAGATGGATTTGCCCAGTATGATTATCTATTCGTAGCTGATGGTTATTCTTTTACTCCGGCTGAATAACAATGTAAAAGAAAGAGTTAAAGGCTATGAATAACATCGATAATAATGAAGAATATGAAACAACAGGCATAGAGGAAGAAAGCATTAAAGAAGCTGAAACTGAGTCGAAAGCTTTACCACAGGATGATGGAATACCTGAGCTAGATGAGTCAGCTGCTGTTGTAGAAGAAACTGAAACTGTATTAACAGAAGATGAAGATCCACCTGTATTAAATGATTCAGATGTTGTTGAAGAGGTAACAGAAGCTGCTTCGACAGAAAATAATGAAGAAGCAGAAGATAGTGAAATTGCGGCATTAGCTGAATCGGATACGGATGAACCTGCAAATATGGATGAAGCAATATCTGAAGCAGCGGAAGATAATGTGCCTGCTGTTCCGGGTGAAACAGAGTTAGATTCTGCAATAAAAGATATTAAAAATAAACTGGATCAGGCAGAAACTCTAGATCAATTAAAGGAAGTAGAATCAAGCCTGTTCAAAATCGGTGATGAGAATCTGGTAGGAGACTTATTACTTGAGGTACAGAATAAGATTAAAGAAAAGAATTATCTTGCTTTGATTGAAAAGAAAGATAATGCCACAACTTCAAAGGAATTTCTAAATCTAAGTAACGAGTTTGCAGAGCTTAGTGATTATAAAGACAGTATTCAATTATCTGAAGAATGTAAAGAAGCAGCTCAAAAGATTAATGATGAAAAGAAGAAGAAATTCAAAAAAATTGGTATTTATGTCGGTGGAGCAGTTGTTGCGATAGGATTATTGTATGTGTTGTTTACAATCATTATTCCTTCGAATCATCTGAAAAAGGGAGAAGAGTATTTAAGTAAACAGCATTATGAAGAAGCAGTAACTGAGTTTGAGGCTGCCGGTGAATATGAGAATGCATCAACCCAGCTAACTTACTCCCAAGCGTGTCTTGACCTTAAAAATAAAGATTATCTGAAAGCTATCGAAGGATTTGAAAAGGTTAAAGATTTTAAAGACTCTGCAAAACAATTACCGAAAGCTTACTATGCACAGGCAGAAATTTACTATAAAAAAGAAGACTATGATTCTGCAGCGGAAGCTTATCTGAAAACAAACAGCTTAAAAGATTCTTCTGATAAGTTATATGAATGTGGAAAACAATTAATACTTGAAGACAAGGCACAAGCAGCCAGAGATGCATTTGCGGGCAGTAAACATGATGATGCTGAGAATTATTTAAATTATGCAGAAGGGCTATTGGCAATAGAAGATGAGAATTATTCTAAAGCAATCGAATATTTTGATAAGACTCATGATATTGCGGAAGTGGCAGGAAAGAAGAACTATTGTAATATGGCGGTTGCGGAGTCGTATTTAACGAACGGTAAACTCATAGAGGCAATTGATATATATAACTCTCTTCCGGCTGAAACAGAATTTAACGGAGTTACGGCACAGACACGACAAAATGCATTGGGTCAATACAAGGGTTTTATTACGACTTATAGTGGATCATATAACGGAAACGGAAAGATGATAACAACGCAGATTCACAAACGTACCGGAATTACAGAAGGATGGGAAGGTCAATGCACAAAACCGGGAAACATTAGATTTGAAGTTAATAAAGACGGAACTCTTCAAATGATCGGAAGCTTTGACTATGAATATTTTTACAATTATTCGGTACTAAGTCGCAATCTCAAGTCTTCAACGGACACGCTGGAAATCAATCAAACCATTACTTCGGTACCTACTCAGATTGCGGACGGAAATGCTACATTGACATTCGAAAATGGTTCTGTGGTGCTGCACTATTTTGTGAACAGCCCTAATGAAGATCAATATTTCACTTATGAGTATGAAACAACAATTACTTATACAAAGAAGTAATCAGATCTCAATGGCAGTAACTAAACATATTTATGTATTACCGCTAATAACACGAAGGTATTTTTGAAGAGAATGTAATATTGTGCTGGTATATCTTTACCTGGCAGAATGTTGGTTAGAATCATTTTTATCAATACCGGATTTTGATAAAAATTCAAAGTTATTTAAGTCCTCTGTGGATTTCCACAAAGGACTTTTTTCAGTTTTTAGTAAGTATAGAAAATTTATTTAAACCATAATTGTGTTTCAGTCGTCTTAAAATCACAGGGGGGGATATGCCATGTTTGAAGACAATATATCATTCAGTGATTTACTTACAATTGAAGTGGATTTAGAAAAACCTTTTTTTCATAAATTATGTACTCATGATGAAATGTTTCATTTTAAAATGCCGTATTTAACAGAACAAGAACTCAATACCGGAAAATGCGATCGTATCCAATCGGTGGAAGAGTTAGTACAGTTTATTCGGGGGGTTAAAACGGTTGACGAACAGGAAGGATTGCTTCATGAATTGTTGAAGCGGGTCAGAGACTTTTCAGATTTATCGCAGTTACAAAATTTGATCATTACAATACAAAATACACAGAAGGGAACCAGTGTAAGCAAACAGACTTTAGAATATAATTTTGCGACCCACGACATTACTTTAACAACATGAATTTAAGAATAAAAGTGCCATTTTTTATAACATGGCTCTTTTTTTTTGAACTTATTTGAATAAATGTCGTCTAAAAAATAGATGTCGTTAAAGAACTATTATTTAAAAGTGAATAAAAAGGGAGGTTTAAGCATGAATCATAATGCATCCGCACAATCCTTAATTACCCGTATTGAAATGTTTATTCAACAGGAAAACTGGAGTAGTGCAAGAACGTATGTAGAACAGGTGCTTGATGAAGAACCGGAAAATGGATACGTGTATTATTTAAAGATGTTGGTAGAACGAAAGGCAAAATCAGATGAAGAGTTGATTAAGGCAGGGCGTTCTGTTACAGCAGACCAGAATTATCCTCAAATCCAATTGTTTGGTCCTACTGAATTGGTGGACAGAGTCGACCGTATTGAAAAACAGATTCTTATCAATGAAGATGTGGCAAACAAAAACAGAATTTATCTGCAGGCAGAGGATTACGTAAAAGAAAACACCGTTGAATCCGTTACAAAGGCTGTTGAATGTTTTCAATCCATACCGGGATGGAAAGATGCCGACAGCATGATTCCGGGATTATTGTTGAAACTTAAAGACCTGAAGTATGAGAATGCCTATCAACATATGATCAGCGATGATTTTGAACAAATGGTCAAAGCGATTGATGAATTCAAGGACATCATCAATTGGAAAGATTCTGAAGCTAAAATGGCGGAGTGTAAGGAAAGAATCCAAACAAAAAGGGATACTATCTTAACCAATGCTTTAAAAAAGATTGATACAAAAAAGGTTACAAAAATCGAAAAAGGAATCGATGAAATCAACGATTTGCAATATATCGTAAATAAGCTTCATCTGGAGAATGGAGATTATTCTTCAGACATTCAAAAGTGCCGGGATGCCATTCAAGCAATTCAGGCTAAACGCATGAATATCGGAAAACGTGTGGCAGCAGGAGCTGCAGCGCTCTGTGTTGCGGCAGGTGGTCTGTTATTTGGAGAATATATGAAAACTAACAGCGAGTATAACTCAGCGATTGCCTTAGTAGAAGCCAAACAGTATGGAGAAGCTTACGAAATCTTTTCTGATAAAGGATTTTTTAAAGACAGTATCGCTCAAAAAGCCTCTATTCAAAATGAAGCCTTTAGATCACAAATCAAATCTTTACAGACAACAAATATCCCTTTTGGACAGTATGAAGGAAATGATTTGGAATGGATTGTTTTGGAAGTATCCGATGATAAAGCGCTGCTCATTAGTAAAAATGTAATAGACTATGCTCCATTTGATGAGAACTCTGAAGATGTTTCCTTTGAGAAATCTACCGTATATAAAACTTTAAATGAAGGTTTATATAATGCGATATTCACGGATGATCAAAAGGATATCATTCTTGATACTGTCATTGAAACAGAAACAGAGGAAAATAAAGATACTGCTGAACAAGACAGTCAGGATGAGAAAGAAGAGGTAACCGCAAAGCTTTTCCTGTTGAGTGATGAAGAGATAGAAAACTATTTTAAAGATGGGGATTATAAAGCTAAGAACTTGGATGGCAAGGCTTCGAACTATTGGTTAAGAACCATGAATGCAGTCACAAAAGATGGAGAAATTGATTCAGAAAATCCATTGGCTAAGCAGAATAAGGGAATTCGTCCTGCCATCTGGATTGATTTAGAGCTGCAATAGCATAATATTTGGAGAGTAAATATGAAAACGATAAAAATTATAATATGCACCGGATTATTGTTCGGAACGTTAACGGGTTGCTCTTCCCAGCCTGTTGAAACCACAGAGATGTCAGAAGTAACAGATTATTCTGTTGTGGGCAAATGGAATGGAAAAAGTTCAGATAATACGATTTCCTATGATTTTAAAGAAGATGGAACGTATGTGACAAGTAAAATCAATGCCAAGGGCGAAAAAGGCAAGGAAGTAAGCGGAACATATACCTATTCAGAAGATACGTTAACTCTAACAGAAAAGGATAAAGATCCTGTAGTCAGCCAGGTGTTATTTGAAAACTCGGATGTCATGATTCTGGTCACAGCCGAAAAAGAATCCAAAGAAGAAAATAAGGACTCGAAAACAGAAGAAAAAGTAGAATCTAAGGACACCTCAAAAGAAACAACAAAGAAAGAAGAAAAAACGGAGTCCAAGGCAGAAGAGAAAACAGAATCTAAGGATACTTCAAAAGAAGAGACGAAAACAGAAGAAAAAACAGAGCCCAAAGAAGAAACAAAAACAGAGTCTAAAACGGAAGAAAAGACTGAATCCAAGGATGAGGAGAAAGTCAAGAAAACCGAAATTCGTTTTGTGAGAGATGTTGATAAAAGAAATGTTGTATTCACAAACGGAACAGAATTAAACATTAAAAAAGTTACTGTCAAATCAGAAAAGGATGAAGATCATTCATCCAATCTATTGGAAGACAAAGATAAAGATTTAGAAGGTTTATTCGTATATTCTTTTGATCCGGATTTAAAGTATGAAATCAAATTGGAAACCAAAGAAAGAAAGGTAAAACTTGTATCTCAAAACTCCAAGGAAGAAGTAAAAAAAGAGAATGCTGATACAGAGACCAAAGAATATATCATTAAAGATTTCAATGCGGCTGATATGAATGAAGCCACTATAAAATTAAAAAATGATATCTGTTATGTAGA
>OCTX011318491.1_pt1 | contig 10551 bp, 9 predicted proteins | sample 1539691 | NCBI WGS metagenome assembly OCTX01 (sample SAMN02144231, study PRJEB22623) | gut metagenome | biome: sheep rumen | host: Ovis aries | place: New Zealand | reverse complement strand
ACCTCTTCCCTCTTATTCATAATAGTTCTGATAGCCATTTAAATAATCCTTTCTAGTCTCAAACGCCTGTATCGCCGTTTATATCAGCATAGATCCGAACATCGCTGAAATCACGGTTCTTATAGAAGGCATCGAGCATATATCTTATCATATCCCTGAACTCTTTACAGTTCTTGCTTTTAAGTATAAGCTGATATCTGAATCTTCCGTTGATCATTTCTATGTGACAAGGAGCCGGTCCGATCGCACGCAAAGGAAATCTCAGCTTATTGGAATCTATATATTCTTTCAGCACACCTGTTACCCACTTGGATGCCAGTATGCATTTGCTTTCCATAGTACTGCTGAAGCAAATAACGCACATATCACAGAACGGCGGGTATATCAGCGCTTGTCTTAAAGCGATCTCCTGCTCATAGAATTCATTATAATCCTGCTTTGATGCAAGATTGAGTACATAGTGATCGGGAACGAATGTCTGTATATAGGCACTTCCTTTTTTGTCACCTCTGCCGCTTCTTCCGACTACCTGAGTAAGAAGTGAAAACGTGCGTTCATAGCTTTTAAAGTCGCCTGCATACAGCGCTTTATCAAGTGAAACTACACCGACAAGAGTGACATTGGGGAAATCCAGTCCTTTAGCGATCATCTGAGTGCCGAGCATTATATCATATTCGCCTTTTTCAAAGGCACTGAAACTCTCCTCATAAGAATACCTTGATGATGTTGTATCAGCGTCCATACGAAGCACTCTTGCTTGGGGGAACAGCTTTGATATCTCATCTTCTACTCTTTGCGTACCAACACCGCTCATTCTGAGCAGTTCCGAGCCGCAATCCGGGCATTTCCCGTTGTATTTCATTGTATAACCGCAGTAATGACACATCAGATGATCGTTTTTCTTATGATATGTCAGCGGAAGATCGCAATTCGGACACGAAATAGGCTTTTTGCAGGATGCACAGCTAACTATGGTATTAAAACCACGTCTGTTAAGCAGCAAAATAGCCTGTTCGCCGTTATCAAGTGTACTTTGGATGCCCTTTACAAGCTCTGCGCTTAGCAGACTGTCATTTCCGCAGGCTGCTTCCTTTTGCATATCGATTATCTTAACATAAGGCAAAGGGGCATCGTTATATCTGTTTTTCATCTCAAAAAGATGAAATCTGTTGTTTTTAGCGTAGTAATAGCTTTCAAGTGAAGGCGTTGCCGAAGCCATTAAAAGAACGCAATCATTATGACCGCATCTTTGGATAGCAACATCTCTCGCATGGTAACGGGGCGAAGAATCGGATTTATATGAAGACTCTCCTTCCTCGTCCATTATAATAATACCAAGATTCCTTACAGGTGCGAAAACTGCGCTTCGTGTACCTATCACTATCCTCGCACTGCCGCTCAGCAGCCTTTTGAATTCATCCGTTCTCTGTCCGAGCGACAAGGAAGAATGAATTACAGCAATAGTATTGCCAAAATAGGACTTAAATATCTTCAGCAGCTGCGGTGTAAGCGATATTTCAGGAACAAGCAGCATAGCGGTCCTGCCTTTTTTTACAACGCTGTCTATAAGCCGGATATAAACTGATGTTTTTCCGCTTCCTGTTACGCCGTGAAGAAGAGCACCGCAAGGCTTAGAGCTTTCCACAAGCTCCATTATGCCGTTAAAAGCATTTTGCTGTTCTGAATTCAAAACAACGCTTTCAGGCTCACTTACATCTTCTATCTCGCCTATCGCATCACGCATTACCTCGTATTTATACGAATGCAAAACTTTTTTATCGATAAGTCTTTTTATAATGCTTCCCGTACAGTTGGTCATATAGCGTACTTCTTTTTCGCTGGCACAGCCAACATCTTCAAGCAATTTTACTATAAGCGACTGTTTTGGAGTAAGTGTTATGCCGATATTACCGTCAAGATATTCCTGCGAAAGTCGCACCATTTTGATATTGTCATCACCGACACGTCTTTTGAGAGTATCTGTAAGCTCAACATAGCCCTTATCAATAAGTTCATCAAGAGCTTTTTTACGCTTGGGGCTGCCCGAAATAGACAGGAACTTATCGATCTCACGCTGATTTGAAGACGTCCGCATAAGCTCGATGATACCAAGTGCCTCGTCGGAAAGCTCCGATTCGTCGATATAGGTATTAACAAGCGAATAATGCAGATCGATCCGGTAAGAAAAACCGGTCGGAACGACGGTTCTGTAAGCATCATAGAACGTGCAGAAGGTGTTTTCCTTGAGCCAGAAAATGATCTTCATCATTTCTTCGGTAACAAGGCTGTTCTCCTCAACAAGGCTTTCCACAGGTTTCAGAGCGCTGTTATATTCAGCCGACTCATAAGTCCTTGTAACAAAGCCGATAGTTTTTTTATTGCCTCTCCCAAACGGGACGACAACACGCAGACCTACACTCACCTTTGCACGCAGATGCTCGGGGACACTATAACTGTATTCACAGTCAAAACCATAGGAAGCACAGCTGACTGCTATCTTCGCTACTTTGAAAACTCCCCGCATCTGAAAGACCTCCGACGGATCAGCCTCTTACGGCAGGATCTTCGATAAATCTGTACTCGTTGTTTGCGAACTCATCAACTGCTGTTTTAACAGGCTTTTCATCGAGTATCTTCTTGTCTTCAAAGGCATCATCGGTTATCTCTCTTGCTCTTTTGGCAACAGCGATAACAAGCGAATATGTGCTTTCATTATTTTTCAAGATTTGACAAACTGCTGGTCTTAGCATCTAAAATCACCTTTTCTATAAGTTTTACCGCATCATCCTCTTTTGTACTGTGACGAAGTGCGGTTTGTTCATTTCTTTCACTGTCCACTATTTCAAGAAGATCTTTTACTGCTGTATCAAGATCATCATTCAAAATAGCATAATCATATCTGTAAGAATGCTTTATCTCATCCAGAGCTTTTGAAACTCTCTTGCGGATAGTTGCATCATCTTCAGTTCCACGGGCTTTGAGCCTTTCATATAGCGCCTCAAGGCTTGGCGGAAGAATAAACACAAGGACTGCATCGGGATATGATTTTTTAACCTGAAAAGCACCCTCTGTTTCTATCTCCAGAATAACATCGTTGCCTCTTGCAAGGTTTTCTACGACCGGGAGCTTGGGAGTTCCGTAATAATTATCGACATATCTTGCATATTCAAGCAGATCTCTGTCCTCGATCATTTTTTCAAACCGCCTGCGGTCGATAAAGTGATACTGTTTACCTTCTTCCTCTCCTTCACGCTTTTCTCGTGTAGTGTAGGAAACAGAATAAAAAACAGGTCTGTTTTCAAAAGCACGGCTAAGCACAGTTCCCTTTCCGCACCCTGACGGAGCTGAAATAACAAACAATCTTGCTCTATTCACTTTCCTTATCCCCCTCATCTATCATAAGTCGGCTTCCTACCGTTTCGGGAGCTACCGCAGAAAGAACAACGTGATCGCTGTCCATTATAATAACAGCTCTTGTTCTTCTTCCATAAGTTGCATCGATAAGCGTCCCCTTATCTTTAGCTTCCTGAATAAGCCTTTTGATAGGAGCAGATTCAGGAGAAACGATAGCAATAAGCCTTGATGAAGAGACCATATTTCCAAACCCGATATTGATAAGCTGCATAGCTACCTCCTTATCACTCGATATTCTGGATCTGTTCTCTTATTTTTTCTATCTCGCTCTTTAGATCAACTACCATTTTGGTGATAGCAAGATCCTGAGCTTTAGAACCGATAGTATTGACTTCTCTGTTCATTTCCTGAACGAGAAAATCGAGCTTTCTTCCAACAGGCTCATCAAGCATTATAAGATCCCTGAACTGCGAGATATGGCTTCTGAGTCTAACAGTTTCCTCGTCGATAGCGACTTTTTCGGAGAAGATAGCCACTTCGGTAAGAACTCTCTGTTCGTCGATATTCTTATCAGCAAGAGTTTCTTTGATCTTAGCATAAAGTCTTTCTCTGTAGCTCTCGGTAACACTTGGTGACTGTTTTTCTATCTTTCCTACCGTTTCCTCGATATAATCAAGTCTTGAGCTGACATCGTCATACATTTTCTGACCTTCAACAGTTCTCATCTCAACAAACCTGTCAAGAGCGACCTGTGCAACAGCCTTGACCTCATTCCAGATAACTTCTTCGTCATCCGTCTTTTTAACAACAGTAAACACATCGGGAAATCTCATAAGGCAGCTCAGCGTAAGGTCGTCTTCGAGTCCAAGCTCCTGAGCCGAACCCCTGAGGGCATCAAGATAGCCTTTTGCAACAGAGTTGTTCAGCTCTATCTGTGCATCTGTTCCCTCCTGGTTATATATCGTAACAGATACCTCTACTTTTCCTCTGGAGATACCGGTTTTAAGAAAGCTCTTGAGCTTTTCGTCGAGATACCCGTAAGCACGAGGTGTTCTTGAAGTGAACTCATAGTATCTGTGGTTCACCGAACGGATCTCAACGATCATTTCTCTTCCGCCTGTGATAACGTGCTCTCTGCCAAATCCGGTCATGCTTTTTATCATAAAAACATATCCTTTCAGTTGTGTCTTATAAGCGCTTTAAAATAGTTATGATCACAGCACCTATATATCCTATTAATTATAACACTTTGCTCTGTAAATATCAAGGCTTTTTCACAATATTTTAATTTTATATTTATCCCGATTTCATATATGCTGAAATATATCTGTCAGGCTGTCTCCGATATAGATATTTTTGTATTTGGCGAACTCATCTTTGGTGGTAGGACCTGTTGTGACAGCGGCGAAATCCACTCCGGCATTTTCGGCTGTCTGCGCATCTATATAGCTATCTCCGATATACAAAACATCCTTCTTTTCGGCACCGAACTTTTCGATGATCAATTCAAGCCCCTGCGGATCGGGTTTTGGTTCGGTCACGTCCTCGCCGCCGATAATTACATCTACGGGGAATGAATCTGTATGGCACTTGAAAGTTTCTATGATCCTGTATCTGTATTTTGTTGAAACTATGCCAACCTTGATGCCTGCAGTCTGCAATATCTGGAGCATTGCGAGAGTATCATCAAAAAACACGGTTTCCTTAGCCATGACCTCATCTGCTTTGCTTACATACTCCTTGCGCATTTCCTCACGCTGCGGATTATTTGCTATTCCCGTAAGAATATCGATAGAATCAAGCAGAGTTTTTCCGATAGTATTATATATCGCATTATCGTCAGGCATTGGGTATCCGAATTTGCTGAGAACGTGCTTATAGCACTTGATTATCGCCTTTGATGAATCTGCAAGTGTCAGGTCAAAATCAAATACACAAAACTTATACTTACTCATTTTACCTCCAAAAAGTAAAAGGCAATCACAAGGATCGCCTTTTATATATTATTCTACTGTTACTGATTTAGCCAGGTTTCTCGGCTTGTCAACATCGAGTCCCTTTGCTACGGATACATAATAGCCCAGAAGCTGCAGCGGAACAACAGCCAGACTCGCTGCAAACAGCGGGTCAGTTTTAGGAATGTAAGCCGTGAAATCAGCGGTATCCTCAACGCTGTAATTGCCGTAGTTGGTCAGTCCCATGATATAAGCTCCACGGCTCTTGCACTCGACCATATTTGAAACAGTCTTTTCAAACAGATCCTGCTGAGTGAGTATGCTGATAACAAGGGTGCCGTCCTCGATAAGAGAGATAGGTCCGTGTTTAAGCTCACCTGCAGCGTAAGCCTCCGAATGGATATAGCTGATCTCTTTCATTTTAAGAGATCCTTCAAGACCGACTGCATAATCTATGCCTCTGCCGATGAAGAAAGCATCGTGGATGTTGGCAAATTTAGCAGCAAACCACTGTATCCTTTCCTTATCTTCAAGTATTTTTTCGACCTTTTCGGGAAGAGTCTGTATCTCTTCAAGCAGCTGATCAAATCTGTCATCAGCTATCTCGCCTCTTACCTTTGCAAGCTGCATAGCAAGCAGATAGCTTGCGATAAGCTGGGTGCTGTATGCCTTAGTAGTCGCAACGGAGATCTCAGGACCTGCAAGTGTATAGAATACGTTATCAGCATCTCTTGCGATATTTGAGCCGATAACATTAACGATACCGAGAGTTTTAACGCCGCTTTCCTTTGCAAGTGTAAGTGCAGCACGGCTGTCAGCAGTCTCACCCGACTGGCTGATGATGATCGCAAGGCTGTTCTTGTTCAGCGGCATTTTCCTGTATCTGAACTCTGAAGCAAGCTCAACTCTTACAGGGATAGTAGTAAGTTCCTCGATAACATACTGTGCAGCAACACCCACGTGGTAAGCGGAACCGCAGGCTATAATATATATCTGTGAAAGCTCCTTGACCTCTTCATCAGATAGACCGAACTCATCAAGAACGATCTTTCCGTCCTTGACAACTGAATTGATAGTATCCTTGATAACCTTTGGCTGCTCATGGATCTCTTTGAGCATAAAGTGCTCATAACCGCCCTTTTCAGCAGCTTCTGCATTCCACTTGATCTCAGTGAGTTCTTTTTCGATCTCTTCACGGTCAATGTTATAGAAAGTTACGCTGCCCTTTTCGAGCTTTGCAATTTCCATATTTCCGATATAATAAACGTTCCTTGTATACTTGAGTATAGCCGGAACATCAGATGCTACATAAGTTTCACCGTCAGCGATACCGATTATCATCGGACTGTCCTTACGGGCAGTATAGATCTCACCGGGATAATCCTTGAATAAAACGCAAAGTGCATAAGAGCCTCTGATACGGGTCATCGCTCTTGCAATAGAATCAACAGGACCCTCATTATACTTTTTGTAATAATAATCTATCAGCTTTACAGCTACCTCAGTATCAGTCTGAGACTTGAAAGAATAACCACGTTTAGTGAGCTTTTCTTTAAGCTCCTGATAGTTTTCTATAATACCGTTATGTACAGCTACAACGTTTTCATCATCACTTGCATGAGGATGAGCGTTGAGCGAGGAAGGCTCACCGTGAGTAGCCCAGCGAGTATGGCCTATTCCGCAGCAGCCCTTAACAGCAGCGCCGTCGTTTGTCATCTCCTGAAGCACCTTGAGTTTGCCCTTAGCTTTAACTACTTCAATATCGCTTTCTCCGTCACGCACGGCAATGCCTGCGGAATCATATCCTCTGTACTCGAGCTTAGAAAGTCCGTCCAGAAGGATCGGAGCAGCCTGTCTGTTGCCGGTAAAACCAACAATACCACACATATTTATTGACCTCCATATAATTTTTATAAGGCAAATAAGCCGAAAAGATATACTCTGCTCTTCTTATTCCCTGTTATTGTATCACATAACGGATAAAAAATCAAGTTTTTTTGAAAGTTTATAAAAAATACTTTTATTTATTTTTGAAATGTGTTATAATGATTATGCATAAATTTTATTGTGTTTCAGCTTATTATTTTAAGCAAATCTACAATCAAGCGTTAGAAAGGAACAAAATAATGACACCAAACGAATTGAAAGAGCAGTTTATTTCGATCTATAATGAAAATATCAGCAGACAGGGTGCAGACAAGCTGCTGGAATATCTTTGCTCTGATAAAAGCGATTTTTTCACCGCCCCTGCTTCAACAAGATACCACGGAGCTTATGAGGGCGGTCTTTGCGAGCACAGTATGAATGTATACAACTGCCTGAAAAGCTATCTTATGAGAGAAAAGGTAAAGGACGAATTCGGACTTGAATACACCGATGAAACAATCGCTGTCGTTGCACTGCTGCATGATATATGCAAGGTAAACCTTTACAAGACGAGCAAAAGAAACAAAAAAGATGAAAACGGCAGGTGGATCGAAGTTCCGTATTACGAGTACAACGACACGCTGCCATACGGTCACGGTGAAAAATCGGTATACATAGTAAGCGGATTTATGAGGCTTTCTCGTGAAGAGGCTATGGCTATTCGCTGGCACATGGGCTTTTCGGGCGAAGAAAATGTAAATACCATAGGCAGAGCTTTGGAAATGTATCCTCTGGCTCTTGCGACCAACATAGCTGATATGGAAGCAACATTCTATATCGAAGGCAAACAGAATTGAAGGTCTATATCGACGCCGACGGCTGCCCTGTTGTAAAAACTGCGGTCGTTATTTGTGAAAAGAGCAGGATAGATGTTACGATAATATCTGATACATCGCATATATTCAACGATGCTTATGCACATATAATCATAGTTGATAAAGGCAGTGACAGTGCCGATATGAAGATAGTTGCTCTTGCTGAAAAAGATGACATTATCATCACGCAGGATTACGGGCTTGCCGCAATGGCGCTTGCCAAGGGGTGCAGCTGCATTTCACAGGACGGCATGATATACAGCAGCGATAATATAGATTCGCTCCTGCTTTCAAGATACACCGCAAAAAAGATACGCAGCAGCGGCGGCAGGCTTAAAGGACCTAAGAAACGTAAATTAGAGCAGGACGAACAATTCCGAACTGCTTTTGCTAAACTAATATCTAAGAAATGAGGTATACTATGAACATTGATGTTATCATGAAGGAACTTACACTTGAAGAAAAGGCTTCACTTTGCTCGGGAAGTGATTACTGGCACACCGAGCCGATAGACAGGCTGGATATTCCTGCTATCATGGTATCTGACGGTCCTCACGGACTCAGAAAAAACTCTGATGATGCTCAGGGACCGAACAATGCTATCAAAGCAGTTTGTTTCCCAAGCGGTTGTGCAACAGCCTGCTCTTTTGACAGAGAGCTGCTGACAACTATGGGTAAAGCTCTCGGCCGGGCGTGCAAGGCTGAAAAAGTATCCGTTCTTTTAGGCCCGGGCTGTAACATCAAGCGTTCTCCACTTTGCGGAAGGAACTTTGAATACTTCTCTGAGGATCCTTTCCTTGCATCCGAGATAGCTGCTGCACATATCAAGGGTGTTCAGAGCATGGGAGTGGGCACATCGCTGAAGCATTTCTGCTGCAATAACCAGGAAACACGCAGAATGAGCTGTTCGGCAAATATGGACGAAAGAACCTTCTTTGAGATATATGCCGCTGCTTTTGAGACGGCAGTAAAGGAAGCGAAACCATATACCCTGATGTGTTCATACAACAAGCTGAATGACGTTTTTTGCTCCGAGAACAAGTTTACACTTACCGAAGTACTCAGGGATAAATGGGGTTACAAAGGTCTTGTAATGAGTGACTGGGGCGCTGTGAATAACAGACCTCTCGGAGTTCAGGCAGGACTTGATCTTGAAATGCCGACAAGCTACGGCGCAAACGATAAACTCATAGTTGAAAGCGTCAAGAACGGAACACTTGATGAAAAAGACCTCGACAAGGTAGTTCGCCGTGTGCTTGAACTTGTCGAAAAAACCGATATGTCCAATGCTGCGGCAGAAGAATGGGATATGGAGTCTCAGCATGAGCTTGCACGCAGGATAGCTTGTGAATGTGCCGTGCTTTTAAAAAACGAAAACTCGATACTTCCGCTTGACAAGAATAAGAAGATCGCATTTATAGGTGCTTTTGCCAAGGATCCGAGATATCAGGGCGGCGGAAGCTCGCATATAAACTCATTCAAGGTCACCAATGCGCTTGATGCATCAGCTGAATACTGCAAGGTGGATTATGCGCAGGGCTATGAAAACAACTCCGATGAGATAAATGAGCAGCTTATGAACGAAGCTGTAAGCTGTGCTGAGAAAAACGACATAGTTGTTATTTTTGCAGGTCTTACAGATCTTTATGAGTCCGAAGGATTTGACAGAGCACACATGAAGATGCCGGAAAACCAGCTGGTACTGATAGATAAGATATGTCAGGTAAACAAGAATGTCGTTATCGTTCTTCATAACGGCTCGCCTGTTGAGATGCCTTTTGCTGATAAAGCAAGTGCTATTCTTGAAATGTACCTTGGCGGTCAGGCTGTCGGCGGAGCTGCCTGCGATCTGCTTTTCGGTAAAGCAAACCCAAGCGGTAAGCTCGCCGAAACATTCCCCAAAAAGCTGTCGGATAACCCGTCGTATCTCAACTTCCCCGGCTTCAGAGATGATGTTGATTATAGGGAAGGCATATTTGTAGGATACAGATACTATGATCTCAAGGAAATGGAGCCGCTATTCCCGTTCGGACATGGTCTTTCCTACACACAGTTCGAGTATTCTGATATGAAGATCTCTCAAAGCACTATCAATGCAGACGATGAGCTTACTGTTTCGGTGAACATAACAAACACCGGAAGCGTTGAGGGAAAGGAAGTTGTTCAGCTTTATGTAAGCGATATTAAGAGCAGCGTTGTAAGACCTATAAGAGAGCTTAAAGGATTTGAAAAGGTCTCGCTTAAACCGGGTGAAACCAAGAAGGTCGTTTTCAAGCTCAACAAGCGTTCGTTTGCTTTTTACAGTGACAAGGCGCATGACTGGATAGTTGAGGAAGGTGATTTTGCTATCTCGCTCGGTTCTTCTTCAAGAGATATCCGTACTACCTGCGAAGTTTTTGTTTCTTCTGCCGATCGTATCCCTATCGTACTGACTGAAAACAGCACATTCGGAGATCTGGTATCTATCCCCGAGGGCAAGGAAAAGATACAGCCGCTGTTCA
>OCTX012226059.1_pt1 | contig 10553 bp, 12 predicted proteins | sample 1539691 | NCBI WGS metagenome assembly OCTX01 (sample SAMN02144231, study PRJEB22623) | gut metagenome | biome: sheep rumen | host: Ovis aries | place: New Zealand | reverse complement strand
ACTCGCGGGAGCAGGTATTGACCCAAGTAGCCTCTCTGCGCCGGAAGGCAGTTTCCAAAGAGAGCGCGAATGCGCAGAGACGCAAGCAAACCGTATAGAACAGTGGGCAAAGATTGTCGGCTGCTGGATTGACGATGTGGACAAAAGTCTGCCCTCTCTTTTAGGCGAACAGATAGCTGAAGGCGGTGAGGCGCATGTGTATTACAAAGGAAACACACTCGTCAAATCAATAGGTTTGGATTATTATATCCTGCCTGTTTTGGCATTGGATCGCATCAGTTTGCACAATGCCTATTTCCCGGAAACACGCCTCTATGTATTGGGTTTTGGACGCACGAGTGAGGGAGATTTTCAGGTCATTGTAGAGCAACCTCACATCCAAGGCGAACAGATGACGGATGAGGAAATTCAGCAGTTTGCAGAGCGTATGGGGTTTGAACTCCGCAATCCTCGCAATTGGACTTATACCACGCCGGAGATTTATCTGAGCGACTTGCACGATGAGAATGTAATCAAGTCCGTCAACGGCAATGTGTTTGTGATCGATTGCGACATCCGCATCAACACACCAGAACTTAAACTCGGCGGCATTCGCCAGTTAACGACAGAGGTAGAATTTGTAACAGAGTAAATTGTGCCCTTTAGGGCTAAGAATAAATCGTAATCCTCTCCGAGACGGTGCTTCCGAGCACACTGAGAAAGGAGAAAGAATAAGAAATAAAACAGCAAACATCACATACAGCATAACCATGAGTAAAGGAAATATTAAATTACCGGAATTTAAAGGTAAAGGAGAGTTAGAAAACAGTATTTATAAATTATTATTGCAAATTATACCACAAGCTGAAATCTCTGTTAAGGATGATTTGTGGAAATATGCAGATTCAAAACTGAAATCAAACATTGATGAAGTTGATAGCAAAGTTGAAAGTGTAAAAAAACAAATAGGCAGCGATACACAAAATGTGTCGGAAACAATCAAGTTGTTAAGAGAAGAAATCGCACAGCTGCAATCAAGAAAACCTTTAGACTTAATTATTCATACTGATGATGGGAAAAAGAAAGATATAGGTGTTTCGCACAAGAATCTACCTTCGTTGCTAACGATATTATCGCAACACCTAAATGTATATTTAGTTGGACCATCTGGGTCAGGAAAAACTCACGCTGCCCGTCAATGTGCTGAATCATTAGGCGTGCCATTCTATTTCACGGGTGCTATTGCTAATGAGTACAAACTCACCGGCTATATGGATGCCAATGGTAAATATGTTACTACCGAATTCCGTAAAGCCTATGAGAATGGTGGTTTGTTCTTGTTTGATGAGATTGATGCCAGTTTTCCACAGGCTGTTTTGGCTTTCAATGCGGCTTTAGCAAACGACTTTATGGATTTTCCCGATAAACAAGTCCCAAAACATAAGGATTTCTATTGTATAGCTGCAGCCAATACTATAGGACAAGGGGCTGATAGACAATATGTCGGACGAAATCAATTGGATGCTGCTTCTCTTGATCGTTTCGTCTTTTTAGATTGGCCTTACGATGAAAATCTGGAAACTAAATTAGGAGATAATCTGGAATGGACAAAATACGTACAGAAAATTCGTAAAGTAGTTAATCATTTCAAAATACGCCATATTATCAGCCCTCGTGCATCCATCTACGGAGGCAAATTACTTGCGCAAGGAGTCGATCGTAATATAGTTGAAGAAATGGTATTGTGGAAAGGATTGCCACAAAACGATAAGATCAAAATACAGAATGAGTTCAAGCCAAAAGAAATTATTGCAGATATAGATGGTGTGTTTGTGAAAATAGATAATAACGACGATAAGATTGATATTAAAAACGGACAGTTTGTTGAGGATGATGAATGTATAGGATATATTGACTATTCGGATCGCTATTATTCTTATCGAAGACAATACAATTCAATTAATTCTCCATGCAAAGGAAAAATCAGGTATCTTGTTGAAGAAAATACCCAAGTGACGAAAGGAACAATAATTGCCACCATAGAAAAAGTATATGACTAATTATCTGCAGTTTGATGATATACAGGATTTCTGGAATTACTCATTTCAGGAAAGTAAAGCAAGGGAAAGACATTCGCGATACGGTCGAAGGGGTGACAATTGGGATAAAAATCTAACATGGGAAGAGGCAAAACAACTTGCGCAATCAGGATGGATTGAGGGAATGAACGAAATTGAAAAGTATCGCGCAATCCTTGAACCTAAGATTACGCAGTATATTGTCCGCCCTGTTCCTAAAAGTTCTTATACGGGTTATGTGGTCGATGTGGGCGCATATTTGTCCAATAATCCTGAGTGTTTCATTACACGTGGATGGGAAAAGAGAAATTACCCCGGAAGATTGTTTACTATTGTCGTCTCGTGTTCATTTTCCTGCTCCGTGGATGCCGATACTATCATTAAACGCGGAGCTCTTGTTTGTGCCCTTGTCGATGCTTTGGAATATGCAGGACATAGGGTGGAAATTATTTGTAATGATACGTCAACTTCTCGCGGGGGAAAGAACGAGATAGATGTGGTTGTTAAGAAACATGATCAACCTTTAGAGATGACGGACTTGGCATTTTGTCTCGCGCATCCCGCTATGTTAAGACGAATCATTTTTTCTGCAAATGAGTTAATGGGATGGTCGGATTATGCCTCAAATTATGGCTATCCGGCGCAAGCCACTAATCAAGGCGATTTATATATCAATGAAATCCATTCGGGAAAAATCAATGTAGAGGAAGCTATTTCTTGGCTGTTAGACAAACTGCGTGAATTCGGTATTGACATGGAAGAAAGCAATAGTTAGCGTATAAAGTACTTTAATAATCATATAACTATCTACTCCCTTCCATTTCGGAGACCTGGAGAAGTGCCTTAACTTGGCACTTCGAAAAGGGAAGGCCGGCGGGGAGCCTAAGCCGACCGAGAGAAGACTGTCACGTTCGCATCCTGTACGTGACTGTACTATGATTATTGCATAAGCCCCGAAAAAAGGTAAAAAGTCAAAAGTATGTGATTCCCTAAATATATTCAATTTCAAATTCGATACTTTTGACTTTTTACCTTATTCTTAACAATCATATACATTTCAACCACGTTCTAAAAACCTTAAATTTTGGGGACCCTAGAGTAAACAAAGCTATAGGCTGTTTGCTATGGGGAGAGCGGAGGCAGGAGTTGCTTTATCAATTAAGCGGAGCGGTATTGATCGTCGCAATCTCCTTGCCGAACGCGAAGCATATCTCGCGCCACTCTCGCGCTTCTATTAAGCATATGTGGGTATAACGTCCAAATCTTAATAATCGGCACTTTTTGCCTTTACCTGCCGCGTACGGGAGACATACGACTCGCATACCCGACGATAGACCGACAGGATACCGACGAGATACCGTAATAGAATCTTAATAATCGGCAATTCTGGCAAAAGAAATCCACAATCTTCGGAACAAATCACCCACAACTTTCGGAACAAAATATCCACAATCTTCGGAAAAGTGTAAATAAAATTTGCATAATTCATTTATTTTTTGTACCTTTGTAGCGTTTTTTATGCAGTCCTGCATCGTAGAGACGGATCATACGGATTGATAGAAGTCAAATTGGGCGGAACGGATAATATAGATGCTGGGGCAACTACATTAAACAAGTTGGCAACTAATATTGACACAAGCAAAATGAAAGCTCCGGCATTCATGATGGTTGTCATCGGCGTGGGACCTTATACGTATCAACGTCCGGATGGGGTATATGTTATTCCTATAAATCTCCTTAAACCGTAATATTTCTTTTGTTTGCTTTCATAACAAGGCGTTTTATTATTCTATCATCTTAATCAGTTTGGCCGGATTGCCGCCGACGATGGCATTGGCAGGTACATCTTTCGTGACCACAGCCGCAGCTGCCACGACCGCATTCTCGCCAACTGTCACACCCGGCAGGATAGTGGCACCTGCTCCAATCCATGCGTTCTTACAGATACGAACCGGCTTGCAGATAAGTATCTGACGGTCGTGGAGATCATGGTTGTTGCTGATAAGTTGCACGTTCGCAGCAATCATCGCGCCGTCCTCAATGGTGATTCCGCCGCGCGACATCATCAGACAATCCGGCATGATCATGACGTTTTTGCCGATGTGTACCATGTCAAAGCACACACCTTTCAATGGCGGTTGCACGATAGCTCCTTCGCCGAGGTTTTCGCCAAAGAGCGTTTTCGTTGCCTCGATGTTCTCCGGCGTAAAAGGAATTGTTTGATTGAACGCAAAGAGCTTGCGTCCCTGCTCAATATACATAGCCCGTGCTTCGGGTGTCGTCACCCGCGGGTCAACTCGAAATTCTTCCATAATCATCAGAGATTAAGTCCATTAATCCATTTTTCTACTTTTGCTTTGTTCGTGCGTACCTCATGTCCGTAGATGCTGAAACCGGGCTTCACGTCGGCGTTCGGGTACGCTTTGCGGATGTCGTTCACCACATTGCCAAGACCGCTTCCTTCGTGCGTCGTGAACGGATAAATGGTCTTGCCGTTCAGGTCGTACGTGTCGAAGAACGTGAACATCACTTGCGGGTAAGTGCCCCACCAGATCGGTCCGCCGATGAAGATGATGTCGTACTGGTCGAGGTTATCCAGTTTGCCCTCAAACGCCGGACGCTCGTCATTGCGGGCTTCCTCTTGCGCCAGTTCGGTCAACGGCGTATAAGCCATTCCGTCGTACTTATGGGTCACAATCTCAAACTGGTCGGCTCCGGTCAGTTCGCTGATGTAGTCCGCCACGATTTTGGTGTTACCCACTTGGATGTTTCCCACCGAGTAGTTCTCTCCGGCATGAGAGAAGAATACTACCAAACATTTGTAATTTACCATTTTCTCATTTTTGTTTTGTGCGTTGCAGCTTGTTAATGTAAGTGCCGCAAGCAAGGTGAATAAAATCTTTTTCATAACCATCAATTGAATTGCGGTGCAAAATTACTGCTTTTTTGCGAAATAGCCGTTACACAATTTACGGCATTTTTTACACAATTCGCAGAAAAAGCACTTTTCCCTCGTTGTACCCTCCGTCACGCTCTGTCTTTTCCACCGACCGATGACCGACCCACAACCGAGCGATGACCGAGAGAAGAAATACCCAAAACAGCATGAAAAATGGAAATTTTTGTGATTGTAACCGAAAAAATGCCATAAAATTTGGCGGTTTCAGAAAAAAGTTGTACCTTTGCAGCATGAAAAAGCCAAGTGACTTTTGGCTTTGAGTCTGAGCATCGTGGGAATGGGTATTGCGAAGACATAGAATACTATACAAAAAAGTTATGAATACACAGGAGATTAAACGCGATCTTGCAGGTCAACTGCAATCGCTCAGTTCGTTAAAGAAAATCATGGTTATTCTCGGTCCTCGTCAAGTGGGCAAAACGACTCTGTTGCACCAACTGACCGCCGACCAGCCGGATGTATTGTCCTTTGACTGCGACAATATGGACGACCGTTTAGCCTTGGAGAACCGAACCAAAACGGAATTGGCTGCGCTGATGGGACGCGCGTCCACGATCATCATTGATGAGGCGCAACGCGTGCGTAATATAGGTATGACGCTCAAAATGCTGGGCGACTTGCATTTGGATGCACAGATTTATGTCACCGGCTCGTCCTCGTTACAACTGGCAGACGACATCAACGAGCCTGCCACGGGGCGGTTGCTGGAGTTTAATCTCTATCCGTTTTCGCTTTCTGAGTTAGCTGCACACACGTCAGAGCGAGAGGAGAAACGGCTCTTGGAGTACCGCATGATTTATGGCACTTACCCTGAGATTGTCAACCACTCGGAGCATGCCCGGATGTTACTGCAAAACATCGTTAATAGCTATCTGTACAAGGATTTGCTGGAGTACAAAGGCATTAAGAAACCGGACGTGCTCCGTAAACTCGTGACGGCATTAGCGTTGCAGATAGGCAATGAGGTTTCCTATAGCGAGCTGGCAAACCTGCTTGGGGTGGACAAAGAGACCGTGGAGAATTACATTGATCTCTTGGAGAAATGCTTTGTAGTGTTCCGCATGGACTCGTTCAGCCGTAACGCGCGCAATGAGATCAAGAAAGGCAAGAAGATTTATTTCTTTGACACAGGCGTGCGCAATGCAATTATCAATAATTTCTCGCCTCTGGAGATGCGCAATGATGTGGGCGCGTTGTGGGAGAACCTGATGATGGTGGAGCGCAGAAAACGCCATGCCTATTCCGGCAAGTTCGTACAACAGTATTTCTGGCGCACAATCAAGCAACAGGAGATTGATCTGATTGAGGAGTGCGACGGTCAAATCTCCGCCTTTGAATATAAATGGAAAGCCGGTAAAGTGGCTCGTCTGCCTTTGCCATTCAGCGAGGCGTACCCCGATGCTACTTTCCAAACCATCACTCCCGACAACTATCAAGAGTTTGTGTAACTCTATAGACGATTTGTTTGAAGAATAACAACAAACCTCGGCCGTTTTTTTAGGCGGTCGAGGTTTAATTTTGTGCGATTAGGTTACTTTTTGTGGTTTATCCAGATAACCGGCACTACAATAATGGCAACCATCAGCACACTGACGATAATTGTTGCACTATCCATAATGAATTGAATTTTAATTGTTAATACGTTAAAAGCCTATATGTCAGGTAACCGGCGTATATTACCAGGAGAAGAGCTCCGCCCCAACAAGCCAGTCTGCGCCTTTGACCAAAAGCACTAAACCAACAACCAAGAAAAGTCCTAATAAAATAGGATTCGATAAATAAGATGATACCATTTTATTGTTTCTATTTGTGTTGTTAATATTCAGTTATTTCGCTGAAAGTCAACACAAAATGCGCCGGAGGAAGTACACATAGTACGCGCTCCCGGCAGACGAACAGAAAGGACTTGTCTCAAGCCGTTCCTGACCGTGAAAAACAATAAAAACAAGTTGGTAATGATGAATCATTTTGCGCAAGAAAGCCGTTCGGGTTCTGTTCTTGCCGAAAGGCGTGCGCTCGGTATTTGCACTGAAATGAGTGGGTACAGAGGTGGTTATGTTCGAACCATTGTTGGCAAGGGTCAAGGGTTCGCCTTGTATCCCCACAAGCGTGTGATGGTCGGTTTGTCGTACTGCGCAACCGGACGTATGCACCGGTTGCATAGTAGGCTTATCCATCGGCTCAAACCACTGAACGCCGATGCTCACCAAGATCAACAATATGTACCAAAATCGTTTCATCTCAAAAGCGAGTGCAAAATTACTACTTTTTTCTCATATATACAAATATTTTCGCACTAATCTTCCTAAAATCCTCCCAAAGATACAATAATTCGTCTTATCTCGCTTCGCTCGAACGATTACTTCTCCCCGCCACGGATTTCGGAGGCGGAGATGCCGAGGTTTTACTAGCGCGGAGAACCATTGATAAAGATAGCTTTCATTGTATTTTATTATTGTATCGTCTTGATTACTTTTGCAGGATTGCCGGCAACGACCACATCGTCAGGGATGTCATGAGTGATGACTGAACCGGCTCCAACAATTACGCGGTTTCCTATAGTAACACCCGGACAAACGATTACTCCGCCGCCCAGCCAGCAGTCATCGCCTATCCGTATCGGCAAACCAGTTTCTATGGTCTGACGGCGCTCCAGATAATCATGCGGATGGTCAGGCGTCAGCAGTTGGCAGTTGGGCCCGATGAGCGTGTGGGCGCCGATAGTAATACCTCCACCATCCAAGAATACCCCATTAAAATTGACAAACGAACCTTCGCCTATGCTGATTCGGTTACCATGGTCGCAGTGGAATGGCGGACAAATAATCACCGAAGGATGGGCATCAGGGATGAGGGCTTTGATACAACGGTGCAACTCCTCCATGTCCCATGCGCCGCATTGATTGAGGTCTCGCATCGCATAATACGCCCGCAGGATATTCGCCTGGACCTCTTTGTCCGTATAATCATACGGCAAGTTATGAAGCATTTTTTCGTATTCTGTCATCATTTTTACTACTTGACTTGCATGCCGTTTGCGTGGTATGTCCGGTCAATAACCAAAATCGTTACCAAAGATAAGAGCTTTGTTTTCATAATAACCGCTACTATTTCGTCCTGTTTGCTAAAATAGGCCGCAAAGGTACAAAAAATCTTTTATATCTGTAAATTGCAGGTGGAATTTTTGTACAGTAGCAGGCTATTTTTTAGCAGTTTCGGCCTAATTCGTATGCCTCTTGCAGTTTGGTGTTACCGGAAATCTCTTTCGGGGCATTCACTCCTCCGCAGAAGAGATGGGCTTTGAGTGCGCATTTCTCATAACAGTCAATCCATCCTTGCAAACCGCTCTCGGCGCGTTTGGGTGTGAATTCCTCATCCTCGGCGGCTGTGGTCAGCAGATAGATGTCTCTAAACTTGTAATCCTTCGGATACATGGCGTTCATTCGGTCGATGAGCGTTTTCATCTGGCCCGACATCTCATAGTAATAAATCGGCGTTGCCCAGCAAACGACATCCGCGTTGAGCACGCTCTCCATGATTGCCGGCACATCGTCCTTGAAGACGCACGCACCAGTCTCTTGGCATTTGAGGCAGCCGATACAGAACTTAATCTCCTTGCCTCGAAGCGAGATCAATTCCACTTCATGTCCCGCACTCTTGGCACCTTCTGCAAACTGCTCCGCCAGCAAATGACTATTCGATCCCGCCCGGAGACTCGTAGAAATAACAACTACTTTCATATTTTCTTATTTTTACATGTACTTATTTTCGTATTTTGTTTGGGGTCCCCAGAGTAAATCAAGCCGAGGCTGTTTGTTATGGGGAAAGCGTAGCGTAAGGCGAGTTTTTATTGAGTGGCAGAGCCGCGAGTCGTAACGAGCCTTAACGTAAGCGCCTGCAAAATTACTACTTTTTTTCCATATACACAAACACAAATTCGCTAAATATCTACCACTTTTGCAGAAAAGGGCAATAATGTTCGATTATTAAGATTTCCCCGTTGTACCCATATTTCCGTAATCAATGCGCGAGAATGACGCTTGGACGGTTTTTATAACGTAGTCGATAGATATATGATTATTAAGAAAGAGTCTGCCTGCTCGGTGGCGGAGCAGGCAGGAGTTCACGAGACGCTTAATACAAGAAACCAAATAGCCAAAGCGGAATGCGGTTAAAATGACCCGTTTCAACCTCGTCAATAGCCAAGAAGGAGTTCGGTTCATCCTTTATTTGTTCAAATGTTTTGCTTTTGCCTCCGACTTCGAACAAGTATTCTTTATTGATCCAGAAATCTCCTTTCTTCGGCATCAATACCTCTGATACACACCGTAACTGGTCATAGAAGAACGTCTCTCGCAACGTTCCCTTGTCAATATGGGTGCTCAGACAATACATCAAATTGGAATTATTGAGGAAGATCTTATCCGGTTTGTTGAGGCTATTGAGATTAATCACTTCGTGCGAATAAAGCGCCAGCAGCCCTGCTCGATCCAAGAGAGCCAACATTCTAAGACCATTATCCCTGTTTGTTTCCAACTCGCGATAGAGTTCAACCATCTTAGGCATAAGTGGTACACGTTCCGCAAGGATCATCAACATACGCTTTATCTTCTCTATCGTAGTGTAGGATATATCTTCTACTTGTGGCAGGTCATTCTCCAACACATGAAGCACAACCCCATGCAGACGCTCAAAGAAACTATCTCCTTCTTCACGATAGAACGGGTAACAACCGTGCTGCAGATACTGTAAAAAAAGCGGCAAAATCTTTTTACCACGACATATTTCTGAGGCTAACTGCACATGATTCGCCAGCACTTGTTCCAACGAAATGGCCTGACCTACATTATACCCTTCAAAATTGAGAAACTCACGGAAAGACATTCCATTGAGCGTATAGACACGTTGACGACGACCAAGATCTGTCTCCCGTTGAGATATCTCTAACATTGAAGAACCGGTATACACCACGTGCAAGTCATTGTAATCATCATACATGCCTTTAATATAAGATGCCCAGTCGCGCAGATGATGCACCTCATCCAAGAAAACATGTGAACCTCCATGCGTATAATGGTACTCCACTAAATCCATCAAATCGTGTGTTTTGAACCACATGTTATCCAAGCGCACATAGAGCACTTTGTCTCGATTCGGGAAAGACTCTTTGATATGTTGCAACACCAAAGTGGTTTTACCGACACCTCCGTTACCTTTAATACCGATAATACGGTTATTCCAATTAATTTGGTCATAGAGGTAACGATGAAACGATGTGTCCACCTCATTAATTTTACGGTTACTGACAATGTACAATTGCTCAACTTCTGAATAGTCCATAATGGTACGTTTTAAAATCCGGTGCAAAGATACAAAAAAACTTTGAATAGTGCAAATTTATATCAAAAAAAGACTTTGGAAAGTTTGTTTTTAGCCAAAAAATACGTATTTTTGTCCAAATCCATACTTTTTCACCCACATTTGGAAGAAAAATCCCTGCCTGCTCGGTGGCGGAGCAGGCAGGAGTTCCGATAGAT
>OCTX011801631.1_pt1 | contig 10553 bp, 1 predicted proteins | sample 1539691 | NCBI WGS metagenome assembly OCTX01 (sample SAMN02144231, study PRJEB22623) | gut metagenome | biome: sheep rumen | host: Ovis aries | place: New Zealand | reverse complement strand
TTGGAACTTTCTCCAACATATAATTTATAATTTAAAAAAATATAGTTCATACTTATAATAAATTTTAAATTTTTATAAACAAAAAATGAGGAGAAGAACATTATTTGACATAAACGCAGAATTAAAGAGAAATCATGGAAGTATTGATACTAAAGAAAGAAAATTAATAAAAACTCAATCAGAAATTGAAAAAGATTTAAATATAAGAAGTTATAGTGAATTTAGAATAAAAGATGATGATTCTTTAATGAATTATGAAGATGAAGATATAGAATCGAAAATGATTAGATTGGTTATTCTTAAAAAGAAAGGAGGAAATATATTAGAAAATATTAATAAGAAAAAGAAAAATATAAAAGATTTTCCTTTAATATTATCAAAAGTTGAAAAAGCATTCTCTTTAATAGAAAAAATAGAAATTCATCTTGCACTTAGGAAATTTTTGAAAAAATTAAAAATAAAAAGAAATTCAATAAGCCTTAGAAAGGCAGCAATAAATTTTATTCAAAAATTAAGAAAATATATCAGGGAAATATATCTCAAAAAATATTATAAAAAACTATTTCAATGTTTAAATCATAATAATAAAGAAATATTAATACCAAATAATAAAGAAGTATTAAATGATAGTAAAAATGATAGTGCTTTATTATCACATACTAGTAAAAAGAAGATAAAAAAATTCAAAATACACAATAATAAAAATATAAAAGTTGAATTAATCACTAAAAAAACTGGGAATCAAAAAAAAAGTGGAGTTGAATTTTTATTGGCAAGAATAGAAAAAGAAAAAGAACGAGAAAAAGAAAGAGAAAAAGAAAGAGAAAAAGAAAAAGAAAAGGAAAAAGAAAAGGAAAAAGAAAAGGAAAAAGAAAAAGAAAAGGAAAAAGAAAAATTAAAACAACAGTCAAATGTTAGCAATGTTAATGATATTAAGAAAAAATTAAAAAAATTAAATAATTTAAAAAAAAAAGAAGAGGAATATTTATCTAAAATAAATGAAAAGAAAAAAAAATTGCAAAAAGAAATTAATCTATTTAGAGCAAAAAATAATATTAATGATGAAGGATTAAGTCAAATAAAGCCAAATAATAACCAATCTGATAAAGATTCAAGTTTTTTTTCAGGTCAATCACCAAGTGAAATAGGTTCTTTGAAACAAAATAAAGTTAAAAATAAAGGCTCATTATCTGAAGTTTTATCTAGTAATGATAACGGAAGTAGCAATGTAATCATTAATGAATTAAAAGATAATAATAAAATGAATAAAGATGATGAGCTTTATAGCATTAATAGTGAAGAAAGTAAAGAAATATCATCTAAATCAAAAAAAGATTCAGAAAAAAGTTGGACTAAAAATTCAATTAAAACTATTCAATCAAAAAAATTAGAAAAAGCAGATAGTAAAAAAACAATGAGAGTAAGCTCTAAATTAAGTGGATTAAATTTTAAATCAAAAACCAGTGAAAATCCACTAAAAAGCAATCATGATAAAAATGAAAATAAAAAAGATATTTTATCAGTATCAGAAAAGTTAGAAAAGACAGAAATCAATGAAGAAAATAAAGAAGGAGAAGATGATGAAAGTAATGGGTCAGGAAATGAGGAAGAAGAGGAAGATGAAGAGGGAGAAGAAGAAGAGGATGATAATGAAATTAGTTATATTAATCAAAATTTAATTCAATTGAACGAATATAATGATGATGAAAGCATAAATTATAATGAAAAAAATAATTTAGTTGAATATGATATTTTTTATAAGGAGCAATTTTTAAAAAATGAAGTATTTGATTATGACGTAGAAAATATAAAAGATAAAGAAGTTGAGAAAATAAACAGAGAAATGAACAAATTGGATATAAAAAGAAAATTAATTGAAAAGAGAAAATTAAAAGATGTTTTGGAATTAAAAGGATTACATACTGATGAACTTCAAGAAGAAATAAACAAGTTAAGTAAGCAATATAAAGATCTTAAAAAAGAAGAAAAAAAGACAATTGGATTAACTTTAGATATAACTGAAGATTTTTATAATAAAGGAAGACTGTTAAATATTTATTTTGAGAAAGAAAAAGAAAAAAATTTTCCTAAATTTTCTATAGAAAGTTCAGAAGATATAGGTGCACAAGAGATAATAGATTTCAAGTCTTTAAGAAAAGAGGAATTAATAAGAAGATATTTTGATTATTGTTTTTGCCTTGAACAAAGAAAAAAAATAAATACATTTTTTGTATATTTAAGATATTTTTGCAGATATTTTGTCGATAATTGGATATTTGATAATCTTTCTTTAGCATTAATAATTATTAATAGTTTATTAATTTTCATTAGTGACCCAACAGACCCAAATAACATTGAAAATAGAACAGATAATTATTTCTTAATATTTTATGGATTTGAAGCAATTTTAAAAATTATTACATTTACATTTTATTCTGCAGAAGATGCTTATATTAAAGATTACTGGAATATATTAGATTTCTTAGTTGTTATAGTTGGATTTCTTTCTTTTATTTTAGAAAAAACAATGGGTGGAAGAAAGATTTCGGGATTATCAGGCTTAAAAGCCTTTCGAATTTTAAGGCCTTTAAAAACTGTTAAAAGATTTAAAGGATTAAAAAAATTAGTATTAGCATTATTAGCATCAGTTGGGCATCTTGGAGAAACAGTTATTGTTTTATTTGCATTTTTTTTATTTTTTGCCATAGCAGGACTACAAATGTGGCAAGGGCTTTTTTTTAGAAGGTGTATGAATTTAAATTATGGCTATTTTAATTCAATAAATTATGATAAATATATGTGCTCTTTTGATGCTAATTGTGAATATTTAAATACTTATGGAAATAATTTTATATGTGCAAAAGGATATTTAAATCCTAATTCTGGGGCAATTAATTTTGATAATATTGGAACTTCATTTATTACAGTTTTTGTGATGGTAACTTTAGAAGGATGGAGTTATATATTTAATTATGTTTCAAGAACTTTTAAGGATAAGATATATATAAATCCCATTATTATTTTTATATATTTTCATGCTTTTGTTTATATAGGCTCTTTTTATTTAATTAATTTATTTTTAGCTGTCACAAATTCAGAATTTGAGCATATAGAAAAAAATAGGAAGATGCTTACTGAAAAAATAAGTTTCTTTAAATTAATACAAAGTAAATATGATATAAAAGAAAAGGAAAAGCAAGAAAAAAAAGAAAACTATAAAAAGTTAAAAATCCAAAACAATAAAAAAAGTGATGAGAGTTTAAAAGAATTATATGATAAAGTAAATGAAGAAGCATTTCATATTCAGAAAAATAAAAGAGATATTCCTAAAGTCTATTCTACAGTTAAAGATATATATATAATGGCAAATAACAATCCTGAAGAGTTATATCTAGAAAAAATAAGAATTGCAAATGAAGAAAAAAGTTTATGTGCTGATATTAAAAGACAACAAAAAGAAATAGATGAATTAATTAAAGAAAAAACAAAAGAAATGGATAAATCTAAAGCTAATTTTAAAAATAAAAATAAATTAAGACAAAAATTGACCATTAAAAGAGAAGAAAGCAAAAATAATGAATCTAGATTAACAGAAAAATTTAAATCATCAGTAATTAATATTATAAATAATAATAATGCAAGTATAAGTGTAGATGAACAAAAGAATAGTTCTATTAACAAAACAAGTAAAAATATAAAACAAATAGATGTAAGTTTAGATTTATCTAATATTAAAAAAACTATGGCTAAAATAGATAATTCTATAATAAAAGATTCTATTGATAAAGCAGAAAAATATATTGATGATAGAATTAATAATTTAAATTACTTTTTTAAAATGAGAAAAGAAGAAAAAGATATTAAAATAAACATTGAAAACAATAAAGAAAATGAAAAAATAAATCAAATATCTTTTTTTGAAGATACTGACTTTGAAAAAGAATTAATTGAATTTAATAAAATTAAAGAAGAGAAAAAAGCCAATGAAATTCAAAGTAGAAGAAAATTTACTAGATTAAGAGATTATGAGCAAAGTTTTTCTCATATTAGTAATAATGAAAGAAATAAACTAAATAAAAAAAGTGGAATATTAAATAATAGAATGGAAGATAATTTTCCAAAAAATGAAGTAATTATAAATAAAGAATTATCCTTTATTGATGACTTGTCATTATCAAGTCTTTCTGAAAGCCCTAATAATGATAGCAACACCAATAAAATAAAAAATAAAAAAACCCATACTATTAAACCAAGAAATGATAATATATTTTTATCAAACTTAACTGATGATGATTGTACGCATCATGTAAATAATAATTTAAGCTTTGATGATGACATATTCAAGAACAATCTTTTTGCATTTGAAAAAAGAAATAGTGCGAATCTCAAAAATACTGAGTTAGGAAGTTTTCATAATTTAAAAGAAAATTCCTTTGATAATAAAAGCATTATAGCAAATAAGAATTATGAAATAGATCATGATATATCAGTAAAAACTAAATTTAAAAAACCTCATTCTTCACTAAATTTCATAATAAAGTATGAAGATGATCAAAAATTTAATGATGAAAACATAAGATTTAATTTAAAAAAATATCTTAAAAAGGAATTAGAAAAAGACAATGAATTTCTTAATAAAGATAGAAGAAAATCATTTCTTGGCTTTTTGGAGTATGCTCAATTTCAAAAGGAAATAAAGGAATTAGATGATTTAATAATAGATACTACTAAAAATGATATAAATAATAATTCTAATGATACTTTACATTTTTTAAGTGAGGAGACATATTTAAGTAGGAATGATGAAGTATCAGTTGAAGATAATGAATTACTTCCAAACTATATAAATGAAAATAAAATTTTAGGGAATGAATATCTAATTCATGAAAATATCAAAAAAAATATGGATTCTAATAAATTAACACAAAAAATAAGAGCAGAAGTTTTTGATAGACAAAGTATTAATACAAACATTAATTTGACTACTTTAGAATTAAAAAAAAATTATGAAGAAACTAATAAAAATTTAGATGAACAATTATATGTCAATAAAAAAAAAATAAGAATCAGAAAAGATTTGAATATAAATGTAAGTGGTATTATAAAAGAAAAAAATTATTGTAAAAATTTAAAACCATCTGAAATTAATACAGAACAAGAATTAAAAAATAATATTTCTTATAATAAGGAAATTGAAATTTCAAATAATAATGATAAAGATGCAGAACCAAGGAAAATTTCAATTAATCAAAATTCAAATTTAAATAAAAGTGAAAAAAATTCTGATATGCCTTTACTGAATAAACAAAAAACTTTTAAATTACTTAATTTAAAAGCAATGAGCAATAATAAATTAGAAACCGTTAAAGAAAGTGATAAAAATATAATGAAATTTAATAAACCTTTGAATCCAATTAAACACAAGAATCAATCAATTAAAAATGTAAATAGTATAAATGAAGAAAATCAAAACCAAGTAAATCAAAGTTCAACATTTAATAATATGGTTAAAAAATCAAATAATTGCTTTATTTTTAAGGCAAAAAGTATTGATAAAAATAAATATAAATATCCTACAGAAAATTCCAATAAATATTTAGTTAAAGAAGAAAATAAAGTATATAGAGATCCTTTAACAGTAAAACAAGAACTTATTCCTTCTAATTTGAGAGGAAAAAAATATTACATGAATTATTTATATAATATTCATGACAAAGATTTAAAAGTAAAAGATAATTTCCGAATAGATCATTGGGAAAATGAAGTTTTAAGAAATAAAAGCAAAACAATCTCAAGAAAAGCTTTACCAGAAAGATTAGACGCCTATTTTGTTTTTAATGATAAAAAGCTTAATTTGAAAAGATATAAATATATTTATTATAATGATTATGAATTTAAAGATAAAGAATTGTCATTTTTAACAATAAAATTAAAATATCTTCCATTAAATGTGTTAGCTTTGGTTCCAGCTAGACTTAGAGATTTTGGAAAGTATATCTTGAAAAAGGAGTTCAATCCAGGAGTTTTAACTTGCAGACCAAATTCATATTATTTAAGTACAGTGGAAACAAATAAAATGCAATTGAATTCCTATAAGTCTCATAGTGGAAGAAGCATTTCAACTAAAATTAGAAGTGAAGGCTCTTTAATGATGTGCCCAGTTCAGGATGAAAATAAAGTAGTGCAAGATGAAATAAGGCTTAAAAGAAATGTATTAGAAAAAATATATAAAAAACTTGATGATTTTAATTATCTAACTTTGACTCATTATTTTTTTGAAGAAGAAAAATTATATTTCAAATTTATTGATAATAAAAAAAGAGAAGAATATATTAATAATATTAGAGAAAGTAATAGAAAGAAGTATAATAGATTAAATGTAAAAGATGAAGTAGAAAAAATAAAAATTTTTGATTATAAAACAAATTCAAGTATGTACATAAAATGGAGTGGAGAAGAAGTTTTGTATCATTCAGATGTTGATTCAAATAAAAAAAGGTGGAACAATATAATAAATTCCTTGGAAGATTTTAATATGATTATTTGGCATGAAAATAGATATATAAAAGATTTACAGAAAATAAGATATGCATTTTATGTATTATCCAAAAATGAGTATTTTGATTATGCAGTTCTAATTTTTGTTTTTTTAAATTCAATTTTATTAGCTCTTGATGGTAATATTTTAAAGCCAGAAATATTAAATAATTTAAATATATTTAATTATATTTTTAATGGAATTTTTATTTTTGAATATATTGTTAAATTTATTGGTTTAAGTCCTTTGGTTTATTTTTCTGATGCTTTTACATATTTAGATACAATTATAATTTGTTTTGCAGTATTAGATATGGTCACACCAAGTAACAATGATACTGATGTTGTTGGTTCAAAAAAGTCATTTAGTTCTCAATTATCCTTTTTAAGAGTTTTTAGGATTTTTCGTGTTGTAAGATTAGCAAAAATATTAAGAAGATTAAAGTCAATGAGACTTATAATAGTATCAATTAAGAAAGCATTAACCAGTGTTTATTATATTATTTGTATACTTGTAATGTTTATTTTAATATTTGAATTATTAGGAATGTCTTTGCTTAGTGGCAATAGGCATTATCAATCTTTTTTAGAAGGCTTTTACACAACTTATCAAATATTGACTTTACAAAACTGGGATGAACTTTTTATTCAAATGTGGCCTTTAAATCATTTATGCTTTATTTATTTTGTTATGTGGATTTTTTTAGGAAACTATATTTTATTTAACTTATTTATATCAATTTTAGTCCAATCTTTTGGGGAAAATGAAATTGGAGAAGAAGATTATTTAAATGAAGATGAACAAGTTGAAAGGATTGCAAGTCTTCCAGATTATTTATTCATTATAAAAAATAAAGTAAAAGATAAAAATTTAGGAAAAATTCATGCTCAAAGAAAAATAATTGATAGAAATATACTTAGTGCTAAATATAGTAATTCTGGAATTTTTTCAAATTCCAAGGATATGTCAAGATATTCATCATCAAATATTAATTTAGCTAATTCTATTATAAGTAATAATGAAACTTTTGTTAATGAAGAAAATGAGGAAAATAAAACTATCTTTTCTCAAAGTTGTAATGAAACTAATGATGAAGATTATTATAATTTATATATTGGAAGTGATCAAAGAAAAAGAGAATGGCAAAAAATTAATAGATTGTTTAAAAATAATGAGTGTGAAAATTCTTTGTTTTTTATTCCACAAAGTAGTGGTTTCCGTATTTTTTGTATGGAACTAATAAATAAAAAATGGTTTGATAATTTTATTTTATTAATAATATCATTATCAACAATAAGATTAGTGGTAGACACATTTATAAATGGATATACATCTGTTTTGGTTTTTGATGTATGTGATGCAATTTTTAATATTATTTTTTTAATAGAAGCTACACTAAAAATATGTGCTTTAGGGTTTGCTATTGATGAAGGGACTTATTTGCAAGATAACTGGAATAAAATAGATGCTATTATTGTTTGTTGTTCTTTCATTGAATTCCATAATATCACTCAAAAATATTTTATGTATAACAATAGTGGCTCTTCTGTCGATTTTCTAAAAGCTTTAAGATTATTAAGAACATTAAGGCCATTAAGATTTATTTCACATAAAAATAAATTAAAGCTCATTATTACATCTTTATTTGACTCAATATTCCCAATAATTAATGCTTTATTTATTTTATTAGTTGTCTTATTTATGTTTAGTACTGTTGGAATATCTTTATTTTATTCTTATTTCCATAATTGTTATATTCTCAAATCAGATGGCACATTTAATTTAGCAACAGATTCATTTAATAATTTATTGGCCATATATGAAATAAAAAATGATATGCCTTCAATATCTTCTTTTTGTGATGATAAATTTAATGGTATTATGGATACAGGGCCTCCATTTAAATATTCAAATTTAATAACATCTTTAATTACATCCTACATTCTTTCAACTATGGAAGATTGGCCTGAAATAATGAATACTTACAGAATTTATAATGAATATTTTGGAATTTATTTTATTATATTTAATTTAATTGTAGCATATTTCTTTTTGAATTTATTTACTGGTATAATGTTTAAATATTTTAATGAAGCTTATAAAAAAGAGCAAGAAATATCAAAAGATGATAAAAAAGCGCCAAAATATTATGACTTTTTATCACAAATAATTGGTGCTCAAAGTAATTATTTAATATGGAATAAACCAATAAATGGGACTTTTAGATATTATTTAAGAGAGATAGTTGATAATGAAATTTTTGAAAATATCATAATAATAATAATATTCCTTAATATGATCTTAATGTCTTTAACATATGAAGGATGCTCTGAAAAGCTAACTAATGTACTTAAATTTTTTAATTATTTATTTTCTTTTATTTTTATGCTTGAATGCTTTGTTAAATTAGTTGCTTATGGAATAAGGCCATATTTTCATATATCTTGGAATAAATTTGATTTTTTTATAGTAATTGTATCAATAGTAGATTGGATAGTGGCAGATATAGATGGAATTGATTCAAGCTTTTTGAAAACTTTCCAAATAATTCGTGTTTTGAAAGTTTTAAGAGTTTCTAGAGTCATTAGGTTGGTCAAAGCTTTAAAAGGGCTTGAAAAATTAATTCAAACGCTTCAATGGTCCTTTGAAGCATTAATAAATATATTAACTTTGATGATATTAATATATAGTATTTTAGCTTTACTCGGATGCTATCTTTATGATGGAAATAAATATGAGAATTTCAAAGATAAATTTGTTTATATAAATGAATATTATAATTTTGATAATTTTTATAATTCCTATTTGCTAATTTTTAGGTGTGCAACCGGGGAAAATTGGAATAGTATTATGAATGAAATGGCATATAGAGAAGATGGGAGAGAAGAAGGATATTCTATAGCTTTTTTTATTCTGAGTAATTTTATTACTGCCATTATATTATTAAATCTTCTACTTATGGTAACATTGCAGCAATATGATGAATTTAGAGATAAAAAATATAATCCAATTGAAAAATTTAATTCATTTTTGACTGACTTTAATAATGCTTGGAATAAATTTTCAACAGATGAAGATGAAGGATTTAAAATTAAAAAGATTCTTCTTACTCAATTTTTCTCAGAATTGAATTGGAGAAAGTTAAACTTTCCTGAGAAAGGGAAAATAGAATATATTAAAAAATATATTTTAGAATTAAAATTATATAGTGATGAAGAAGATTATGTATATTATCATGATGTTATTTTTAAACTTCTTTATAAGCAAATGGGGTCAATGATCGATAGAACAAGTGCTAAAAATAATTTAATTTTTAAAAGGGAAAGAAAAGTTCAAAAAAAAATTGCAAATATTATTAATAAAAGTATTAATAAGAGAAAAAAGAATCAAAGTGCTCAAAATAAAAAGAATGCTTTAATTATTTTTAATCCTATGACAACGCATTTATTCTATAAAATATCTTATTTATATTTAAAAGCATTTATAATTCATTATAAAGAAAGGATAGAATTTTTGCAACATTTAGGAGAAACAAATAGTGAGAAAGATTCTGGAACTCAAATATTTAATTCTTCAAGTAAATCCTCTTATGACAGCCAGAATAATGAAAGTAAAAGTAGAAGTGACAGTAATAATGATGATAGAAGTAGTAGCATTAATAATAGTGAAAATTCAATAAATAAAAAAGAAAATTCAAGTTCAAAAAATGAAAATAGTAGCAATAGTGGAATTAATCAAATTAGTTCTGAAAAAAAAAATTCAAAAGATGAAAATATGAATGAAAATTCAAATAATGGAGAAAATATAATAGATGAAATAAAAAATAAAATTAATAATACTATCGAAAATATAAATATTATTGAAGATGAAGATAAAGAAAAAAGTAAAGATTTTCTTTTAAAATAATAAATAAAATTAACTCTTTGAATTATGATAATTCAAGGTAAATTAATAATTAATTTTTTCTTCATATTAAAAATAAATCCTTTTCAAAAAAATTTAATCATTTTTGATT
>OCTX012084856.1_pt1 | contig 10555 bp, 9 predicted proteins | sample 1539691 | NCBI WGS metagenome assembly OCTX01 (sample SAMN02144231, study PRJEB22623) | gut metagenome | biome: sheep rumen | host: Ovis aries | place: New Zealand | reverse complement strand
TCTCCTTATCAGCCATTCAGCGCTTTTGCGGGCAATCCATATTTTATTGATTTGGAAACGTTGATTCAGGAAGGATTGTTAGAAAGATGGCAGGTGGACCAGTTTAACTTCGGCGATGATGTAGAGCGTGTCGATTATGGAGCACAATATAATCATCGTTATCTGGTACTGAAGATGGCCTTTGACCGTTTCCGTGAAAGAGGCTATAACTATACGCCTGAATTCCGTGAATTTGTTGCCAAAGAAAGCTTCTGGCTGGAAGATTATGCCTTATTTATGTCGATGAAGCGCCGTTTTGATAATGTCAGCTGGCTGGATTGGGATAAAGAATATAAGGAAAAGGATCCGGAAGCCATTGCGGTAATGAAAGATGAATTGGCAGAATTGATCGAATTCTACCAGTTCCAGCAGTATGAGTTCTATATTCAATGGAATAAGCTTCGTGCTTATGCCAATAAGCAGGGTATTCTGATTATCGGTGATATTCCGTTCTACGTGGCAATGGACAGTGCTGATGCATGGGCACATCCGGAAGTCTTCAAATTCAATGAAGATTTAATGCCGGAAGTAGTGGCAGGATGTCCTCCTGATGCCTTCTCTGAAACCGGACAGCTCTGGGGCAACCCGGTTTATGACTGGGATGAGCAGAAGGCAACCGGTTATGACTGGTGGATCAAGCGTTTGGAAAGAAACTGTGAGTTCTTTGATGTACTCCGTTTTGACCATTTCCATGGCTTTGATGGATACTATGAAATTCCTTATGAAGCTAAGACCGCTTTAGACGGTGTAAAACGATTAGGTCCGGGCATGGATTTCTTCAATACCGTAAAAGAGAAACTAGGCGATTTAAACTGTATTGCCGAAGATTTAGGTATCAGTACCAAACGTAACCGTAAGTTACTTAAGGATGCCGGATATCCGGGCATGAAGGTTCTTCAATTTGCGTTCGATGCGACAGAATCCAGTTTCTATCTGCCGTATTGCCATATTAAAAACTGCGTTGTATATACAGGTACCCATGACAATACAACCATCTTGGATTGGATTTCTACGGCAAGTGATCATGACCGTGATTATGTCCGCCGTTATATCCATTCAGAAAATACCGATTATGGGGCATTTGTATGGGACTTCATTCGTGAAGCGTACCGTTCTGTTGCCGATACCTGTATCGTTCCGCTGCAGGACTACCTGGTAAAGGGAAAAGAAGCACGGATCAATACACCGGGTGAAGCCGGTAATAACTGGCAATGGAGATTACGTCCAAACTTCTTATCACCGGAACTTGCCAAGAGCATCTATGGCTTAGCGAAAGTATACGGACGCATTCCTTCTAAGAAAAAAGAAGAAGACGAAGAAAAGAAGGACGAAGAAGAATAAACAGTCAGAGGGGCAGAAATCTGTTCCTCTTTTTTAATCCAATTTTAACTTGTAAATTTTTGGAAATGTGTATAATGGACTTGAGAGATGAAATCTACTTTTGATATGAAACGAAAAGGGTTATAGAATGAAGGAAATGAATAAGAAAATTATTGTGACATTTCTTCTGTTGATCACAGCCATACTATCGTTTACTGTTATCACCAAAGCAGTGACTTCGGATCAGTTTACCAACGAGACGGTAAGTTATCTGGATGAAAGAAAAAAGACAGTCATGGAGATATCTGCTGCTTCAACAGCGGCATCGGTAGCGATTACGATGTTACCGGGGGATGCAGGAAGTCCGGTTGCCGATAAACTGGCAGATGTCAGCACATATACCTTGCTGGTACTTTGTGCGATCTTCTTAGAGAAATATCTGGTTTCGATTACCGGAGTTGCGGCTTTTAAGTTTTTGATTCCGGTGGCCTGCTTGATCTGTATAGCGGATATGTTTTGGTTCCATAACCAGAAGATCCGTAAGATGGCAGCCAGTTTATTCTTTATGGCCTTGTTGATCTTTGCGGTAATTCCGGTCAGCGTACAGACATCAAAGATGATTGAACAGACCTATCAGGACTCTATTCAGGAAACGATTCAATCGGCCCAGGAGAATTCTCAGGAGATTCAGGAGAACGCTAAGGATGAGTCTTTATTCAGTAAATTCTTATCCACGGTAAGCGGTGGGGTAAATGATATCTTGAAAAATTTTGAAGGTATCTTGAATCGCTTTATTGAAGCCATTGCGGTTATGATCGTTACCTCGGCAGTGATACCGATTGTGGTTATGTTGTTCTTTATATCGCTGCTAAAAACCGTAATGCGATATTTTGCGGAGATTCCGGATTTCAACAAATTGCTGCCACAAAAAAATCATTAAAAAAAGCGCATCTGTAACGGATGCGTTTTATTTGTTTAAACCTTCAATGACTAACATCTGACATAAAATTTCATTGAGATAATAGAGAGAATAATATCCTGTGTTGATGTCATTTTCTTTTCCGTAGGTATAAAGTATGTCGATTCCCTTAACATCTTCTATATTCTCCTGGGAGAATACGACAAGGGGGATTTTCCGGGATGCGGTTAATTCATTCAAGGCATCTTTTCGCCATGGATAGTGGACCATAAAAAGCAGGATGACAGAGTCTTCGATATGATATAACGGGAGTTCCATAATTTTCTTGATGTTGATCTGTGTCGCTCCGATTCCTTGAAACAATAAATCCAATTGAAACGTAAAGAAGGCTTCGAGCTCCCTGTCATCTCCACAGAGGATCACCTTCTTTTTTTGTTGGCACAGATGGATAATAGCTTTCAGCTTATCGTAATCTAAAGAGCTTTTTGTACTGTTTAAATTATCTTGAATACTGTCGAAGATTTGATCTGAGGTTTTTATGATATCTTTTGTCTCAAATGTTTGATATTGATAAAGGCTGCGGATCATTTTTTCTTTGGTCAGAAATTGACTGAACTCCATCTTAAATTCATTAAAATTCTTAAATCCACTCTGTTTGATAAAGCGGCTGACAGAAGACATCGACATATTTGATATCAGCGAAAGCTTTTCAATAGACAGTGATTGTATGTTTGAAATATTCGATAGAAAGGCATGAGCAATCCGGGAATTATTATCTTCTTTGGGAATGTTGTTACAAAGCTGTATGAAAGCCATACATTGGTAATCCGAAGGTGTATGCATATCAAGCTCCTTTTTTCATATTATGAAAAAGAAATCCAAATTATGCAAGAGAATTTCAGAATCAATTTCTTTAAATGTTATAAACACAGATACAATAGAAATAGGGAGGTCTTATCATGAATAAAATGATGAAAGGATTTTTAGCACTTACTTTAGCTGCAGGTATGGTTGGATGTTCATCAGGCGGTGGAGCATCATCATCACCTTCCTACAGCGTGTATCTGGATGGTTTTGATTGGGGCAGCGGTGTTTCCAAGGTGTATGTCACTTTAGGAGAAGAAGTAGATTCTGTAGATCCGGCAGATTTCACAGTTACTGAAAATGGACAGGGAACAGACTTCACCGATGAGAAGTTCCCGGTTGTGGATACTACCAGTGAACGTGTAGTAACTGATGCGTATTTAACCGATGAAGCAGGTGAGAAAACCGATGGTGCTTCAAAGTATGTAACGTTGGAATTAGAATGTACACCGGCCACAAGCAGCCCGGTTTATTTCTCTATTCAAAATGGTGGTTATAACCAGTATGCAGAAAAGTATAATATGGAAATTAAGTACCAAGATACTACCATTTCCGGTGACTATGAAAAGATGACAACAGCTGCTGATATGTTTACTACATCAGAATATAAAGCTGAAGATGGAACTACTTATCCATATGCTTCTTATACACCGGAAGAAAAGAGCGATGTACTTGTTGTATGGTTACATGGTGGAGGAGAAGGCGGAAGCGCTACATTAAAAGATGCGACCGATATGAACATTCCTTTACTTGCCGCAGAAGTAACTGCATTTGTAGGCGATGATTTCAAGTCAAGCGTTGGTGATGTAAATATCTTAGTTCCGCAGTGTCCTACATGCTGGCTGGATATGGAAGGATCAAATCCTCCAATGGTAGCTGAATACACAGTAAATACCGGTAAGTCTTACTACACTGAATCTTTACATGAAATGATCAATTCTTATAAAGAAGAAATCGGTGCCAAAAAAGTTATCTTAACAGGATGCTCTAACGGTGGATATATGGTTATGCAGTTAGGTGTTGAATATCCGGAAGAGTATGATGGATTAGTAATGTCATCAGAAGCTATGTTAGATAAGAATATTACCGATGAACAGATTGAAGCAATTAAGTCTGTACCGATGTTCTTCATCTTTGCCGAGAACGATCCGACAATCGATCCGACATTAACAGCTGAACCTACAATCAAGAGATTACAGGATGCAGGAGCTGATCATTTATCTGTTTCTAAAACTGCAGACGTACATGACTTAAGCGGTAAGTGGATGGATGATGGACAACCTCATCAATACAGCGGACACTGGTCATGGGTATACTTATTCAACAATGAATCCGTAGATGAAAACGGTGTAACTGTCTTTGACTGGATGGGAAGCTTAGTTAAATAATTAAGTGAATAGATACCAACAAACGGAGAGCAATTTTGCTCTCCGTTTTCTTATGTTCAGCTAGTCGAATAAGCGTTATTTTGGCGTGATTCCAGTACCTGATTTATCGTGTTAATATTATCGTGTTGCACGAAAACGCCCTCATCGGCTGGAAAGGGGGTGGAATCTATGCCGCAAGAAATGATTTACTCGTTATTGTTTCCAATCGCAGCAAATGTAGCAGCCTACTTCATTTGCAAGTGGCTCGAGCGGAAATTTGAAGAGTAGTGCAATGAGCACAAAAAAAGGAGAGTGGCAGCTCTCCTTTTTTTTCTATGTCGCAGACAATTTACTCGTTTGCCTAAGAAGATTATATCACAAGAAAAAATTTTTTCAATTGTGATTCAATTTGCGATTTATTTGATTCGAATGGTTTTGATTCTCTGATCCTGCAGCGGTTTATCTGCACGGTTGGTTCTGGTTGTGGCAATCTCATCAAGGGTATCAAAGCCACTTGTTAATTGGCCGAAGGCAGCATATTGACCATCCAGATGAGGTGCATCTTTATGCATGATAAAGAACTGACTGCTGGCAGAATTTGGATCCATCGTACGTGCCATGGAAAGAACACCGCGGCTATGCTTCAAAGTGTTGTCGAAACCGTTGGCTGTAAATTCACCCGGGATCGTCTTTTTTGAACCGCCCATTCCTGTACCGGTAGGGTCGCCTCCCTGAATCATAAATCCGGGAATTACACGATGGAAAATAATGCCGTCAAAGAAGTTCTCTTTAATTAAGTTCACAAAGTTCTCTACGGTAACCGGAGCAACTTCCGGATATAATTCAGCCTCCATGGTCTTACCGTTATCCATCTCTATCACAATAGAAATTGTTTCCATACAAAATCCTCCTCTAATCGGTGTATATGATATCATATTTTCAGAAAAAGGGTGAAATCATGACTAAAATTGGAATATTAGGGCTCTCTGACCCGGTTACTTCGTCGTTACAAGGGTTACTAACTACGTTACAGGGTTATGATGTAACGGTAGATTCTGCTTTATATAAAGCACGTAACCCTCAAGAACGTTCGGTTACATGGAATAACTGGATGAAAGATGGTTCTTATGACTATATATTTGATGTTTCGGGAGGAGATTTAAGTATCGAGACCATTGAGTATCTCGATTTCTCTTTATACCGTCATAATAAGACGTTAATTTTTGGTTACAGCGACTTGACACCTATACTAAATATCCTTGCCAGAGAAAAGAAGACCGGCTTATTTCAAATACGGGGTAACACCAATATTGAGGATATTCATCGTTTTCTGGAAGGGAAGGATAACTCCTTGTTCTTTGAGGGAGAGTATATCGGAGGTAATATCCGATGTCTTTTAAAGCTGGCAGGAACATCGTATTTTCCGGATGTCTCCGGCAAACATTTATTTTTGGAAAGCTACTCCGGTAAAGAAAATCGGATCCGCTCCTACTTTAGCCAGCTTGAATTAATGGGTGTTTTTGATAAGGTTACTGCGGTAACCTTAGGTCAGTTTACCGAGCTGGATCAAACGGATTCAAACTTTTTAGAGACTTGGTCTAAATCTCAATCCTTTCCGGTATATCGAAACAAGGAGGTAGGTCACTCCAAAGATTCAAAAGGAATCTGGATTTGTGATACACTTTGATTATGGAACTCAAAGAGATTAAGTTAACCGAAAGGCGGATTGCCTTATTAAATAAAATGGATATTCATACCGTAGAGGATCTTCTAACGACCTATCCGTATCGGTATGAAAATATAACAGCCGTTCCTTATGAGAACTGGAATCCATCGGATACCATTGCCTTTGAAGGGATGATCTGTTCAGCTGCCCATGTGGTGCGTTTAGGAAACAAACGGTCCATGACTAAATTTAAGGTCATCAGCTGGAATGAAGAATTAGAGATCACCTTGTTTAATAGACCATGGCCGAAACAGTTTTCAGCAGGAAAAAATATAACCATCTTTGGAACCTATAACGGCAACAATAAAGTATTGGCTAATAATTATAATTTTAATCCTCTCAAGTCTCAGGAGGGTTTGCGTCCGGTATATTCCGTAACCGAAGGTTTGAAGCAGAACGATATGCGCACATGTATAGAAAAGGCACTTCCGTATGCGAAGCTCTCGGACAATGTGATCCCTTCAAGATATGTAGAAAAATATCGTTTGATGGTACACAGCGATGCGATTTGTAAGATACATGAACCTAAAGATGAGAAAGAGTTAAAAGCTGCGATACGGACATTGAAATACGAGGAGTTTCTCCGCTTTCAATGCGTGATGCAGGCAGTTCAGCAGACAAGCTACAACACCGCTGTAAAGACACCGAAGGTATTTGATGATACCCGGATTCATGAATGGCTGGATTCGTTTAAGTATGAATTAACACCGGATCAAAATAGCGCCATTGAAGAAATTCTCAAAGATATGCACAGCGATAAAATTATGTTCCGTTTAGTGCAGGGGGATGTTGGATGCGGTAAGACGGTGGTGGCGATGGCTGCTTTATATGCCTGCCGCCTATCGGGTATGCAGGCAGCTCTGTTAGCGCCTACCGAAATTCTGGCCCGCCAGCATTATCACAATTTGATCGAACAGGGAATGGATGCCACCTTATATGTCTCGGCATTAAGCGCAAAAGAAAAACAGGAAATCTTAGACGGTATGGCTAGTGATGAAATTTCCATCGTGGTTGGAACGCATGCCTTATTCCAGGAGAAGGTACAGTTTGCGAATTTAGGTCTGGTGGTTGCCGATGAACAACAGCGATTCGGTGTCCGACAGAGAAGAGCGTTACTGGAAAAGGGAAAGAATGTCGATTTCTTGATGATGTCAGCTACACCGATCCCGAGAACTTATGCTCACTTCTTATTTGGAGATATGTCGATTTCCAATATTAAAACGATGCCTCCGGGAAGAGAACCGGTGTGGACAAAGTATGTCCCGGGCTCTTCAATGGGTCCCATACTTGCCGATGTGTTAAAGGGAATCGATGAAGGCAGGCAGTGTTATGTGGTCTGTCCTGCGATTGAAGATAACGATCAAACCAATATCCGCAGTGTGACATCGATCTATGAGGGAATGAAAAAGACCTTCAAGGATAAAGTATCGGTAGGACTGTTACATGGCAAGATGACAAGTGATCAAAAAGAAGCCATTATGGAAAAGTTCGCAAACCATGAATTTGATATCCTGGTGAGCACAACGGTAGTCGAGGTTGGAATCGATGTCCCTAATGCCACGATGATGGTCATCTATGATGCGCATCGGTTTGGACTTTCAACAATCCATCAGTTAAGAGGAAGAGCAGCCCGAGGTAAGGTGCAGGGCAAGTGCTGGCTTTTAAGTCCTTCCAAAGAGGATGATGCCATCAAGCGCTTAAAGATGTTAGAGGAGTTGAAGGATGGCTTTTCCATTACGGAATATGATCTGCAGTTAAGAGGGCCCGGCGATATCCTCGGTGTCCGGCAAAGCGGGCTTCCGGGATTTGTGTTAGGCGACTTTGCCAAGGATCAGGCTATGATGGAAGTGTGTATCCAGGATGCCAGAGAGATCTTAGAATTACAGCAGGATACTGAGATTCTGGCATATACAAAAAATGCGGTGGAAAAGGCACAGTACTTTGATTAAAATAGGAAATATGAATATAGATAAAGAGAAAATTAAAAATAAATTGTTTTATTTTGTATGTTTAGGATCGATGACCTTCTTTCTGGTCTTTGTGGCGGATTTCTTTTTCTTAAGGGAAGCCAATATCGATGTCACATCGAATGTACAGATCCGCTACACAGGAGTAAACGGAAATGCCACAGCCGAGGTTATGGAAACGGCAGGTGATATCAATCAGCGAACCCAGGCATTACTCGATACGGTGACTTATACCGTGGAGCCAAACAACAGCTTATCCAATGGGGATATTATTCTTGTTACGGCGACCTATGATGAAAAGATTGCGGCGCAATATCACTATAATGTGATCAACGCGAAAAAGGAGATCTTAGTTGAAGGACTCAGTAACAGGTACCCAAATATTGCCGCCATTGATTCGGAATATATGGAAGCTATGCAGATGGCAGCCAACCGTTATGTCGACAACAACAGAGAGAATATCTTTAACTTAGAGTATGATCAATATGATGTCGATGAATGGGAGGCTCAGGATGCGATTTGCGTATACAGTGCATTTATGTCTTCTACCAATTCACCGTCTGCGGATCGTATGATCTATATCTATCAATTGGATTATTTCAATGAAGATAATGTGGTTGAAGAAGAAACAGAAGACAGCACCAATGAGCCGGCTAACGATGAAGCGCCAGCTGCAGAAAATACAGAAGAAGTTCCTGCTGGGGAACATTCTACTCCTGAAGAAAATGTAGAAGAAGCCCAGCCATCTTTATTGACGGTTTACTATCTTGTGATAGTACCGAATGTGAATGACTCCAATACCGTAGATGCGCAGAATACGTTTGGAGAAAAAGTTTACTTTACAGAAGCGGAAAGACAGAGCTTGAATTTTGAAGCATATGTGAATCGTGTATTTGGACGTACCTATACCATTGAGAAGGTTGTGACAGACCAGCCTGAACAACAGGAAGAACAAGAGCCTGTATCCTAGTAAGAGTAACTATCTTGGAAGAGCAATCATTATTTAGACGAAATTCAACATATAATTCAACATGCGATACGGTATAGATGTGAATCTATATCGTATTTTTTTGCCCTGCGAAGGAAATGATTCAGAAGAAGAATACATATTTTTATAGATGGCAGATACATTAATATGACATATTCTTGTTATATCAATGTTATTTGAATTGATACAAAGCACATTGTAAAATAAGGGTGTAAGATAGATGAACAAGTCTGTCAGTGTGAAGGGAGGAATGGACATGGCAACTTGCAGTATTTTTGATGACATTACAATTAATAATCCGGATTTTGTGGACTTTTATATAGAAGGTATGGAGGCTTACGAAAAGGCACCGTATAAACCTAGAACAGAGGATCAAAAGTCCAATTGTGTAACTGACCCAGCCGAGATACGGCGGATCATTGAATTATGCCTGGCAAATAAAGACGATTAATATTTTGGATAGTATTGATGAAAATGGCTTGGATAAGACAAAAGCAGCGCTTGATCAATTCTCTACAAAACGGTCAGATAGTGAACACCCTCTTAATGAAGAGATTGAAAAATTTCTAAAGAACAATGCGATTCAATTCGCAAAGGAAAAGAAATCAATCACATATTTGGTTATAGATATGAAAAAGGGAAATCTGCTGGGATATTTCACGCTAACCCACAAAATAGTTAAGATTCCTTTATCTATTTTGACAAACACCAAAAAGAGGCGTATTGAACGCTATGCCAAATTTGATAAAACGTTGAATGCATATCCTGTATCTGCATTTTTGATTGCTCAATTTGGAAAAAACTATGCCTTGAACGAAGAGAATAGAATTAGTGGAAATGATTTAATGAAACTTGTTGACAGGGAGTTATATGAGGTTCAATATCGAATCGGAGGTGGATTGAAGTTTTTGGAGTGCGAGCCGGATGTTAAACTTATTAAATTTTATCAAAATCAAAATTTCGTTCCATTTGATAATCGAGTAAGTGAAAAAGACCAAACAGAATATGTTCAGCTGATGAAATTTTTATAGGTTCCAATCCGCTGAATGAAATAAAAGATGAACCTTACGATTATTAAAATCAACATAATACGGTATAGATGTGAATCTATATCGTATTTTTTCATGTTATACATCTTATTTGGATTCATTTGAATCGGTGCGCATTATCCAACAGCGAAGATTCTGTATCTGAGTGACATAGGTTTTTTATGGATACATTGCGCACTCAGTAATATTTTTCATCTTCGTACTTTGCGCATTCGGGAATATAAAAGCTAAAGTGAAAAAGTAAATTCCACTCAAAGATGACAATAAAGTAGAGTGGAAATAAGTCTTACAAGTCCCTGGTTTTCAATAGAAATCA
>OCTX014552573.1_pt1 | contig 10558 bp, 12 predicted proteins | sample 1539691 | NCBI WGS metagenome assembly OCTX01 (sample SAMN02144231, study PRJEB22623) | gut metagenome | biome: sheep rumen | host: Ovis aries | place: New Zealand | reverse complement strand
CTGCAAGAGGAGATCCGCAGGCTGTTCCGAATCAACGGATGGACGGAGGAAGTGAAGTTTGATAGCTATGTAGAGGATTACGATTGGTAATCAATGAAAAAAGTGAAGAGGCGACTCTTCACTTTTTTCATTTCAAGGCTTGCCGGATGTCTTCCAGCAGATCCTCGCCGGCTTCGAGGCCGATGCTGAGGCGTACCGTCGTATCAGGGACAGACATCTCGGCACACTGTTCTGGCGTGAAGAGACCGAAGATGGTTGAGGCTGGATGGATGGCCAGCGACTTGCGATCGAAGAGGTTTGTGGCGCGGCGGATAATCTGCAACTTGTCGATGAACGCCCATGCTGCCTCTTTCGATTCGAGGTCGATGGTGAAGACGGCACCAGGCAGGGGACCGAACTGCGACTTCGAGAGTTCGTAGAAGGGATTATCCTCCAGGCCGGTATAGTTCACGCGTTTGATCTCGGGCAAAGCCTGACATTGCCGGGCGAGCCACAAGGTGGTCTCTGCCTGCCGACGGAAACGGATGTCGAGTGTGTCGAGTCCCAGTGTCTCCATATACGCCACCTGTGGTGTCATCAGCGCACCAAGATTTGTCACCAGCTCGGTTTTGACGCGGGCTGTAAAGGCCAGTTTCTTGCCGACTTTCTTCGTGCGACTCAGTAGGGCAGGAGAAGGCGACTGGCTCCAGTCAAACTTGCCGTAGTCGATGAGCAGACCTCCTAAACCTGTTCCGCCGCCAGAGATGTATTTCGTGCTGCTGACCACCTCGATATCTACGCCGAAATCGACGGCACGGAAGGCTGGGAAAGGCACGATGGTGGTATCGGCTATCAGGGGAACGCCCTGCTGATGGGCTATCTCCGACAAGGCCTTGATGTCTGCCACGAACAACTGCGGATTGGTGATGATCTCGAAGAACAGCGCACAGGTCTTATCGTCAATCAGCGCCTCTACTTCTTCCGGTTTTGTGAAGTCGGCAAAGCGTGGTTCCACACCAAAGCTGCCCAGCGTGTCACGAATCAGCGAGACACTGTTACCAAACAGGTGCTTCGAGGCCACGATGTTCAGTCCTGCGCTACTTACTGCCGTCAGGGCGTAGGCAATCGCCGCCATACCTGTGTTCAATGCCGTCACGCTGGTGGCTCCTGTGATCTGCCTGACGCGCTCCTCCAGATACGTTGTCGTGGGGTTGGCGATGCGGGCGTACGACGGCGCCATGGAACGACCGCAAAACGCGTCGCCCATGGCCTTGGCAGACTCAAACTCAAACGCCGCCGTATAATAGACGGGCATCGACAATGCCCCGTAAGCATCAGGTTTCTGATACTTGGTGGTTAATACTTTCGTTTCGTACTTCATCTGCTTCCAATGATCTTGCGGACGGCGATAACGAGCTTATCCACATCCTCGCGGGTGTTGTAGAGGGCGAAGGTGGGACGAACGCTCATCTCGTAGCCGAGGGCCCGGAGGGCGGGCTGGGCGCAGTGATGTCCGGCACGCACTGCGATGCCCTCCTTATCTAATAATGTACCTGTTTCCGGAACGGGAATGCCATCAAGCACGAAGCTCACCACCGACACGCGGTTCTTGGGATTGCCGATGAGCGTGAGGCCCTTGATCTGAGCCAGTTGCTCGCGGGCATATTCGGTGAGCTGGTGTTCGTGGTGCTCGATGTTGCGGATGCCCAGACGGCTCACATAGTCGAGGGCGGCACCCAGTCCGATGGCATCAGCCACATTGGGCGTACCAGCCTCGAAACGGGCAGGTGGCACATTATACTCCGTGCGTTCGATGGTCACATCCTTAATCATGTTGCCACCACCCTGCCAAGGCTGCATCTTGTCGAGCAGATCCTTGCGGCCATACACCACACCGATGCCGTTCGGTCCGTAGATCTTATGACCAGAGAACACGAAGAAGTCGGCACCCAACTGCTGCACATCGACAGGTGTGTGAGCAATCGACTGTGCACCGTCGATCAGCACGGGGATGTTGTGCGAGTGGGCGATGTCGATGATACGCTTCACGTCGTTGATGGTGCCGAAGGTGTTGTTCACATGGCCTACGCTGACGAAACGGGTGCGGGGTGTGATCAGTCGCTCGAACTCCGAGAGGATCAGGTCGCCGTTCTTATCCGTAGGAATCGCCTTCAGCGTGGCACCCTTTTCGTGTGCCACCTGCTGCCAAGGTACGATGTTGGCGTGATGGTCGAGTTCGCTGACGATCACCTCGTCGCCTGGTGTCAGGAACTGGCGTCCGTAGGTCTGCGCCACGAGGTTGATACCCTCGGTGGTACCACGTACGAAGATGATCTCCTCGCTGGTGGCGGCATTGATGAAACGCTGCACTTTTTCACGCGCCTCCTCGTAGGCATCCGTTGCACGAGCTGCCAGCGTGTGGGCACCACGATGGATGTTGCTATTATAAGTGCGGTAGTACTCCGAAATCTTGTCGATCACCTGAATAGGCTTCTGCGTGGTGGCACCGTTGTCGAGCCATACGAGATCGTGACCGTTCACCTTCTGATGAAGCACGGGGAAGTCGCGCTTGATCTGCTCAGAGTTCAGCGTGTCAGCCTCCTCGTAGTGCAGGTCGCGCAGCTTCTGCGTCTCAGGGATGCCGATGCCGAAGCCGTCGTCCTTGGGGAGTGAAGAGGTATGGGCATCCACGTCTCCGATGTAAGGCAGCTCGCCATAGCCGCTTCCACCTGCCAGAAGCTGCTTGAATCCCGCTTCCAGCTCCTCAAGATGCAGGGCTTCATCAGGGAATAAACTCTGACGAACCTCTCTGGCCTCTTCAGGGCAATACTTCTGGGCGAGGTCGCGCAAAAGAGCCAGAGCACCACCGTCCTGAGTCGGAAAACTATTGATATCTGTTAGGTTGAGCATTATTTCTCTACTTTATTTCGATGCTGATAATCGTGATAGTAGCCTACCTCCACATTTTCGAGCACGGCGATGGCGTCGTCGGTGAGGGCAGCTAATGAGAAGTATTTCGTGAGCAGGTATGAGGCCACACCAAACTTGTCGAGCCCCATCAGACGGGCACTCAGACTGGGTGCTATCTCGCCTGGGATACCGCTCTGGTGCAATCCGATGACACCCTGGCTTTGTTCGCCAGTACGCACGAGGATGATCTTTGTCGTACCTACGCCGCGACCTGTCAGGTACTGACCTTCTACCTCTACCTTATCCGAAGGAATCAGGGGCACACCGCGCCACAGGATGACTTTTGTGCCGAAAAGGTCGGTGGTTACAGGGGGCACGCCACGCCAGGTACACTCGCGCTCAAAGGCGGCGATGGCACGCGGATGGGCCACGAAGAAAGCGGGTTCTTTCCAGACAAGGCTCAACAGCTCGTCGAGGTCATCGGGGGTGGGTGCGCCGTAGCGTGTGGTGATGCGGTAGGCGGGGTTTGCAGCTGCCAGCAAACCAAACTGCTTGTTGTTGATGAGTTCCCACTCCTGACGTTCCTTGATGCTCTCGATCGAGAGACGCAACTGTTCCTCCAACTGATTGTAGGGATTGTTATAGAGGTCGCTGACGCGGGTGTGTACACGTACAACGGTCTGCAACGTATTCAACGAATACTCCGTCGGATTCTCCTCGTAGTCGATATAGGTTTCGGGAATGATGTTATCCTCCTCGTGACCACTGACGAGGTCGATGTGCTTCTCACCATTGTCGTTGACGGAGGCCTTCAGGCGCAGCTGTTTGTCAACGGCCTTCTCAAATGTGTCGCGGAAATCGGGCACCTCCTTGATGAATTTGATGAGCTCCTTCAGTTTCAGACCAAGAAAAACGGTGGGTGTGATGGCGCGAACGGAAACTGTTGATTCCTGTTCGTCGAGCAGATCTGCCTCACCAAAATATTCGCCGTCGCCTAAGAGGGCGATCCGTAGGTCTTCGCCATGAGGTCCCTTGCTGATGACCTCAGCCTGTCCGCTGGCTACGATGAAGAAGCGCTGCTTATCCTTGCCTTCCTCCACGAACAGCTTATCAACTTCCACCTCCTTTGCCTCGAAAGAGCTTACCAGACGATTCAGGATCTCATCGTCGAACTCAGAGAACAGGGGGATCGCCTTCAGGTCCTTGGCTGTAAACGAGGGCACGCCATTCACATACTGGATGGGAAGGCGGTCGTTCTTTCGGAGTTCTACCTTCGTGCGGTTTACACGGAAGGTGCCGCCGCTGACCTGTACCCAGGGAAGCAACTTGAGGAGTAATCTCGGTGTGATACTGCCCATCTGCGGGGCGGTCTTGGTGGTGGTAGCCAGTCTTCTGGCGGTAGCAGTGGTCACACTGCGCTGTAAATTAGAATCTGCCATAATCTTAATTTTTTATTTTTTAATTGTTACTCGATGTGTCGTACCTTCCACGTGTTCCACTGACAGCACGTTGTAGCCCTGCTCTTTCGCGTTTTGGGGAACATTTTCAAGTGGTTCGCCCTCAGCCAACAGCACTTCCAGGATGTCGCCCTCACTGAGCTTCGAGAGCTCAATCTTCGTCTTTACGAAAGTCATCGGGCAATGCTCTTTCGTAATGTCTAAAACTTTTGTTGCCATAAATGTCGGTTATTAAATGAATAATGTTTGTCCACCTTCAGAGAGGTTCAAGAACGAGGCCACGCCAAGTACATCTTTCACCTCGGGAATAAAGTCTTCTTTCTTCAGCCCGAGCACGTGCATCGCCATCTCGCAGGCATAGAGGTTGATCCCTAACACTTTGGCTGCCTCGACGAGTTCTTCGAGGGTCGCCACATTGTTCTTGCGCATCAGGTAGCGGAAGATCTTCGGACCTGCACCGAGGAAGTTGAAACGACTCGTGGGAGTGACTTTCAATCCGCCCATCATAAAACCGAAGAACTTCGTGAGCCAGTTGCCGCCAGTAAAACTTCTGCCTTGTTTTTTCTTGATGGCGTCGAGCCCCCAGAAGGTGAAGAAGATGTTCACCTCATAACCTACTGCAGCCGCACCTGTACCTAATGTAAATACAGCTGTCAATTTGTCGAAATCGCCGCTGAAGGCGATGATACTTAGTTTCTTGTTTTCTGCCATAAATAATACGTTTGAGTTCTGGGTGCAAAGGTACGGGGTTTTCGCAAGGCAGACAATCGCCCGTTTGTGGCATTTCGCATACCCTTGATGTGGTATGCGATTTACCATTCCTGTGGGATTGTAGCATCACTTTTTTCGCTTTAACTTTGCACCCAGATTCAAACTCAAATTGATATGGCAAAGATTTATGTAAATGGAGATGCGCAGGAAGTGAGCCTGCCGCTCAACGTGAGTGAACTGATCAAGCAGTTATTGGTAGAAAACCCGGAGATGGTCAGCGTGCAGGTGAACGAGGAGTTTGCCGAGCGCGAGGACTGGGAAAAGATTCAGATTGAGGAAGGCGACAAGGTGGATTTTCTGTATTTCATGGGAGGAGGCGCGCGATGATAGATTTTTCAGAAGAACAGATACAGCGCTATTCACGGCACATCTTGTTGCAGGATGTTGGTGTGGAGGGACAAGAAAAGATCATGAACGCACGCGTGCTCGTGGTGGGTGCCGGCGGACTGGGGGCTCCCGTGAGTCTCTATCTGGCAGCAGCTGGCATCGGTACCATCGGTATCGTGGATGCTGATGTAGTGGATCTCTCGAACCTGCAACGTCAGGTGATTCATTTCACCAAGGACGTGGGCGTGCCGAAGGTAAAGAGTGCTGAGGAGAAGATCAAGGCAATCAACCCCGATGTGAAGGTAGACACCTATGATGAGTTCCTCGATTCGTCGAACGCACTCGATATCATCAAGGAGTACGACTTCATCGTCGATGGTACGGACAACTTCCCCGTGAAGTTTCTTATCAACGATGCCTGTGTGATGGCGGGTAAACCTTTCTCGCATGGAGGCATCCTGCGTTTCAATGGCCAGACGTTTACCCATCTGCCTGGCACAGCCTGCTACCGTTGTATGTTCAAGGAACCGCCTCCCGCAGGTGCCGTACCCACCTGTTCACAGGCTGGTGTGCTCGGTGCCATCGCAGGTATGCTCGGTACTATTCAGGCCGCCGAGACTTTGAAGTATTTCACAGGTATTGGCGAACTGCTGACAAACCGCTTGCTCACCTTTGATGCCAAGACCATGCAGTTCCGTACCGTTCCCGTGAGGCATCGTGACTCATGCGCCATCTGTGGCACAAATCCCACCATCGATCATCTGATAGATTACGAACAGGCCGCTTGCGACCTCAAAAACCACTAAGCGATGAAAATTCCGAATGAAATCATTGATAAATTGATCAGCCAAGCCCGGCAGGACGCACCGAATGAGTCGTGCGGTTACCTGCTGGGTGTTAGCGGTCCAGAAGGTGACGTGGTGACCGAGAACTACTGGATGGAGAACATCGACCACTCGTCGGAACACTTCTCCTTTGCACCTAAGGATCAGTTTGCGGCACTGAAGTATGCCCGTCAGAACGGTCTGAAGATCCTCGCCAACTGGCACAGTCATCCTGCCTCGCCCTCGCGCCCTTCGCAGGAGGACCTCCGCCTGGCTAACGATCCTACCATTCGCTATGCCATCCTTTCCCTTCACGAAGGCGTTCATCTTAATTCTTTCAAAATATTGAACGGTGAAGTAGTGGATAAAGAGATACATTTGTAATCAAGACTTGTTATGGACACAAGAACTATAGAAATACTCGAACGTAATGTCCGTCAACTCTCGCGCCAGACGGAACAGGAAACACGTATGATGCCACAGACGGAAGCCTCACTTCCCTCTGTGGAACAGGTAAAGAAAATCATCAATCTGATAAGAAGCATCATCTTCCCAGACTACTTCAACAAGCGGCAGTGCCATGAGACCATCCGCTCTTACAACATTGGCGTCCACATGGAAGAACTGCTTCAGACACTGACAAGACAGATATCATACGGCCTTCAGTTTGGCGAGAAAAGCGAGGCCATCACGTCGAGGCTGCAGGTACAGGATAAGGCCAGAGACCTGGCATTACAACTGATCGATGCGTTGCCTGAAATCAAACGGTTGCTCTATACTGACGTGCAAGCCATGTTTGACAACGACCCTGCTGCGATCAACTATGGCGAGATTATCTTCAGTTATCCAGTTACGAAAGCCATGATCCACTATCGTATCGCCCACAAGTTACATGAACTACAAGTGCCAGTCATTCCACGTATCATCACCGAACTGGCACACTCAGAGACTGGCATCGACATTCATCCTGGTGCTCAGATAGGCGAATACTTTGCCATTGATCATGGTACTGGCGTGGTTATTGGCGAGACATCTATTATCGGAAACCATGTGACGCTCTATCAGGGTGTGACGCTGGGTTCCAAGAGCTTTAAAAAAGACAGCGATGGCAATATGCTCAACATACCCCGTCATCCCATCATCGAGGATAATGTCACTATTTATAGCAATGCCAGCATCCTGGGACGCATCACCATCGGCCACGACTCTGTGATCGGCGGCAACATCTGGGTGACTCACAATGTGGCTCCCAACTCCCGCGTTCTGCAGTCGAAGGCCGTTGAGACCCATTTTGAAGGCGGTCTGGGGATATGAACCCTATTTAATTCGTTTCATTATGAAGATTCTGCCAGAAAAGTAGTATTTTTGCACCCGAATTAAACATGATTAAGGATGAAAGCAATTAGTACAACAAAGGCACCGGCCGCCATCGGCCCGTATAGTCAGGCCATCAAAGTGGGTAATCTCGTTTATACCTCTGGTCAGATTCCCATTGACCCTGCCACGGGAGTATTTGTAGAAGGAGGTATCAAGGAACAAACGCGTCAGTCGCTTAACAATATCAAAGCCATCCTTGAAGAAGCCGGGCTGACCTCGTCAAACGTGGTAAAGACCACCGTATTCATGGCTGACCTGAATGACTTTGCCGACATGAATGCTGTCTATGCAGAGTTCTTCACTGAGCCTTATCCCGCCCGTTCTGCCGTAGCCGTCAAGACCTTGCCGAAAGGTGCATTGGTTGAAATAGAAGTGGTTGCTGAAATAGCATAACGATATGAACAAACAAAACTAATAAGACGTAATTATGAGTAAGAAGATTGTTTTAGTAACTGGTGCCAATAAGGGCATCGGATTTGGGATTGCCAAGCACCTCGGCCTGAGTGGCTGGCAGGTGATTATCGGCGCACGTGATGAACAGCGTGCTACAAAAGCCATTAGCGAACTGAAGGCTGAAGGCATCGACGTGTTAGGTTGGGTGAACATCGAACTGAAAGATCTCGATGGTATTGAAAAGACTGCGAAGGAAATCAACGAGAGATATCCCGAACTGATGCTGTTGGTTAATAATGCCGGCATCCCTGGCGACATGAGTGTGGATAGCGAACATACGGAAATCAGCGTCATCCGTGAGACGCTTGATGTGAATTTCGTCGGCACCTTCGCCCTCACCAAGGCACTGATTCCGCTGATTGCCAAGAATCAGGGTCGTATCGCTAATGTGACTGTCCCGTCAGAGATCAGTCCATACTGGCATCCCCTGGCTTACGTTGCCAGCAAGGCTGCGCAGAATGCCATGATGGGTGTGATGGCGATTGAGTTCCAGCAGGCCAATACCCCTGTGGAGATTTTCTCCGTTCATCCAGGTCCTACCACCACTGATCTGAATGGCAATATGGCCCTTCCTGGTTTCCACGATATCGAGACTGTCGGGCAGAAGTTTGCCGAACTGATCAGTGACGGTCTGAACCACCAAGGCGAGTTCATCGAACTCTATCCTATCGTAAAAGAGGACTGAAACGAACCTCTTACTGCTTTAAAATTGCCAGGAAACACACGGTTTTCTGGCGTTTTTTATGCAAATACCATGCTTGTGGTATATAGAATGACATATCGAAGGGATTGTGAGAGTGTGGAAATCGCCGTACCTTTGCAGCGTCGAAAAGACATAAAAACAAAAATAACAATAACAATTAAAAAAAGAGATTATGAAACGAATGTGTAATATGCGAATGCAAGATTGCTGGTGTTGTAGCAGTATGATGGCTATGACAATGAAAGGAAGTGTATATATAATAAAAGGTGTAGAACAAACAAAACAAAAAGGATATGAAAAGAATAGCGTTTACAATAGCATTGGTTTTGAGCCTGGGACTGAACAACATCTGGGCTGAAGGAAATGGAGTTAATAACACCAATAGTGGCGTGCGTACCATCAAGAGTCCGCGTTTCGCACGTCCGTTAGTTGAAAAATGGATAGAGGAATACGCCAAGACTGAGCCGGGTGTGGTATTCCAGATTGTAAAAGGCTCAGCAAATCAGGATAACATAGATCTGAATATTGTTTCAGACAATCAGGACAATAGTAATCAAGAATTTAGCCATATTGTTTATTTCGGAGAGACGGCCGTGCTGCCTATTACTGCACGTAGCTCTGAGGCAGCACGCCTGCTCGAAGGAAAACACCTGAATGCGAAGAAACTGAAGCAACTCTTCTTCCTCAACGATGATTTTGAAGAGGAGGTAAAAAAGAACAAGACTTTCGAGACGATCATTATTTATAGCGGTAGCAATGCATCGTCAGTAGCCGCTTCATTTGCCCACAACTTCGGTGAGGAAAGTGCCAACTTCAGAGGCAAGCGTATCTCTGGCGACGATCTGTTCCTGAACACCGCCATCTCGAAAGATCCGCTGGGTGTTACTTTCAATGCTCTTTCAAACATCTTCGATCTGAAGAGTCGTCACTTGAAGAGTGACCTGTCGCTTGTGGGTCTCGACCTGAAGAAGGACCTGGAAAACTGTTTCAGCGACAATGGCACACTCGACGATGTGCTCAACATCCTTGAGAATGGCAAACCTGCAGAGATAACTGTAGAAAAGGTAGGTATCAGATTTAACAATGCCGATGATGCTGTGAACCATTTCCTGCAGTGGATACTGGAGAATGGTATCAAGTATAACCACGAATATGGCTTGCTGAATCTCGACAAGAAAGATACAAATACCCAGATTAACAAAGTACAGAGTGTCTTGACCGCACTAAAGTAATAAAATAGAATTAGACTTATGGTAAAAAGATTGTTTATTGCAACGCTTGTTGCAATCAGCCCCCTCTTGGCTGTTGCGCAAGGCCTGATTACAGGACATATCACCGATGTCCGCACAGGTGAACCGTTGATAGGAGCCTCGGTGATTGTAAAAAGTGAAAAGGGTAAGGGCGTCGTGACGGATATCGACGGCAACTTCTCCCTCCAGACGAAAGTGGAAGCCCCTTTGACCCTACGTGTGGAGTATGTAGGCTATCGTCCGCTTGATGTGGATGTCTATGACTTCGAGGAACCCGTGGAGATTAGTCTTGTGGATAACGCTAGTCGTCTGAATGAAGTGGTGATCGTAGGTTATGGCGCCCAGAAACGTTTGGAACTCACCAGTAGCATTTCCTCTGTAAACGAGGATATTCTGAAACAGCATAACACCTCTGTTGAGAGTGCCCTGCAGGGAGCTGTAGCAGGTCTGAATGTGACGACCACCAGTGGTCAGCCCGGCGCTGCCAGCATCATCCGTATTCGCGGT
>OCTX012284226.1_pt1 | contig 10558 bp, 11 predicted proteins | sample 1539691 | NCBI WGS metagenome assembly OCTX01 (sample SAMN02144231, study PRJEB22623) | gut metagenome | biome: sheep rumen | host: Ovis aries | place: New Zealand | reverse complement strand
TGTTCGGCGAATTCGTACAGACTGCGAATTCGCCGAACATTTTTATGTGTATACTGTTGCGCCGCCGGGCGGGGCAGAGCCGCCGCCCCTGCGAACGCATTTACGCGCTCATCCTTATTTTGCAACAGACCCTTTCCGTCATGCGGGAATGACAGATCAGACCGCGCCGGGCTTGCCCAGCATGCGGAACATGTTCTTCTTGTAGGCCTCAACGCCCGGCTGGTCGAAGGGGTTGACGCCGGACATGTAGCCGGAAATGGCGCAGGCGACCTCGAAGAAGCAGACCAGCGCGGCGAAGCCCTCCTCGTTGCGCTCGGGGACCTCGATGACGATGTTGGGCACGCCGCCGGAGACATGCGCCTCCTTGACGGCCTCGGCCGCGGTGTCGCTGATCTCGCTCATGTCCTTGCCCACGAGGTAGTTGAGCCCGTCGGCGTTCTGCTCGTCGAAGGGGAAGGGGAAGCTCGTGCGGCTCTTCTTAAAGCGCACGATGGTCTCCATGAGGTTGCGGGGGCCTGCCTGAATGAACTGGCCCATGGAGTGCAGGTCGGCGGTGTATTCCACGCTCGCGGGGAAGATGCCCTTGCCGTCCTTGCCTTCGCTCTCGCCGAAGAGCTGCTTCCACCACTCGCCCATGAAGCGGAAGGAGGGCTCGTAGCAGCCGAGGATCTCAATGTCAAAGTTCTTGCCGTAGAGATGCTGGCGGGCGGCGGCGTACTGCCAGGCGGGGTTCTCGGGGCTGCGCAGGTCGAGCCCGGTCAGCTCCGCGATCGCGGCGTCGATCACGCGGCGCACGTCGATCCCGGCGACGGCCATCGGCAGCAGGCCGACGGCGGAGAGCACGCTGAAGCGGCCGCCCACGTCGTCGGGCACCACGAAGCTCTCCCAGCCGTTGGCGACGGCGAGGGACTTGAGCACGCCGCGGGCGGCGTCGGTAGTGGCGAAGATATGCTCGTCGGCATGCGCGCCGTATTTCCTGTGCAGCAGTTCGCGGAAAATGCGGAAGGCGGCGGCGGGCTCCAGGGTGGTGCCGGATTTGGAGATAACGTTCACGTCAAACTCCATGTCGCCGAGCTGGGCGATGGTGTCGCTCAGGGCGTCGGCGGAGAGGCCGTTGCCCACGAAAAAGATCTTCGGGTCGCCCTTCCCGGGGTGGGGGTGCAGCAGCTCGATGGCGCCGCGGGCGCCGAGGTAGGAGCCGCCGATGCCGATGACGACCAGCGCCTCGGAACGGCCGCGGATCTTCTCGGCGGCGGCTACGATGCGGTCGAGCTCCTTTTCCTTGATGCGCTGCGGCAGGCTGCCCCAGCCGGTGAAGTCGGCGCCGAGGCCGGTGCCGCCGGAGAGCGTCTCATGGGCGAGGCGCGCGTGGGCAAAATCGGGACCCGCGGTGGTAAAGAACGGCTTCGCGCCGGAAAGATCGACTTTAATCATAAGCTCCTCCTCATATCTGAAGAAATCCAATCGCAAGTACTATACCACATTTTCGCAATATTGCAAGGGAGGCGAATAAAAATGCGCCGCAGCGGGGAAAATCTTCTGGAATCTTCCAAATATGGCTTGGAACATCCGCCCCGACGCTGTATAATACACACAGAAGATGCGGGGCGGATCGGCTCCGAAAGGATGAAACAATGAAAAAAAGGAAAACCGGGCGGGTACTCTTCCTGCTCCTGGGGCTGGTCGCCGTCGCGGGGATCGCCCTCTACAGTCTTTACATGCTCTGGGAGGCACCGCCCGACAAGAGCGAGGCCGTCCCCGCGCTGAGCCGCACGGACGAGAAATCCCCCTCCACGCGGCGCGCCGACGGGGTCTATACGATCCTCCTCGTGGGCAATGACGACGGCAACGGCAACACCGACACCATCATGGTCGGCAAGCTCGACACCGCGCAGCACCGCATGGAGCTCGTGAGCATCCCGCGCGACACGCTCATCAACTCCCCCTGGGAGGTGCGCAAGCTCAACGCGGTCTACTGGGGCTCGAAGTTCAACGGCGGCGACGGGATCACGGCGCTGCGCCGCCAGGTGGAGCGGCTCACGGGCTTCGATGTGGACTGCTACGCCGTCGTGGATCTGGACGTGCTCGTGCAGGCGGTGGATCTCATGGGCGGCGTGTGGTTCGACGTGCCGCAGGCCATGGATTACGACGACCCGAGCCAGGATCTGGCCATCCACCTGAGCCCGGGCAGACAGCTGCTCAACGGGGAGCAGGCAATGGGCGTCTGCCGCTACCGCAGCGCCTACGTCACCGGCGACCTCGGGCGCATCGAGATGCAGCACCGCTTCCTGGAGGCCTGCGCCGAGCAGTTCATCTCCGCCGGCAATATCCCGAATCTCGGCAAAGTGGCGGAGCTGCTCGCCCGCAGGACGGACACGAACCTCTCCACCGGGAACATCGCCTGGCTGCTGCACCAGGCCCTGCTGTGCGACAAGGAGAACATCTGCTTTTACACCGCCCCGGTCGTGACGGAGACCGTCGCGGGCTACAGCTATGTGCTGCTCAATCTCTGGCCCTGGCTCGACCTTGTGAACGCCCATCTCAACCCCTACGATCTGCCCATCGGCTACACGGATGTGGACGTCGTCTACCGCAACGAGTACGGCGTCGCCTGCACGGCCACGCTGCAGGACGAGAGCTATTACCGGCGGGAGGGCCCCGCGCCTGCGGTGGAGCCCGCGCCGGGCACCCCGGTCGTGACCCCGGAGCCCACGCCTTCTCCGGAGCCCACGCCGGAGGAGACGCCGACCATCGTCTTCGTCGAACCCGACGGGAGCCCCTCGCCCGCGCCGGAGGAGAGCGCGGCGCCCTGACGAAAATTGGAAAATAAATATGTATATTAAACAACCGGGGCTTGCTCATGTCTTTGAGCAAGCCCCGGTCAGATTGCAGACAAAGCGGTGCGGCAAGGTTTCGACTCGCATGGGGGGATTGTGAACGGGGGGATGGCAGTACCCCCTTCACGTTCAATCCAAGCAAAACAGGGAACTTTTTCGCAAGTTCCCTGTTTTGCCTCTCAAGCTGTCGACACTTTGCCGACAGCTTGAGCAAGCCCCGGTTGCCTGTTATGTATTTTACAGCAGGATGCCGCGCTTTTTGGCCTCGAAGGTCAGCTCGTCGCGGAAATCAGGATGGGCGATGGCGATGAGCTGGCGGGCTCTCGAGGAGAGCGGCTCTCCGCGCAGATGCGCGATGCCGTACTCGGTGACGATGTAATCCACGTCGTTCTTGCTGGTGGTGACGACCGCGCCGGGCGTGAGGGTGGACTTGATCTTGCTGATCGAGCCCTTGGCGGTGGAGGTGAAGGCGATAAAGCTCTTGCCGCCGCAGGACTGGCAGGCGCCGCGGACGTAGTCCACCTGGCCGCCGGTGCCGGACATATGCCGCGTGCCGACGCTCTCCGCGCAGACCTGCCCCCAGAGATCGACCTCGAGGGCGGCGTTGATGGAGATCATGTTGTCGTTGCGGCAGATGACCGCGGGGTCGTTCACATAGTCCACCGGCATCAGCGCGATACCGGGGTTATCGTCGATATAGTCGTAGATCCGCTGGGAGCCGAAGGCGAAGGTGGTGACGGACTGGCCGCGGTGGATCTGCTTTTTGGAGTTGTTGACCGCGCCGCACTCGATGAGCTCCACCATGGAGTCGGTGAACATCTCGGTGTGGATGCCGAGGTCGTGCTTGGCCTTGAGCGCCGCGCCCACCGCGTCGGGGATCGCACCGATCCCGAGCTGGATGCAGGCCCCGTCGGGGATCTGCTCGGCGATGTAGCCGCCGATGGTCTGACTGAGCGCGTCGGTCTTCCCGGCGGGCAGCACCGGCAGCGCGTGGTCGACCTCAATGAGTCCGTCGACCTGGCTGATGTGGATCTGGGCGCCGCATACGGCGCGCGGCTGCTGCGGGTTGACCTCGAGGAAGATGCGCCGGGCCTTTTCGATCATGGCCGGGCTGTAGGAGGAGACGGTCGCAAGAGAGAAGTATCCGTGCTTGTCCATGGGGGAGACCTGGACGCAGAACACGTCATAGTCGTAGCCGCTGCGGATCAGAGAGGGCGCGTCCCGATAGTAGTTGGGGATGATGTCGCCGTAGCCGCTGTTGATCGCGCGGCGGGAGCCGCCGCCGGAGAACCAGGCCTCGCTGGTGATCCTGCCGAGCAGGCTGTTGTCCGCCAGAAACTCCATCGGGTACACGTCCAGAAGGGTCTGGACCCTGACGCCGGAGAGCTCGCCGGCAGCCGCGCGGCGCGCGATCGCGCTTACGATGGTCGGCGTCTGGGCCGCTGCCGCGTCCATGCCGATCAGCCAGTTGTTTTCTACCCGTGCCGCAAGCTCTTGTGCTGTGGTAAGGCGCTCCGCGTACAAAGAAGAAAAATCTGCCATGCTTCCAATTACCTCGTCTGTATGTATTTGTATTATCTCCGTCTGCTGCGGGAACGGTGCTCGGCGTAGACGCGGTTGTCCGCAATGCGGCTGTCGGATTCCTGCATAAATTTCTTCAGCCGGTCCTCGAACTCCATGTTGCCGCTCGGCGGATCGGCCTGCGTGCGTTCCGGGGCGGGCCGGGCAGCAGGAGCGGGCCTGCGCGCGGGGGCGGGCGCCTCCTGCCGCGGCTGCTCGAGCGCGCGCTTGATGGAGAGGTTGATCTTCCCCTCCGGCGTGACGCTCAGGATCTTGACCTGCACGGTCTGCCCGAGCTGGACATGGTCATGCACGTCGCTGACAAAGGTGTTGGCGATTTCGGAGATGTGGACGAGGCCGCTCTTTCCTTCCGGCAGCGCAACAAACGCGCCGAACTTGGTGATCCCCGTCACTCTGCCTTCCAGAATACTTCCGACTTCCAGCGCCATGGGTACATTCCTTTCTTTCTGTGGTCAGGCTTCGCCTCAGCGAAAAATGAATACGATCTCGTCCGGCATCACCATCGAAAGCCGTTCCTCTGCCAACTGCCGCAGCCCCTCATCCGTGAGAGCCTCGCGCTGCAGCCGTCTCAGCTCGCCGTTGGCGCTCTCCAGCGCCGTCAGCTCCTGCTCCAGCTGCTGCACGGTGTTTTCCGTGCGTTCGAGTTCCCTCCCCGCCGCATACAGGCCGCAGAGCGCGTATGCCAGCAGGGTCAGCACAACAATGCGAAGAATCAGTCTTCCTTCCCGCATGAAAACCTCCGAAAAAGCCAGTGTTTCCGCGGGAAACGGAGATGTTTACCCGCTTACTATAAATCATTTTCTCACATTTGCAAAGGATTTTTTTGCCGAAATTCAAAAATTTATAAATATTATTTCGTGTCGCCCTCCGAGGGGTCTTTTGTTTTGTGCAGCCTGCCTGCGAGAGCGCGGCCAAATCGCCGAAAAGCCGGACGGCACAGGGAAAAACCGGCGATCGCGAAGAGCGTCTCCCAGAGCCCGAGCCGCCCGTCCCCGGCGCCCATGGCGAAGAGGAAGAGCGCGCAGCCGGCGCTCAGCGCGAAGAAAAGCTCCGCCGCAGCGTGCCGGCGGCCGGCGGGGGAGAGCAGCTCCCGCTCCGCCGCGAGCGCCGCGCCGAGCCCCAGCGCGAGCAGCAGCGAGAGCGCCTGCCGGGAGAGTGTCGGCTCCATCCCTCAGCCGAAGAGCCGCGTCCAGAAGGAGCCGCCGGGGGAGGGCTCGTCATAGCTCAGCTCCGAGATGTGCCCGCGCAGCTCGAGCACGCCGCTGTCGGTGTCGATCTTCTCGATGTGCAGCTCCTGTCCGCCGATGTGGAGCGTGCCGAGCGAGGTGGTCAGCAGGATGCTCCCCTCGTCGAAGCCCTCCACCTCCTGCACGCCGCTCACGCTCAGCTTTTCGCGCCCCTGCAGGGAGAGGCTGTGGAAGCGCGCGGGCGTCGCGCGCTGTTCTTCATGCGCCATCGTCCCACCTCCTTATCCGCATCCTATGCGCCGCGGGGAAGCATTCATGACAGCCCGCACCCGCAGGGGCGGCTGTCAGCCGCCCGCGGTTACGCGGCAGAGTTCGATCAACGCCCGTAGGGGACGGCGTCCTCGACGTCCCGCAGATTCGCACCGCGCCTGATATTTCGCACCGTCCCGTAGGGGACGGCGTCCTCGACGTCCCACAGATTCGCACCACACCTGATATTCCGCACCGTCCCGTAGGGGACGGCGTCCTCGACGTCCCGCAGATTCGCACTGCGCCTGATATTCCGCATCGTCCCGTAGGGGAGGGGCTTGCCCCTCCCGCGGTCTACGCACCATGCCCCCCCGCATGCACCGTCTCCCTTTCCCCCCAACCAACGCAAAAATGGGATCTTCCGTTGGAAGATCCCATTTTCTAATACTGTTTATCTTATCAATAAATAAAGCGGTTGAAATCGAACTCCACGTCATCGTAGTGCTCGTAATGCACCACATGCCGCCAGGAGGCAAAGGCGTAGCGGATGTGGTAATTGCGCTCGGTGTCGCGCCAGCCGCTGTCGCAGGATTCGTGGTTCCCGTCATAGAAGACCATGTTGGCCTCCGGGTACTGCTCCTGCCAGTAGCGGAAGGTCTCGCTCGTGCAGTCCGAATACTTGACCATCAGGAAGGTCAGATCGGGCATGTATGCGAGAAAGTCCATATTCCCGATGTGATCGGTATAGCAGAGGTTCAGATCCTTCATTTTGGTGAGATTGTTGAGCCAACTGAAATCCTCTACCGCGTGGTTCATAAAAAACTCGAGGTATATGAGGTTTTCAAGATTACCGAGAGGGCTCGCGTCCACGAGGTGGGGGTTGTCCGCGAGGATCAGCACCTCCAGCTCCTTGAGCTGGCCGATCCAATAGACGTCCGTGAGGTCGTTGTGCCCGAGGTCGAGCGCCTTGAGATGCTTGCAGTACTTGAGCATCGGGTAGAGCTCCTCCGAGGTGAAGCGGTGGATGATGGCGTCGCGCAGGCTGGAATAGACCTGGATATCCGTGCGGATGGTGAAGCCGTCATGCTCGAAGGACCAGTAGTAGAAGGCGTCGGGATTGATGTCGTACAGCCGGTCAAGATCCTCCACGGTGGCGGGCGTGTCGATCACGTCGATGTAGCTGAGGGCGGGCAGATAGCGCACCGCGTCCTCCAGCCCCTCCAGTCCCTGAGCCTTGAGCTCGGTGGAGGTGTTGGGGTAGAGCATGCCCTCGAAGGCATAGTTCCAGAGTACCTCGACGTCCGGACGCGCCTTGTACAGCGCGAGCAGCGCGTCATACTCCGTGCTGGCCGCACCCTCGACGCGCCGCAGCGCGGAGATGTCCTTGAGCGCGAGGATCTCCTCCGCGCTCTCGCTGCCGTTGAGGATGATCTCCGTCGGCTCCGGGGTCGGTTCGGGGGTCGGCTCGGGCGTGATTTCCGGCACAGACGCAGGGGCGGCAGCCGCGCCGCAGGCGCAGAGCAGCAGCGCCGCGCACACAAGTGCGAGGACGGGCAGGATGCGTTTGCGCTTCATTCCGTGTCCTCCCTTTTGGATGAATGATCAGATCGTGGCGGCGGCGAACTCATACCACGTAGAGCGCCTCGGCGAGGAGATAATCCTTGTGCTCATAGAGCACGATGCGGATATGCTCGTCCGTGACGACGGGATCGGAGCTGCCGGTGATGCGGGTGCTGTAGGAGACGTCCGCAAGATAGCGGTCATCGCCCAGCTCGGTGAGGGCGTTGATTTGCATGGAGACCACCTCGGCCTCGTGCGTCGTCGTATATCCGAAGCTCTCGATGGCCTGGCGCATGCGGATATGCAGGTCGCTTTCGCCAAGCACATAGTTGCGCAGCTGCATGAAGTTGTTGTAGCTTGCGCCGTAGAGGTTTGCGGTGAAGACAACATACGCGTCGATGAACTCCGGCATGAAGACCTCCGCCATCTGCCGGATATGCTCCGGACAGTTGTCGAGATACACGCTCTCCCGGAGCTGATCCTCGCTCTGGACCTCTCCGGCGGCGTTGAGTACCTCCACCTCGGCGTCGCCCAGCCAGCTGCCGCTCTCGTAGCGTACCATGTGCGGCAGACCGTCAAAGTGCTCGTAGCATTCGGCGAGCATCTCATAGGGGATGTCCCGCTCGACGATGTACTCTTTGCCGAGCGTCACGCCGTTGACGCGCACGCTGTAGTCCTCGGGGACCGTGAAGTTCAGCGAATGCGTGAAGGCGGAGAAGTCATACTCCTCATCTGCCAGCACCCAGGAGCTTCGGCCGAAGCCGAGATCCTCTCCGGGCCGGAAGCTGACCGTACCGATCTGCTCCTCCCGTGCGCGGATCCCGTAGACAGCGAGCTCTGCGCTGCTGCGGTCGCTCAGTTTCACGAAGCTCGCCTCCCCGAGCAGCTCCTTCATCCAGCGGATGTTCTCCTCCGACTCGCTCGTGCCAGGCCGCAGCGCTTCCAGCGCCGCGAGGCACGCTTCGCGCGGGGGATCGGCGGTCATGCTGCTCTCATAGGCCTGCAGATAGTCGGTGATCTGGGAGCGCTCGTAGGCGACGGCGTAGCGGCGCAGCACCGTGAGCACGGCAAAGGCCAGCACCAGGAAGACCGCAACGTAAATCAGCAGCCCCGTCAAAAAACGGGAACGGGACTTTTGGCGTTTCTCGGCCGCGGCGGGGTCCTCCTGCGGCGCGGGCTTCTCCTCCGGGGGGAGATCCCAGGAGGGATGGCTTTCGGATCTGCCCGCCTCGACCTCTCTTCCGAAGGAGAGAAGCTCCTCCGGGGCGGGCGCGCTTTTCTTCCTGGAGCGGATATAAACCTCGCCCGCAGCGGGGCGCTTTTCGTCATTTTCTTCCGCAGAAAGCTCGGAGGGCTCCGCCTTTGCCGGAGCGCCGTCTTGAACAGGCTCTGCCTCAACTTCAGGCTCTGCCTCGACGACGGGCTCTGTCTCGACAACAGGCTCCGCCTCAACTTCGGGCTCTGCCTCGACGACGGGCTCTGCCTCGACGGCGGGCTCTGTCTCAACTTCGGGCTCTGCCTCGACGGCGGGCTCTGTCTCTACGACGGGCTCTGCCTCAACTTCAGGCTCTGCCTCGACAACGGGCTCTGCCTCGACGGCGGGCTCTGTCTCGACAACGGGCTCTGCTTTAACTTCGGGTTCTGCTTCGACGACGGGCTCTGCCTGCTGTTCCCAGGGAATGTCCAGGTCCTGCAGGGAACGATCCGGCTTCAGCTCCTCCTGGGGAACCAGGCTGTCCCAGTCGATCCGGTAGCGGTCTGCCCTTCGCTCTTTATCATCCATTGTCTCGCGCCCCCTCTTTCAGCACCAGGAAGCTGGTGGGGATCGGCCGGATGCCGATCACAGATGCCGTGTTGTTGATATATCTTCCGTCGTACCACATCATGCTCGAGGATCCGCCGTCCAGGTTGCAGGCGTTCATCGCGCCGAAGTCCAGCATGATCTGCGCCAGATCCGTCATCGTAGCGCCAAGGCGGTTCGGCTGCCGCCCCTCGATCACGAGCATGAGGATCGCGCCGTCGGAGCGCTGCCCGATGGCCGTGCGGGGGTTGAGGCCGCTGGCCAGATAGCCCTCGTCCATTGCCTCGCCGTTGACGACGAGGATGGGCCCGTAGCCCGCGCCTTCCCGGATGTTCCAGTCGTAGACGTCCTGGGCGTCCCGGAAGCCGACGCGCAGGCGGTACTGGTCGTCGATCCCCACGAAGCCGAGGCCTATGCCGTTGCCGCCGCAATATACCTGTCCGTCCTTTACAACGAGGGTGTCCGGCATGCTGCCGTTGCCCTGGCCGTTCGGATCGGCAAAGCCGCCGCCGTTGATCCCGGCGACCGCATCATAATATTCCACAAATTCCTGCACCGTATAACCGCGCACCCCCAGCGAGGAGGGGACACAGCCGAGCACGACGCGGGAGGGATCGAGCACGATCAGCATATAGCCCGCATAGCTCTCGCCCTTCACATCCGCGAGGATGAGACCGTCGCCGTCCTCATCCGAATAGCCCCAGGCGTCCGTACGGACGGCGTTGGGTTCATCGGCCGGGGCGGAGACCTCCACGAGCCCCACGTCGGTCGAAACCTCGATCTCCCGGTCTGCGGCGGAGCCCGCCTCGATCGCTGCGATCTCCTCCGGTGAAAGGTAGAGATCTGCGAGGAAGCCGATGGCGCTCGTTTCGCGCACGGTACGCACAAAGAGGTCGCGCATCATGGGGGAGGGGCCCCGGCAGATCACGAACATCGCGGAGTAGAGCAGCCCCACGAGCAAAAGCAGCGTGACAAGCACGATGATGAGCGTGCGCAGCAGGATCTTTTTCACTTTTTGACCCGTTGTTTCTTCGGGTCTGAGCAGTTCTTCGTCCATGAGATCTCCGGTAAGCCGCAGGGGGCAGAATACGGTCTGGACTGCACCGCGCGGCACAGTTTCCCGCACCGTGCAAAAAGCCGATGCAAAGATTAATATAGCATTCCTTTCCCATAAAGTAAAGCAAAAAACGACAGGCAAAAAGAAAAAACACTTGACATTGGCAAAGCCGGGTGCTATTATTATCAAGCATTCCAGATGCGCGAGTGGTGGAATTGGCAGACTCGCTAGATTCAGGTTCTAGTGCTCACTCCGGGCGTGCGGGTTCAAGTCCCGCCTCGCGCAC
>OCTX012254553.1_pt1 | contig 10559 bp, 7 predicted proteins | sample 1539691 | NCBI WGS metagenome assembly OCTX01 (sample SAMN02144231, study PRJEB22623) | gut metagenome | biome: sheep rumen | host: Ovis aries | place: New Zealand | reverse complement strand
CATAGCTCGCTATGCGCCCTCAAATGCTAACAAAAATCCACTCGCATAAAATCAAAAATCAATCCGACATAATTTATAGAACACCCCTTATATGAAAAGAATCATAACAATTATCTTAGCAGTATTGACTATGGCAACAATGAACAGTCAGACGCTGACTGAGCGTCAAAAGGGATTGGCAGCATGTGCGTGCCTGATGGCACAGGGCGACCTAGGCAGGCTGGACCCTGCTGTGCGTAAGGCTCTCGACAACGGAGTGACCATCAACGAACTGAAAGAGGCATTCTCACAACTCTATGCCTACACGGGCTTCCCCCGCTCGCTGAACGCATTGGGCGTGCTCAGCAAAGTGACAGAGCACAAACAGGCCAACTGGCAGGAAGGAAAACCCTGGACACGTCCTGCTCTTTGGGACGACGCTGAAAAGGCGCTGAAGCAGGGCACCGAGGTGCAGACCAAGCTCTCCGGCAAGCCGTTTGACTACACGTTCTGCCCTCAGGACGACTACTACCTGAAGGCCCACCTCTTCGGCGACATCTTCGCCGGAGACCAGCTCACTGCCGCCGACCGCGAGATCGTGACCGTGGCAGCACTGAGCGGACTGGACGGCGTGGATCCCCAACTGGCCGCCCACAAGCAAGGTGCAGTCAACATGGGCAACTCACAGCAGACTGTGGACGAGCTCTGCGAATGGCTCTGCAAAGAAGGCTACACGCTGCGGCCGACATGGCCCAAAGGGGAGCCGAACTCAGCCTATGCACAGTACTTCACCGGCAACAGCTACCTGGCACCGATGGACGGGGTGGCCAACGTGACCTTCGAGCCACGATGCCGCAACAACTGGCATATCCACCACAAGGCCGTGCAGGTGCTCATCTGCGTGAGCGGACGAGGATGGTATCAAGAGTGGGGAAAGGAAGCGGTGGAGATGACGCCGGGCACCGTCATCGCAATACCCGCAGAGGTCAAGCACTGGCATGGCGCAGCCAAAGACTCCTGGTTCCAGCACCTCACCTATCACAAGGACGCACAGGAGGGAGCCTCGAACGAATGGTTGGAGCCCGTGACCGACGAAATCTACAACAAACTGAAATAACAATAAAAGCTATGCAAGGAAACTTCTCATATCACAATCCCACCAAGCTGTATTTTGGTGAAGAGTCCCTGAACTACCTCAAGGACGAGTTGAAGAACTACGGTCCCGTCGTACTGCTGAACTACGGCAGCGGCAGCGTGAAGCGAAACGGCATCTACGACCATGTGTTGGCCATCCTCAAGGAGGCAGGCAAGACCATCGTGGAGAATCCAGGCGTGATGAGCAACCCCACGCTGGAGAAACTGCACGAGGGCGTGAAGCTTGCACGCGAGAACGAGATCGACCTGATTCTCTCTCTCGGCGGCGGCAGCGTTTGCGACTATTCAAAGGGTGTGGCAGCAGCGACTGCATACGACGGCGACTACTGGGACCAGTTCTGGCTGAAGCAGCAGGACCCCGACAAGGACCAGAAAATCCTGCCCGTGGGCTGCATCCTGACGATGGCAGGAACGGGGTCGGAAATGAACGGAGGTTCGGTCATCACCGACACGGAGCATATGCTCAAGGTGGGCCATGTCTTCGACGACCGTCTGATGCCCAAGTTCTCCATCCTGAATCCGAAGTTCACGATGACCGTGCCAGAGAACCAAATGAAGGCAGGCATCTACGACATCATGAACCATATCATGGAGCAGTATTTCAGCGACACGGACGACAACACAAGCGACTACCTCTCTGAGGGTCTGATGCGCGGACTGATCGTGGCATCGCGCAAGGCGGTGAAGAACCCGCAGGACTATGAGGCACGCTCCAACATCATGTGGACCGCAACCTGGGCACTCAACACGCTCATCGGACTGGGAAAGCGACAGGACTGGATGGTACACATGATCGGACATTCCGTAGGCGCATGGACACACGCACCTCACGGCTACGCACTGGCTTCTGTGTCGATGGCATATTATCGCAGGGCCATGAAACCAGGTCTGCAGAAGTTTGTCCGCTTCGCCAGGAACGTATGGGACATCCAGGGAGAAGGCATGACCGACGAGCAGATTGCCCAGGCAGGACTTGAGGCACTGAAAAGCTGGATGGTGGAGATTGGACTTCCCCTGACCATCAGCGAACTCGGAGCCACCGACGACATGATTCCGGGCATCACCGCCGGAACCATCTGCTATCCTGCCGGATATCTCGACCTAAAGCCCGAAGACATCACGGAGATACTGAAGGAGAGCATGTAGAAGACAGAGAATTTGAAATTTGAAGTTTGAGGTTTGAAATTTAGCCATCCGGACAGAGACTTTGAAATTTGAGGTTTGAGGTTTGAAATTTTTCCAACCCGAAAGAAACGAGAAGACAAGACGATAGTCTGTCATGGATGGCGTTCAAGCGTACCAAAAAAAGGCTGCCCCAACAGAGAGCAGCCTTTTTTCGTATTGTTTGTCTGATCAGTTCTTGATGAACACCTTCACGGCTTTTCCGTCGGCACTCCGCTCGATGCAGAGTCCGTGGGGATGGCTGAGACGGCGTCCCTGTAGGTCGTAGTAGGTCTTGGGACCGTTGGCGGTTGGAGCCGTCACCTCGTCTATGGCGGTGTATTCACGGTCAATCATGAAGACGAAGGTGCTCAGGCTGTTGGCAGGGAAGGTAGTTGTGACCTCCTTCACGGGCTGTTCCACCGGGATGTCCTCTGTCTGACAAAGGTTCGCCTTCTCGTTGCCGGTGGACAACAGGCGCATGGCACTCTTCACATACTCCGGGAACTTCACCTTCAGTTTATGTTCGGTGGCGGTGGAGTTGATGGCAATCACGATGAGGGAGTCTCCCTTGATATAGGCAGATGTCTCAAGCGGCGAGTCTGTCTCGGTTTTGAATGAGGCTCTCGTGTTAATGCGTGTGGAGCCGGTGACGTACTTGGAGAAGTGCGACATGACGTAAGCACGCGGCAAGAGGGTGTTCTTCGTGTTGCCCGGATTATATTTGGCCTCACCCGTACCGATAAATGCCCAATGGGCACGCATATACCAGTAGATGTAGCCGGTACAACCTGCCAGCATACATTCGTTCAACTCGCGGGCGAACACCAGTTGCTCCGACCAGTAAGGCAGGTGGTCAATGTTGTCGGTCACGGAGTGCTCGGTCATCCATACTTCCTTGCCGTACTTGGCGGCCAGCTCGGCTGCGGCCTTCATATTGCCAAGTGGCGGATGTCCATAGAGGTGTCCCGCGATGATGTCGATTTGCTCACGTGCCACCGGGTCGTTCAGCAGCATGTTGGAGTACTGTGGGTCGAAGCCGAGCGGTTCCGCGCTGATGAGCCGTACGCCATTGTATTTCGAACGGTCAAGGTCCTTGGCATAGTTCTTCACCAGGTTCAGTTGCTGTTGAGGCGTGTAGAGGCATCCGGAGTAGTCAACCCACCAGTCTGGCTCGTTCTGCACGGATACGGCATCCACATTGACACCGTTGCTCTTCATGTAAGCCAAAAACGTGTTGAACCAAGGGAAGAACTTGCTGTAGCAGTCCTCTCGCAAGGCGCCACGCTGCTTCCCCTGGGCATCGGAATTGCCGCCCTGAGCCGTTCCGTTGGTCTTATAGTCGCCTGGAGGCGACCAGGGAGTGCCGAAAACGATTCCGCCACGCTGCTTCACAATCTTGGCCGACGGCAGCGAGCCGTGCCAGTCGTAGGGAGTGTCCCATCCGATGTCGGAATAGGAGATGTCGCCCTTGAAGTTCGGCGAGATTTCCATCCGCATGATGTTCAGTCCGATCTTCGACGTCGGACCGTAAAGAAGCCGGACCGGCTGCGTGTCGTTGCCGTATGGACACATCGCACCGTCGCAGCAGGCAGCTCCGAAACCAGTGACGGTCTGGTATCGGGTGCTCATCAGCTGGACGATGTGCGTTGTGGCATGAACCGACGCGGCAGCCAGCATCGCTAGCAGGATAGTTGAGATTTTTTTCATAGGCGTAAGAGTTTTATAGTTTTTTTCACTGATATTTGTCGCTGGGCTTATCCTTTCAATGATTTTTACGTTGCAAATGTAAGCAAAAATAACTGAACAACTATATTCTTTTCGTTTCAAAAGTTTTATTCTTCATCTTTCTTTAAATAATTAATTATTTATGATTCATTTTCTAAAACAAATGTTTCAAATACGACAGGGCAATCACGGAAAAACAGCCCGAAAAGCCCATCCTTTTGAAAGAATATTTGGGGATGGGACTTTACTTTTGAACAAAACGCAAGTCTAACAAAATAATCGACTATTTTCGTGAGGGGGACTGGTCTGCCACACTTTCAGGGCTCCACCCCCTCAATAAAAACATACCTTTTAATAACTAAATTATTCTATTATGAGACGAATGTTGATGATAATGGCCGCAATGACGGCCATGACTGCCAGTGGGCAGGTAGTTGAGGATTTCAAACCCGCCACCACGAATCAGGAGGGCAAGGAATATCCGATGGTGAACTCACAGCGGATGGTGAGAGCACAGATTTCCGCTCCGCAAGCCACCAGCGTGAAACTTGACATCGGGGGCGTGAAATACGACATGGTGAAGAACGCCGAAGGAGTGTGGACCGGGGAGTCAGCGCCACAGGATGAGGGCTTCCACTACTATCAGCTCAACATCGACGGAGCATCCGTTCCCGACCCGGGCAGCAAATACTACTATGGCGCAAGCAGATGGGGAAGCGGTATCGACGTGCCTGCCAAGGACGAGGAGTTCTATACCGTGAGGAACGTGCCACAGGGCTCCGTCAACGAAGTGTATTATTATTCATCTGTGACAGAAAAGATGCGCCACTGCTATGTCTACCTGCCGGCCGCCTACCGCGAGAACCCCGACAGGAAATTCCCGGTGCTTTACCTCCAGCACGGCATGGGAGAGAACGAGACGGGATGGTCAGCACAGGGAAAAACGGGAATCATCATGGACAACCTGATTGCAGACGGCAAAGCGGTGCCGTTCATCATCGTGATGGACAACGGACTGAATGCCATACCCGCACACCCCGACACCACGCAGGCACAACCACCGTTCGGATTTCCGGGTATGAGGCCACGTCCCGAAGGCCAGGACGGCCAAGGCCAAAGGCCGCAGATGGGGCAGAACCGCAGACCCGACGGACAGCAGGGACCAAGACGACAGGGAGGACCACGACGCGGAAGAGGAGGATTCAACGGATTCCAGGAAGTCCTGCTGAAAGACATCATCCCCATGGTTGAGAAGAACTACCGGGTGATTGCAGACCCTCAGCACCGGGCGCTCGCCGGACTATCCATGGGAGGCATGCAGACCCACATGATCACCCTCATGAACCCTACCCTGTTCGCATACGTAGGCATGTTCAGCGGAGGTACCTTCAGAACGGAGGAACTGCAGGAAGCCGCCGAATTCAAGCAGACCAACAAAGTGCTGTTCATGAGTTGCGGAGGAAAGGAGAACATGGGTGTGGACCAGGCGGCTGAGTCGCTGAAGGAACTGGGCATCAATGCAGTCTCTTACGTCTCTCCGGAGACAGCACACGAATGGCAAACCTGGAGACGGAGTCTCTACCAGTTCGCCCAGCTGATATTCAAATAAGGACAAAAGGAAAACCGCGAAACAAAGGCATCCTTCTTGTTTTTATTAACCTTCCATATAAACACATTATCGCCATTAATAAAAAGATGCCATAACCAATTGGTTATGGCATCTTTTTATTCAATAATCTTTCTCCTGCTACCCTTCCAGCTGGCTGGCCAGGCCGTCGGCGGCGATGAGCAGCTGCACAAGCGGACATTCCTCGCGTGCCTTGTTGAAATTTCCCTTGATGTCGGCCGACTGGAACGGGAGGTCCCATGCCTGCATGTGCCACCGGATGGCCAGAGCCTCGTCGTTGGTCAGCTTCAGACCGGCCTGCAACAGCAGAATCACCGACTTCTCGCCGTGTCCGAATGGGAACTCTCCATGGTCTACCTCGTAAGAGGGAACATCCTCCCACTCGCCTTTATCATTCTTCTGCTTGCGCGTCGTTGGCTTGTAGATGTCAGCCTTGCACACATCGTGCAACAACGACGCAAGCAAAATACTGTCGACAGGAAGTCGCTCCTCCAGATCCGGTTTACGCTTGAGCACTACTTCACGCAAGTCGAGCGCCATATTGCAGACGTTCAACGAGTGCTCCAATAATCCTCCCTCATGGTTAAGATGAAATCTCGAACTTGCCGGAGCCGTGAAGAAACCAATCTTCTCCAGCATCTTCACTGTGCGGATGATGCCGTCACGCTCCGTGGACATCAGCAGCGTCAAGAAACGCTCTTTCTTTCCTTTCATACCTTTCATATTGGCAATTGTGTTTTAAGGTTACTACTATGCAAAGTTAAACATTTTCCCTGTACATTGCAATTTTTTTTGTAGAAAATCAAGTGGAAATAATGAAAAAAATGAAGCGAGAGTGTCGGTAAACACCCTCGCTTCAATTTTTGAGTCGTCGTACAGGCAGTTATACACCGAGCGACTTGGTGATTTCATCCACGTAGGCCTCGGCCTTCTTGCATGCAGCCTTGTAGTCGGCAGCGCTCTTCAGCTCACCCGGCGCCTCAACGTAGAACTTGATCTTGGGCTCAGTGCCTGAAGGGCGAACGCTCACCTTGCTGCCGTTCTCAGTGAAGTACTGCAGCACGTTGCTCGTGTCGGGCATCTCCAGCTTGCACACATTGCCGTCGGCATCGCGGGCCTCCAGGGTCTTATAGTCCTTAGAAAGCACCACCTTCGACCCGGCCAGCTCCTTCGGAGGATTCTGACGGAAGTTCTCCATCATCGCCTTGATCTCGTCAGCGCCGCTCTTGCCCGGCTTCACCACGTTGATGGCCTTGTTGTAGGTGAATCCATACTCCAGGTAGATGTCCATCAGCAGGTCGTAGAGCGTCTTGCCGTTGTCCTTTGCCCATGCGGCAATCTCGCAGATGAGGCAGATGGATGCTGGGCTGTCCTTGTCGCGCACCTTGTCGAACGGCAGGAAGCCGAAGCTCTCCTCGCCACCGCCGATATACTTCTTCACACCCTCGTTCTCGCGGATGAGAGCGGCAATCCATTTGAAGCCGGTGTAGCAGTCCATCATCTCCACTCCGTTCTTGTCGGCGATTCGCTTGATGATCTCGGTGGTCACGATGGTCTTAACCAGGAACTCGTTGCCCTTGAGCTGACCCAGCTTCTTCTTGTTGGCGATGATATACCATGCGAACATCATGCAGGTCTGGTTGCCGTTCAGGATTTCCCACTCGCCGTCGCTGTTGCGGCATACGATGGCCAGACGGTCGGCATCGGGGTCGCTGGCAATCACGAGGTCGGCATTCAGCTTCGTACCCAGTTTCATTCCCAGCGTCATGGCCTCAGAGTTCTCCGGGTTCGGACTTACCACCGTAGGGAAATTACCGTCGATCACCATCTGCTCCGGCACCACATGGATGTTCTGGAATCCCCATGAGCGGAGAGCCTCCGGAATGATGACACGGCCAGTGCCATGCAACGGTGTGTACACGATGTTGAGGTCTTTCTGGCGCAGGATCACATCCTGGTCCACCATCGCCTCCTTCACTGCCTGTAGGTAGTCCCAGTCCATCTCACCACCGATGATTTGGATGAGGTCGGGGTTGCCTTCCCACTTCACATCCTCCATCTTCACGGCGTTCACCTCGTTGATGATACCCACATCGTGGGGCGCAAGCACCTGTGCACCATCATCCCAATAAGCCTTGTAGCCGTTATATTCCTTCGGGTTGTGAGAAGCAGTCACGTTCACACCGGCCTGTGCACCCAGCTGGCGGATGGCAAACGAAATCTCAGGAGTAGGACGCAGGCTCTCGAAGAGATAAGCCTTGATGCCGTTGGCAGAGAAGATGTTGGCTACGGTCTCTGCAAACTCGCGTCCGTGGTTTCGGCAGTCGTGTCCAACCACCACGCTCAGGTCCTTACGTCCCGGGAATGCCTTGTTGATGTAGTTGGCGAAGCCCTGAGTGGCAGCGCCCACGATATAGATGTTCATTCGGTTCGTGCCCACGCCCATGATGCCGCGCAGGCCGCCAGTGCCGAATTCCAGCGTCTGATAGAAGCTGTCAATCAGCTGAGACTTGTCCTCACTGTCGAGCATGGCCTGTGCCTCAGCACGAGTGGCCTCATCGAACACGGGGTCGGTGGCCCATTTTTTTGCCACTTCCTCACATTTTTTCAAAAGCTCTTCTTGCATAATGAATTCATTTTATGGTTAATAAAAAATTAGTTTCTGTTCTGATTTTTATGTCGAAATACTGAAATCTCATTCAACTTTCAACTTTAAACTGAAAAAAGATCATCTCATACGGTAGCGGTCGCCTTCTTCCTTGACGATCTTGCGCCAGTAGTCCTCGGGATAGCCCGGGCGTTTCACGCCGGCTCCCAGCCCATAGGGGCTGCGCTTGAACTCGCCGTTCTCCTCCGGTTTGACCACCATGTCGTTATGCTTCACAACAATATACTTAAAGAGAGCGTACCACTGAGACATCATCTTATCGGCCTGCTTCAGCGAATAATCCGTAAGCAGGGACTTGGCTTTCTGAGGGTCCTCATCATAAAGTGACTTGGCCTGGCTCTCAATCGACGCCTGATTGTCGTAGAACCCAAATTCCAGTTCATTTCGTACTCTCTCCAGGTCGGGGAACATCTTGTCGTAGAAGGGATAAACAATGTTTGCCACCATATTGCACATCCAAAAAGCTGATCCGAAGGAGAAGGTAATCTCATCCTGCTTATCGGCGATACGCTGATAACAAAGAGGAATCTCGTTCACACCGCAGTATACAGGGGTGTAAGCAGCCATATTCGGGTCATCGTTAGTCCACCATGCAATGCCTCCTATTGCATCAGGAAGCCAATTACGCATCTGTGCCACAATGGAGAAGCCAGTCTGAACTGTGGATATCGGACGCTCGTTGAAATACTCCACGCTGTCCACCTTCGCAGAAAGTGGAGAGGGCCGGTAAGGCATGTGGAACGGTCCGGCGCCCAGTCCGTTGCGGATGTCGAGCGGCGTGTCCTCGTAGTGGTCTCGCATATCCTGCATGAGAGTGCGTAGTGACAATTTTGTCTTAGGCTTGTAGTATAGTGGCATCTCGCCTTTCAAATCCTCTCCGTTGATGTAAGGGAGAAAGCGGTCCATGCCGTCCACATGGTGGTTAAAGAAACTCCACACACGGGCGTCACAATAACGAATACCACTGAAATCAAGTGGGTTATAAGCATCACGGAATGAGAAATCCTCGTCTTTTCCATCGAAGAAACCCTTTTTTCGGGCCACCTTCACCACATCCTTAGCATAAAGAACATTCTCTTTGTCCTTCATATTGAATTTCGTGATGCGGCTCTGATTGGCATGGGCACAGATACAGTCGTCAGGAATGCGGATGGCCACCCACACCGCACCTTTGTTGCCTGGGCCCTTTCCTACCATCTCGAGTATCCAAGCCTCGTTTTTGTCTGCAATGGAGAAACTCTCGCCCTCACTGTTATAGCCATACTCGGCAACGAGTGACGTCATGATGTCGATGGCATTTCGAGCACTGGTTGCACGCTCCAACGTGACGTAAATAAGCGAGCCATAGTCCATGATGCCCTCAGGATCCACCATCTCCTCTCGGCCTCCGAAAGTCGTCTCAGTGATGGTCACCTGATTCTCGTTGATCTGCCCCACAACGTTGTAGGTACGCTCTGCCTGACGAATCTGACCATGATACTGATTGGTGTCCCAGTCATAGATGTCACGCATCTCATCCTTGGCGTGTGTACCCCCCACATGGCGGTACATATTGCCGTACATGCCGTAAGAGTCAGCATTGTAGGTAACCATCACGCTGCCGTCTGAGGAGGCATCCTTTCCAACTATGAAATTCGTACAGGCAGCAGCTTTCTCACTGATTGCCATCAAGGCAACCAAACATATTGTATAAAAGATTCTTTTCATTATTAAAATTTTCAGATAATCATTCCTGGATATACCGGTTTAAAACAACAACCGTTATTATTTAATGACCAGCTTGTCGGAGTCGGCTGCCTTGAAGCTCATGTCGAGTCCTTTTACCGAATGGGTGAGCGCACCGACAGAGATGAAGTCCACGCCTTGCTCTGCATAGTCGCGGATGGTGTCGAAGGTGATGCCTCCTGACGACTCTGTCTCGTAGCGTCCGGCGATGAGTTCCACCGCCTTCTTCGTCTCGGCTGGAGTGAAGTTGTCAAGCATGATACGGTCTACGCCGCCGAAGTCGAGCACACGCTGCAGCTCAGCGAAGTCGCGCACCTCTATCTCGATTTTCAGGTCTTTGCCTTTTTCTTTCAGGTACTCATGGCAGCGTGAGATGGCGTTTTCGATGCCTCCTGCGAAGTCGATGTGGTTGTCCTTGAGCAGGATCATGTCGAAGAGGCCGATACGGTGGTTTGTGCCGCCACCAATCTTCACAGCCAGCTTCTCCAGCATACGCATGCCCGGAGTGGTCTTGCG
>OCTX012031098.1_pt1 | contig 10560 bp, 6 predicted proteins | sample 1539691 | NCBI WGS metagenome assembly OCTX01 (sample SAMN02144231, study PRJEB22623) | gut metagenome | biome: sheep rumen | host: Ovis aries | place: New Zealand | reverse complement strand
TCCCCGTCTTCCCGCCGTCTTCGCTCGCGAACACGCCGTTCCCGCCGGCCATGTCGTGATAGGGCGCGTCGTAGGTGCAGAGGAGGATTCTGTCGGAGTCGGACGGGTCCGCCGCGCACGCATACGCGAGCGGCTCGTCGCGGAGAAGCGTCCATCCGCGTTCCGGCGCCGACGGATCGTACCGCCAGAGGCCTCTCCTGTCTCCTGTTCTTCCGCGGCACACCAGCACGCGTCCCAATGCGTCGCACGCAATGCGCCCGTCCGTCTTTTTCCCGCCCAGTCCGAGGTCGTCGAACTGAAGCCAATCGCGCGTCGAGAGCACGCCGTCATCCGTCTTCAGATACCACCGCCCCGCATCGGTCGGATCGCGCACCACCGAACGGGGCATGAAGCCAAGCCGGCGCTCAGTCCAGCTCGCACCGCCGTCCTCGGTCAGGAACATCCGCTCGCCCATCAAAACGAAGGCCCTGCGCGAATCGTTCGCATCCGCGAAGACGGCGCCGAACGCACCGCCTTCCGGCGGGGGAAGGCCGCATGCGGGCCCGGAGGCCGTAGTCCAGGACGCTCCGCCGTCGCGGCTGACGAGCATGCCGGCGTTTTTGCCGCCCTGTCCGGTGGCGACGTATATCATCCCGCCCTCGCCGAATGCGATTCCGGTGCCGCCGCTCCACGGCGAGACATCTCCCTTCGCGTAGCGCCAGGTGCGCAGTCCGTCGTCGCTTATCCATGCGTGGCACGCATCCATCGCCTGGATGGCGCACCGCCCTTTGCGACGGGGATCGAAGGCGATGTTTCTGCTGCACCATCCGGTCCAGCCGCGCCCGCGCCAGGCCTGCGGTTTTTCCGCGGGATCCGGACGAAGCGACGAAACGTCAGTCCACGTCCTTCCGCCGTCGAGCGTCCGCAGGATGGACTCCGTGTTCCAGAAGTAGGCTACGTCCGGATTTCCCGGCGCGACGCAGACGGTCCCCGACAGCCCGGCGAAGCCTGCGGTTGCGACTGATCGGCCCTTCGCGGAAACCTCCCACGTCGAGCCCCCGTCATCGCTCTTCCATATCGCCGGAGAGTTCCACGATGCATCGCCGGCATACAGGCGGTCCGGGTTCGAGGCGGATACCGCGATCCGGCTGATGTGCGTGGCGAGCTTGGCGCGCGCGCCGCCGCGTCTCGTGATTCCCGCTTCGCATGGCGAAAACGAACGACCCTCGTCGACTGTTTTGTATATTCGGCCCGGATGGACTTTCCCGTCCGCCCCTTTTTCTCCCGGCGCGGTAGCGACCCAGAAGATGCGGCTGTCGGAAGGATGCGCCGTCACGGAAGCGATAGTGCCGCCGATTCCCGGTGCCTTTCTGCGCCGCCAAGTTCTGCCGCCGTCCATCGACGAAAACCAACCGGCTCCTTCTGCCACCAGGTGCACCTGACGCGGTTCAGAGTCGCTGGCAGGCTTCGCCCCCCAGAACGCCTGCACGATGTTGGCGCCTTCAACGGACTCCGACGTCCATCCGTTTGTCACGATTGTCCCGGTCCGGGACCACGACTCGCCTCCGTCCAGGCTCTCCCACACGGCGCCGAATCCGCCGCACTTCCCCCAATGCCGCGACGATCCGGAGAACGCCAGCATGCGGGAAGAATCGCAGGGATCGAAAAGCACTTTCTCGATCATCATGGTGTAGCGGTTCCGCGCAGGCTCCGGCATCCCCCTGCGCTTTATTTCCCAGGTGCGGCCGCCGTCGATGCTCTTGTAGGGTCCCGAGCAGGAGCCCATCCACACTTCATTCGTCCTTGAGGGATGGAACGTGGCGGTCGCCATTTCGTATGTCGCAAGCCCCAGGCCGGGGTTCCACGTCTCCCCTCCGTCGAAAGACACGCCCGTTCCCAGCATGTCCCCTCCCGCAAGAACATGTCTGACGTCATGGGGCGACACCTGCACGGACACTATCGCGCCGCCGACGCCAGGCTCGTACAGCGGCTCCCACCTGATCTCGCCCGCGGCAGCATCCCCGGAACCAGCGAGAGCGACCGATGCGGAGAGAAGCTCCGCCGCAGTCGCCGCGACTAACAGGGATGATGCAAAAAACCAGTTCTCATGTGGATGTTCATTCAAAAAGACCCTGCTACCTGACATAGATAGTGAGCCCGTTTTTTGTATATATCTGCCACCCGATTCCCCAAACAAGCCGGTAGGCTTTATCGCTGTTTGGAGTGAACGAAAACGTCCTCTCATTCGATTCATGGTCAAGCTTCCACTGGCCTGTCGTCTCGTCGAGCCATTCCAGCCTGTACCCAACGCACGGATACTTCTCGCCGTTCTCCCTCACGTACACAGGTGCGGTCAACGTTGCCGCTTCGGTCAACAGCGTGCCGAGCGCCGGGACAAACCCGCTCGATGTCACTCCCGCCCGGCTGGGCACTACGCGAAGCGTTCCATTGGTGTTCGCCACGGTCCCCCAGAGGTCAACTTCAAGAAGACTCACCGTTATGTTTTGATCTGGATTCTCCGCATGCGCAGCAGAATTCGTCGGCGTAAAGAGCAGCTTTGTGAACGCGACCGCTTGATCCAGTGCAAACTCCTGGTAGTTGGCGTCCTGCGTACTGAAGGGCACCTGCGACCAGTCAACGCCCGAACGCGAATCTGCCAGCGTCTCGGCAGCGCCAGAACCGACTCCTGTCTTCAGCGTCCATGCCGTAGGTGCGCGATATCTTTCTTTGGAGCCCATCGAAGTCATGTAAATGCGGTATTTGGAAAGATAAAAGACATCACCGTCGTCAAGGGGCATGTCTTGTGTCGGTGACGTCAAGTCAAGCTGGCTGCGTGCGCCCTTCTTGATCGACCCGTACCAGCGACGCCAGTCGCCGTACGTTAGATATGTTACGCCGTCAAACAATGTGTACTGTCCCTCCGCGATCCCCGCATCACTCGGAATCCACGTATAGTCCTTTCCGTTTACGCCACGTCCTTCAAGATATTCCGACAGCCGGACCAGACCGGAGCCAGTGTAGTATGGGCTGAGCTCATAGAGCCACACAATCCGTTCCCGAGCCGCCGGGTCGGAGGGAACCTCATACAAAAAAGAACGCGTCCCGTCCGTAACTTCAAGGCGATTCGTCCAAGTCTCGTTCGCGAAGTCGTATCCCTCGATCCTGTAGCCGCGCGGGCGATAGGTGCGGGAGTTCTGGTAATCATGTACATCCGGCGCGCTCACGGTCTGAGAGAAGTTGACCGACGCGCCGTTCGCCGGCGAGAATCTCTGCGCCTGCGCATCGCCAATGGCAAAGTCAAGGTCATTCGTAATGGAACAAAGCGGATAGTCGTAGATGTCCACATCATATTCGATTTCATAAAGCTCCATGTCGTTGGCCTGCGCGTCTTTCGTCCCCGCCACCTCCTGGTCGTACAGATTCGAGCCCTGCGGGACAAAGGCAAATGACCTGAATCCACTGGGCACAATTGTCGCGCAATCAAACGAGTTCGTCTCTCCCTCGGGAGCATGTTGGGAATTTGGCCAACAGTTCGGCGCGAGCGATGCGCTGTAGACAGGCCAGATGCGTTCGTCAAGCTTCTGCCACAGATTCGTATCGGAGCCTGCGCCGTCCGGTATGCCCCACACGCTCCATCGAGTTATGAATCGTTCGCTCTTGCCCCAGAAAGGGCAGCGAAACAGTCTGTAGCGTTTCAGGACGATTCTTGAGCCCGGCTCGTACCCGTCGTTCAGCTTAACGACAACACGCAATCCCATTGGATCGGATCCGATGGACTTGTAGGCGCCGATCAACCAGCGATTGTCCGGGTATCCATCCTCGCCGCCTTTTGGCTGCCAGATTATTTCATCAAACAGATAATTGACGTTCTGGTTGTTGCCATAGGTGGCTGTGGACGTAAAAGTCGGATACTTCTGAGCCGCGCGGGTCGCGGGGACGAGATTGACATCCGTCTTCACTTCTGCCGTGGCAGACGCCGAGATGAAGGCAGTTCCAATCACGCATACCCAGTATTTGAGCATTCGTTCGCGTTTCATTGTTTATTCTCCTTTGTTGTTTGTTCAAAATTCGTGTATACGGGGTGGCCTTGGGCCTTGAACCGCTCGATGAGCGGCAGGGCCGCGCGCCACATGTCTTTCCGGCAGCCGCCGGGGATGACAAGCGCGTCGGCGTGATCGAGCGCGCCTTCGCCAATCTGCTCGCCCGAAACGAGCATCAAATCCACATCAGGCCGCGCGACAAGCGCCAGCGCGTCCTCGACAACCTTGCGCGTATTGCCGGTGCGGTCGATCTCCCCGGCATAGAAGGCGACCCGCAGCGGACGCGGCGATTTCTTCGGATAGGTGAACGAGATGGGTCTTCCGACGAGCGGCTTGAAGCCCGCGCCGAGCACGTCGTGGGTCGCTGGAAAATACTCGGGATGCATCACGGTTACGAGGACTTTCCCCTTCCCGTAGCGTCCGCAGATCACGGCCGGCATGCCGTGCATGGGCGTTGTCGCCTTGCCTTTCTGCATAACGTGGCTGTCGAATGTCGCGAGTACCTCGTATTCCGAGTCCGGCACAGGATCGCCCTTCGCCGGCAACGGGCCGTCGTGATAGCGGAAGTAGCGCGTACCTGCGGCGATGCCCAGCACCTCTTCCGCACGCGCGTTGAACTTGACCGCCGCCGAAAAGCCGCCGCGCAGCGGATTTTTCTCGCGCGTGTACGGAATCAGCCGCAGGCGCTTCGGGTCGTTGAGCGCGAGCGCGATTCCGGCGCATATTCCGTAGTACGCACCGCCGTCCTTGATGTACTGGCGTATCTTCTCAAAGCCCTCCTCTTTGAGCTGGGTGTAGCGGTCGTATCCGCTTCCTCCGGGCATGACGAGCACATCATAGCCACCGAGCCTTCCGGTCTGCACATCCGCCGCGTCTATGAAGTCGCAAGCCACGTCGGGCGACGACCTCAAAAGCTGCGCGAGATGTATAACGCCGCCGCCGCGGCAGCCTTCGTCAAGATACAGCGCAACCTTGATCTGCGACGTATCGCCGATAGCGCAGGCAATCCGCGCCGCGCAGAGCAGCGCGAGCGCCAGAAGCAAGCGGCTCTTGTGCGCGCATTTCACTGCGCGCCTCCCTTCTGCGCGGACCGCGCACCGTCCGACACGCGCACGAAATGCGGCAGGCTCGAAAGCGTAACTGCAACGGTGATCTCCGCCGGGCCTTCGACTTCGGTGCCGTCGTCGCCGCGCCAGCGGCCGGGCGGGATCACGACCTTGCGCGTCTTCGCGCCCTTCTCGACCACCGGCGCGACGAGGAGGTTCTCACCCATGAGGAACTCGTCCGATATCTTCGGATAGCCGCTTCCGGGATAGGCGTACTCGAGCGAACGCATCATCGGCTCGCCGTCCTTCGCCGCACGCTTTGCGAGTGCAATAATATCTGCGGCGAACGACTGGCGCAGCCGGACCGCCGCGAGGAAAGCAGCCTGATGCTCCGCGTCGAGGACGCGCCAGGGAGAGGCGGATATCTGCATCATCGGAGAGAGCGCCTGCACCTGCGCCGAGCGGACGAACAGCTCCTGCGAAAACGGCGAGCCCGGCAGGAACGTCGTCCACTGTCCGCCGCCGACCATGTCCGGACAGACGAACGGATAGCCGATGAGCCCGGTAGCGAGCATGTCGGGGATCAGCTGGCGCAGCGCGCTCCACGAATGCTCCTTGTCGAAGAGCCGCACGACGACGGGCTTTCCGGCGAGGCCCCAGGCATTCCTGTATTCGCTGCCCGGGTACGCGAGCGCGAACGCGCCGTACAGCGCGCTGCGTCCGACGGGCGCGAGGGACTTGTCGTAGGAATCCATCCCGATGTAGTTGCCGACGCTCCCGCCGTCGAACTTGAAGCCGTCCACCCCGTAGTCGCGGCGCAGGCGGTCGAGCTCGCCGCAGAACCAGCGGCGTCCGTTCGGATGCGAGAAATCGAGAAGCGCGCTCACGCCGTTCCACCATTCCACTGGCTGCGCCTTGTGTCCGCCCGGACGCACGTGGAACCCGCCGCGCGGCTGCGGCTTGCAGGTGTCCGGGGAGCGTCCGTGCTCCAGAAGGCGGAACGCGGGCGAGTCCATCGAGACGAACGGGCACACCCACAAGAGAACCTTGAAGCCTTGTGAGTGCAGTTTCCCGACCATCCCCTTCGGATCCGCGAAGCGGCGCGGGTCGAACTCCCACGTGCCGTATCCGAGTTGCCACGTATCGTCGATCATAAAGACGCCCGGCGGCAGGCCGTGGTCGAGCATCGACTGCGCATAGGCGAGGATGTCCTTTTCGTTCTGGTGGTACGTGAGCTCGATCCAGGTGTTGTACTGCGGAGCGGAGAAGTAGAGCATATCCGGCTCCCCGCCTGTCGGCGGGAAATACTTCCCCGAAGCGAATCGGAACGCCTCCGCGAGCGTGCCGCCCGCGTCCTCGGAAAGGACGATCTCGCCGCCGTCGGAGACAAGGGCGATTTTTCCTTCCGAGATCGTCGCCTCTACAGGCTCGGCGCACCAGATGACGCGGCCTTTGTCGGACAGGAGAAGCGATGCCGCGGCGTTTGCGTAGTTGCTTACGCGCAGATCGCACTTGAAGTCGGTCGTCGCATCGAACGGCATGCGCCGTCCGAATCCGCCGGCAAGCCCCCACCAGCTCTCGCCCGGCAGCATGGGGACAGTCCTCTCGGCGGCGAAGGCGCGCGGAAGTCCGACGACGGACGCCGCGAAAGAAACCGCGCATACGAGCGCGCGAACGCTGAAATGGATTTTCATACGCCGATATTATACACCTTTTTAAGAAAACGGCGCCACCCGTGGAAATACGGGGGTAACGCCCGCTGGCGTCCGGACGGTGCTTGTTGTATAATATGCGGCATGGGACGCAGGATGTACATCTGCCTTTTCACCGCTGCCGCGGCGCTTGCGGGAATCGCCTCCGACGAGATACAGGGGTCGGCGGCCGACGTTCTCTCCGCGATCAGGGAGAAGGCGATCGGACGCGTCTATGCGTTCGACGCGCTGATCTCCGTTCCGCCGACGGAGGCGGAATCGCAGTTCGTAGTCCGCGACAGTACCGGAAGCGTCGTTATCCGGCGCGACTTCGACTGGCCGGACGAGACCTTCCGCGCCGGCGACAGCGTGCGGCTCCGCTGCGAGATCGGCTCCACGGCGAGCATCCCCGCGAGCGCCTTCTTCCGCAGCATGACGCTCATCGCGCGCAGCGCAGTGTCCGGCGAGGCGCGCGGCAACTGGCTGGTGACGACAAAAAACGACGAAAGCGCCAATGTCACGAGGCTACCGCAGTTCCTGACGACGACGAACGTCGTTCTCGCAGTCTCGGGAATCGCGGCGCTGATGCTCTTCGTGCTCGCATGGAACACGCTCTTGAGGCGCCACATCGACCGCCGCAGCCGCGAGCTCGCGAACGAGCGGCTCACGTCGTTCTCCTCCGGACTCAAGGTAGAGGAGCGCACGCGCCTCTCCGTCGAGCTGCACGACACGATCTCGCAGATGCTGACCGGCATCTCGCTGGAGCTCGACGCCGCGCGGGACTTCGCGCACAGCGACACAAAGGAGATGGACCGGCACCTCGACCTCGCTGCGCGCTCGCTCGCCTCCTGCCGCAACGACCTGAGGAACTGCATGTGGGACCTCCGCAACCAGACGCTCGACGACGTGACGATGGACGACGCCATCCGCCGCACGCTGGCGCCGCACCTCTCCGGCGCCTCGCTCGCCGTTCGCTTCGCGGTAGACCGCGAGCTTCTCAGCGACACCACCGCCCTCGCGATACTGCGCATCATCCGCGAGCTCGTCACCAACGCCGTCCGCCACGGAAAGGCCACGTCCGTCAAGGTGGCGGGATGCATCGAGAACGACAGGCTCATGTTCTCCGTGACGGACAACGGATGCGGATTCGACCCCGCCTCCGTGCCGGGCGTGGAACAGGGGCATTTCGGACTTCAGGGCGTTGCAGAGCGTACGGAGCGGCTCAACGGCGAGTTCACGGTGAACAGCGCGCCGGGCAGGGGCACGAAGGCCCTCGTCTCCATCGTCCTTCACCGCAAGGGGGATTTCCGGCCATGAAGATAAGGATACTGATCGCCGACGACCACGCCGTCGTCCGCATGGGGCTCGCAGCCCTCTTCAGCACAAAGAAGGACTTCGAGGTCGTGGGGCAGTCCCGGAACGGGGAGGTCGCCGTCCGCGACGCAGAACGGCTCTCGCCCGATGTCGTAGTGATGGACCTCATGATGCCGAAGATCGACGGGATCGAGGCCACGCGCCTGATCCGCGAGAAGTGCCCCTCGGCGAAGGTGCTCGTCCTGACGAGCTACGCGACCTCCGACGGAATCGCGAAGGCGCTCGCCGCAGGCGCGTCCGGCGCCATCATGAAAAGCGCCGAGAACACCGAACTCGTCGCGGCCATCCGCAAGATCGCCGCGGGGCAGACATGCATAAGCGGCGAGATTCAGGGGATGATGGATTCCGACCCGCCGGTCACGAACTTGACCGGACGCCAGTCGGAGGTGCTTCAGTCCCTGACGCTCGGACTCACCAACAAGGACATCGCCGTTCAGCTCGGAATATCCATCCGCAGCGTCGAGGAACACGTCAACAACATCCTCGAGAAGATCGGCGCCGCAAACCGCGCCGAGGCCGTGGGCATCGCGCTCCGCAAGCGCCTCGTCAAGATCTGACCGCACGCGGAGCGCTGGCGACGCTCCGCGGCGGCGGCGGCCGTCAGCCGTTCTTCACCCACGCGTGCGCGGGATCCATCGAAGAGATGAGCCCGCGGCCCTGCGCGCCGGCCATCGTCCAGAGGTAGTACATCTGGTAGCCCGGCGCGCCGACGAGCGGATGGTACCCCTCGGCAATCGCGACTGTGTCGTAGCTCTGCACGCGGTACGCCTCGTTCAGGGAGCCGTCCGGCTTGTAGACGCTCTGGAACCCGAAGCCCTGCGGCGGATCGAAGAGGTAGAAGTACGTCTCCTCCATGTCGAGCTCGTTCGGCGGATTGTTCACGTCGTGGCGATGCGACGGATAGCCCGACCAGTTGCCGGACGGAATCATCCCCTCGCCGATGTAGAAGTGTTCGCTGTCGAACTTCTCGTCGAGGATGATCTCAGAGGTACGCGTCCAGTTGTCCTTTCCGAGCGCGATGTGCCGCGTGTCCTTAGGGCTAATGAGCGTGGGCTTCGCCGTGTCGCGCGTGACTGGCGAGCCATTGTACGCGAGCTCGACGTCCGACAGCGCGGTGATCGCGTACTTCGTGCGGCGCGGGAGATACAGGCAGTGGGGCTTGCCGGTGAACGGCGACTTGCGTCCATCCGTTACCTCGAATTCTTCTGCGGCATGAATGCCGCCGCTCCGAACGGACGCGGCGAAGTTGCCGCCCATGAGGACGAACGCGACTTCCGTCTCGCCCGTGTCGCCTTCATAGACGCCGCCCTTCGCGAGCTTTAGAAGCCCGAACTTCGTGAGCTTCATTCCATACTCGCCGACGTCGAATATCTTGTTGTAGCCTTCCTGGGGCTTAAGCGCGATCTTGAGATTCATACTTCTCCTTTCGGTTTTCCGGTATTTTACCATATTTCCCGTGAGAGGTTTTCGTGTATCTCTGAGACAATATGATAGAACATGACACGAATACCTATACGGCGCAGTGCCTGGCAAGTGATTCAGTGGAAAACCGCCGCTCCCACAAAGGGCGCGGCGGCTTCAGGTTTTGGCCTTGTTCCGCAACTGCGGACGACTCGCCCCTATTTCGCGTCAAAGACAAGCGGGATGCCGAACCAGTCCTTCATTCCCGCCCAGCTCTTCGCATTCGCCGGAACGTAGATCGCCTTGAGCTCGCCGCAGCCTTGGAATATGTTATCCTGCGCTTCTGGACATTCGCCACGCATCGTCACACTCGTAAGCTCGCCACAATAAGAAAAGGCACGATCCCCAATGTTCGTTACACTTGACGCGATTACCACAGTCTTAAGCCCAGAAGCTCCTCCGCGTCGAAATATCCGAAATGTCTCGGCAAAAGCACCCTCTGCAATACTCGTCACATTTGACGGGATCACTACCGTTGACGGGCACTTGCCTTTGTACCCACACAACAATCCACCCCCAAGAACCACCATGCCATCCGGCATGTCGTTGTAGAATGGGGTCGCTGCGAACGCCCCTCTTCCGATGCTTGTCACGCTGTTCGGGATCGTCACGCTCGCAAGGCTGGTGCACCTGTTGAACGCACAACTCCCAATGCTCGTCACGCTCGACGGGATCGTCACAGACGTCAGCCCTTCACACATATGAAATGCATAATCCCCGATGCTCGTCACCTTGACGCCATTCAATGTCCCGGGAATCTTAACATCTCCTGTCGGCATAGGCGAAACGGCGCATGAATACTTTCCCTTTTTCTCCAACACAATCGCAGCCTCGCCATTGTTCACGCGATACGACCATGTGTAGCCATCGACAGTCGCTTGATGTTGCTGTACAGTGGCTTGCTCCGCCCTTTGTCTTTGTACCTCACGTGCCTTCCTCAGCTCTTCCTGAATCTGCAGAAGTTGCCGA